>Ga0182738_1001918_pt1 | contig 25248 bp, 22 predicted proteins | sample eDN5th30CBELigMG_FD_128876 | JGI IMG/M metagenome (GOLD analysis project Ga0182738, IMG submission 128876) | Enriched Miracle-Growth compost microbial communities from Emeryville, California, USA - eDNA 5th pass 30_C BE-Lig MG (version 2)... ...
AGGAAGGCCGCATGACGCTGGAGCTGATGCAGAACCTGTGCAACAAGCAGGCGGCCGAATGCACCATCGACGGCGGCTCCAGCCTGGTGATCCAGGCGGGCAAGGCGCCCATCGTCAACGGCGTGGAGGAGCAGCGCATGCGCGTGGGCTGCGGCTCGGCCACGGTGGGCATCTTCGCGCGGCAGCTGCTGGGCCTGGCCGACGAGGTGGTGGTGGTGGACGACCACATCACCGGCGTGCTGACCGAGCACCAGGCCGGGCGCTGCCTGGCGATGCCGCCATCGGGCATCCAGATGCGCGGGCGCAAGTCCACGCCGGGGCGCTACTTCCAGGTGGCCAACCCCGGCAGCGGCTGGGGCGGCACCGACATCGCCGATCCGCTGGCGATCATCGAGGGCTGGGAGAGCGGCGTCGCCAAGCCCGGCCTGCGCCTCTTGATGACCTCCACCACCGGCGAGCAGGCGCAGTGGTTCGTGCTGGACGACAACCTGCAGCCGGTGGAGCAGCCGATCCCGCCCGAGGTGCAGAAGGTGGTGGACCGCATCGGCGAGAACTGCGAGCCCTCGCTGTGCACCGTGCTCTTCCTCGGCGGCGCCGGCGGCTCGCTGCGCGCCGGCGTGACCGAGAACCCCGTGCTGCTCACGCGCGCCATCAAGCAGGCGCTGGTCAACGTCACCTGCGGCGGCGCGCCGGCCTACGTGTGGCCGGGCGGCGGCATCACGGTGATGGTGGACGTGACGCGCATGCCCGACCACAGCTTCGGCACGGTGCCCACGCCGGCCATCATCGCGCCCATCGAGTTCAGCATGCGGCTGGCCGACTACGCCGCGCTGGGCGGCCACATGGAGCACGTGATGACGCTGGAGCAGGCGCTCTCGCGCGGGGCCTGGCAGGACGACGGCGCGCCCATGGCGCGCGAGTGGCGCCGGCCCGAGGCCGTCAACGCCTGGCCGCTGGGCCAGCCCCCCCTGCTGGGCTGAGAACCGCCGGCATGCACGCCACCCGCAACCCGCTCGACGGCGGCCGCTGGCACTTCCAGCACGGCCCGATCGACCTGGTGATCCAGGCCGAGGGCGAGGCCGCCGCCGTGGCCGCCGCGCACGAGGCGGCCTGGGCGCGCTTTTGCGGCGTGCTGCAGGAGCTGGTGGACGAGCTGCCCGCGCTGCGCCAGCCCGTGGCGGCCGGTGCGCCGCTGCGCGGGCCCGTCGCGCGGCGCATGTGGGATGCGTGCGCCGCCTACCGGCCGATGTTCATCACGCCGATGGCGGCGGTGGCCGGCGCGGTGGCCGAGGAGATCGCCGCCTTCTACCGCCGCACCGGCATCGCGCGCGCCTGGGTCAACAACGGCGGCGACATCGCGCTGCACCTGGCGCCCGGGCAGTCGGTGCAGGTGGGCCTGTTCGCCGACCTGTCGCGCTTCGACCTGGCCGGCACCGGGCCGCTGCGCACCGACGGCCGCTTCACGCTGCACGCCGGCGACCCGGTGCGCGGCGTGGCCACCAGCGGCTGGCGCGGACGCAGCTTCTCGCTGGGCATCGCCGACAGCGTGACGGTGCTGGCCGCCGGCGCGGCCGAGGCCGATGCGGCCGCCACCGTCGTCGGCAACGCGGTCGACGTGGCCGATCCGGCCATCCGCCGCCTGCCCGCCAGCCAGTGCAAGGACGACAGCGACCTGGGCGACATCCCGGTCACCGTGGACGTGCCGCCGCTGGCCCCGCCGCAGGTGGCGCGCGCCCTCGATGCGGGCCTGGCGCGCGCGCAGGAAATGCAGCGCGCAGGCCGTATCCATGCGGCGATACTCGTCTGCCAGCAGCAGTGCCGCGTGCTGCAGCCCGCCGCGGCACGGCTCGCCGCAGGCTCCGTTTTTGCTTAACGAACGCAAGACCATGATCGACATCCGACGCGTCTTCACCCAGGTCGAGCACATCCACCACGAATTCGGGCCGCGCGCGGCCGAGCCGCTGGTGCGAGGCGCCATCGCCGCGGTGCTCACCAATCCCTTCGCGGGCCGCTACGAGCCCGACATCCTGCCCATGATGGAACTGCTCGACCCGGTCGGCGTGGACATGGCGCACCGCCTGCACGCCGCCATGGACGTGCCGCTGGAGAAGATCGCCACCTACGGCAAGGGCGCCATCGTCGGCGCCGCCGGCGAGCTGGAGCACGGCGCGCTGTGGCACGTGCCCGGCGGCTACGCGATGCGCGAGCTGCTCGGCTGGAAGGGCGACCGCGCCGCCTACAAGGCCGGCACCGTGGACGAGAAGAAGACCGGCCAGCCCGGCAACGCGCTGTCCATCGTGCCCTCGACCAAGAAGGTCGGCCCGCCCGGCGCCACGCTGGACGTGCCGCTGACCAACATCAACGCCAGCTACGTGCGCGGCCAGTTCGACGCCATCGAGGTGCGCGTGCCCGGCGCGCCCGCGGCCGACGAGATCGTCTTCATCCTCGCCATGACGACCGGCTACCGCGTGCACGACCGCGTGGGCGGGCTGCGCGCCGAGAACATCAGCAAATGGGACGGCCTGCGCTGACGCCGGCCACGCCAAGACAAGGAGCAACACCATGCCAGCAGACATCCGCAAACTGGTCGTCCAGGTCGACGAGACCCGCAAGGAACAGGGCCAGGCCGTCGAGCCGCCCACGCGCCGCGCGGTGGCCATCGCCGTCATCGCCAACCCCTACGCCGGCCGCTACAGCGAGAACCTGGACGAGCTGATCGCCATCGGCGAGGAACTGGGCGCGCTGCTCGGCGGCAAGGCCGTCAAGGCGCTGGGCATCGAGCCCGGCCAGGCGCACAGCTACGGCAAGGCCGCCATCGTCGGCGAAGGCGGCGAGCTGGAGCATGCCGCCGCCATCCTGCACCCCAAGCTGGGCGCGCCGCTGCGCCAGGCCGTGGAGAAGGGCGCCGCGCTGGTGCCCTCGGCCAAGAAGCGCGGCACGCTGGGCACCGCCATCGACGTGCCGCTGGGCCACAAGGACGCCGCCTTCGTGCGCAGCCACTTCGACGCGGTGGAGGCGCGCGTGAGCGACGCGCCGCGCGCCGGCGAGATCGTGGTGGCCGTGGCCGTGACCGACAGCGGCCGCCCGCTGCCGCGCATCGGCGGGCTGCAGGTTTCCGAGATCGAGGGCAAGGACGGCTTGCGCTGACGCGCCGGCCGGCTATTCATTTACTTAGTTCCAACCGAGGAGTCATCCGATGAAGCATCTGCGTCTTGCGTTCAGCGCCGTCTCGCTGGCAGCGCTCACCGTCGCGCTCGTTCCCGCCCACGCCCAGGGCGTGATCAAGATCGGCGAGGTCAACAGCTACAAGGCGCAGCCCGCCTTCCTGGAGCCCTACAAGAAGGGCATGGAACTCGCCGTGGACGAGATCAACGCCAAGGGCGGCATCGACGGCAAGAAGGTCGAGCTGGTCATGCGCGACGACAACGCCAACCCGGGCGACGCCGTGCGCATGGCCGAGGAGCTGGTCTCGCGCGAGAAGGTGGACATCCTCACCGGCGCCTTCCTCTCCAACACCGGCCTGGCGCTGGCCGACTTCGCCAAGCAGAAAAAATTCTTCTACCTGGCCGGCGAGCCGCTCACCGACAAGATGACCTGGCAGGGCGGCAACCAGTACACCTTCCGCCTGCGCCCCGGCACCTACATGCAGGCCGCCATGCTGGTGCCCGAGGCCGCCAAGCTCAAGAAGAAGCGCTGGGCGCTGGTCTACCCCAACTACGAGTACGGCCAGTCGGCCGTCGCCGCGTTCAAGCAGCTGCTCAAGGCCGCGCAGCCCGACGTGGAGTTCGTCGCCGAGCAGGCCACGCCGCTGGGCAAGGTGGACGCCGGCAGCGTGGTGCAGGCGCTGGCCGACGCCAAGCCCGACGCGATCTTCAACGTGCTGTTCGCGGCCGACCTGTCGAAGTTCGTGCGCGAGGGCAACACGCGCGGCCTGTTCAAGGGCCGCACCGTGGTCAGCGTGCTGACCGGCGAGCCGGAGTACATGGACCCGCTCAAGGATGAAGCGCCGGACGGCTGGATCGTCACCGGCTACCCCTGGTACGGCATCAAGACGGCCGAGCACAAGGCCTTCCTCGACGCCTACCAGGCCAAGTTCAAGGACTACCCGCGCCTGGGCTCGGTGGTGGGCTACAGCATGATCCACTCGGCCGCCGCCGGCATCGCCAAGGCCAAGAGCACCGAGCCGGACAAGCTGGTGGCCGCCTTCAAGGGCCTGCAGGTGGACAGCCCCTTCGGCAAGATCACTTACCGCGCCGAGGACCACCAGTCCACCATGGGCGCCTTCGTCGGCAAGACGAAGAACGACGGCGGCAAGGGCGTGATGGTCGACTACGTCTACTACGACGGCGCCGACGCACGCTTCCAGCCCCCGGCCGCCGAAATCAAGAAGTCGCGCGCCGCGGACTGAGCCGCCGCATCGCCCCACGATAGAAGAAGCGATCCATGAGTCTTTCCGGCCTGATCGTCCAGCTCCTGAACGGGCTGGCGTCCGCGTCCTCGCTGTTCCTGGTGGCGGCGGGGCTGTCGCTGATCTTCGGCGTCACGCGCATCGTCAACTTCGCCCATGGGTCCTTCTTCATGGTGGGCGTGTACGTCGCCTACACCCTGGCCGAGCGCCTGGGCGGCGCGCTCGGCGGCGCCGGCTTCTGGCTGGCGCTGCCGCTGGCGGCCATCGCGGTGGGGGTGCTGGGCGCCGTCATCGAGGTGCTGCTGCTGCGGCGCATCTACAAGGCGCCCGAACTCTTCCAGCTGCTGGCCACCTTCGCGCTGGTGCTGGTGATCAAGGACGCGGTGCTGTGGCTGTGGGGCCCCGACGAGCTGCTGGGCCCGCGCGCGCCGGGCCTGAGGGGCTCGGTGGAGATCCTGGGCCGGCAGTTCCCCTCCTACGACCTGTTCCTGATCGTGGTCGGCCCGCTGGTGCTGGGCCTGGTGTGGCTGCTGCTCACGCGCACCCGCTTCGGCACGCTGGTGCGCGCCGCCACGCAGGACCGCGAGATGGTCAGCGCCCTGGGCGTGAACCAGGCCTGGCTGTTCACCGCCGTGTTCGCCCTGGGCGCGCTGCTGGCCGGCCTGGGCGGCGCGCTGCAGCTGCCGCGCGAGCCGGCCACGCTGGAGATGGACCTGAACACCATCGGCGCCGCCTTCGTGGTGGTGGTGGTGGGCGGCATGGGCTCGCTGCCGGGCGCGTATGTCGCGGCGCTGCTGATCGCCGAGATCAAGGCGCTGTGTATCTGGCTGGGCGTGGTGGAGATCGCGGGCATCTCCATCTCGTTCTCCAAGCTCACGCTGGTGGTCGACTTCCTCGTCATGGCCGCCGTGCTGGTGTGGCGCCCCTGGGGCCTGATGGGCCGCGCGCAGGCGCCCAGCCGCTACGTGGGCATGCAGGAGGAGCCGCTGCGCCGCGCCGGCAAGGGCTACGTGGCGGCGGCCGCGGCGCTGGCCCTGGTGCTGGCGGCCGTGCCCTTCGCCACGGCCGACTCGCCTTACACCACCGTGCTGCTGATCGACCTGCTGGTGGCTGCCCTCTTCGCGGCCAGCCTGCACTTCATCATGGGGCCGGCGGGCATGCACTCCTTCGGCCACGCCGCCTACTTCGGCCTGGGCGCCTACGGCGCGGCGCTGCTGGCGCGCTCGGCCGGGCTGCCGATGGAGCTCACGCTGGTGGTCGCGCCGCTGATCGCAGCCGCCGGCGCCTTCGTCTACGGCTGGTTCGCGGTGCGCCTGTCGGGCGTGTACCTGGCGATGCTGACGCTGGCCTTCGCGCAGATCACCTGGGCCATCGTCTACCAGTGGGACAGCTTCACCGGCGGCAGCAACGGCCTGACGGGCGTGTGGCCCTCGCAGTGGCTGTCGGACAAGAACAACTACTACTGGCTGACGCTGGTGCTGGTGGGCGCGGGGCTGTGGTGGCTGCGCCGGGTGCTGTTCTCGCCCTTCGGCTATGCGCTGCGCGCCGGGCGCGACTCGGTGCTGCGCGCCGACGCCATCGGCATCGACGTCAAGCGCATGCAGTGGGCCGGCTTCATCGTCGCCGGGCTGGTGGCCGGCGCGGCGGGCGCGCTGTTCGCCTACTCCAAGGGCAGCATCTCGCCCGAGACGCTGGCCGTGGGCAAGTCGGTCGACGGCCTGGTGATGGTGCTGCTGGGCGGCCTGCAGACGCTGGCCGGGCCGGTGGTCGGCGCCTTCACCTTCACCTGGCTGCACGACACGGTGGCGCGCAACACCGACTACTGGCGCGCCATGCTGGGCGCCATCATCCTGATCCTGGTGCTGCTGTTCCCGCAGGGCATCGCGGGCTCGATCAAGCAGATCGCCGACCGCGTGCGCGGGCGCAAGGACGATGCCGCCGCCGACGAGGCGGCCCGGCATCCGATGCAGGCCGACGCCGCCGCGGGGGAGGCCGCACGATGAGCTTGTTGAAAGTCACCAACCTGGGCAAGTCCTTCGGCGGCGTGAAGGCCGTGGACGGCATCAGCTTCGAGCTGGCCAAGGGCGAACTGCTGGCGCTGATCGGCCCCAACGGCGCCGGCAAGTCCACCACCTTCAACATGGTCAACGGCCAGCTCAAGGCCGACCAGGGCTCCATCACGCTGGACGGCACCGAGCTCATCGGCCTGAAGCCGCGCGAGATCTGGCGCCTGGGCGTGGGCCGCACCTTCCAGATCGCCGAGACCTTCGCCTCGCTGACGGTGGTGGAGAACGTGCAGATGGCGCTGCTCTCGCACGACCACAAGCTGTTCTCGATGTGGCGCCGCGCCTCGGACCACAAGCGCGACGAGGCGCTGGCGCTGCTCGAACAAGTGGGCATGAAGAGCCAGGCCGACCGGCCCTGCAGCGTGCTCGCCTACGGCGACGTCAAGCGCGTCGAGCTGGCGATCGCCATGGCCAACGACCCGAAGCTGCTGCTGATGGACGAGCCCACCGCCGGTATGGCGCCCAAGGAGCGCAACTCGCTGATGGCGCTGACCAAGCAGCTCGTGATCGACCGCGGCATGGCGGTGCTGTTCACCGAGCACAGCATGGACGTAGTGTTCGCGTACGCCGACCGCATGATCGTGCTGGCGCGCGGGCGGCTGATCGCCGGCGGCAAGCCGCTGGAGATCCGCGACCACCCGAAGGTGCAGGAGGTGTACTTTGGCACCGGCAAGACCTTCGAGAAGAAGAAGCAGACGGAGCCGACGGCATGACGAGCACCCCCGAGATCCTGCTGGAAGCCAAGTCGCTGTGCGCCTGGTACGGCGCCGCGCAGATCCTGTACGACGTGCACCTCGAGGTGGGCCGCGGCGAAGTGGTGGCGCTGATGGGCCGCAACGGCGCGGGCAAGTCCACCACGCTGAAGGCGCTGATGGGCATGCTGGCCAAGCGGCGCGGCGCGATCCGCTTCCTGGGGCACGATCTCTCGAAGGCCGAGCCGCACCATGCCGCGCGGCTGGGCCTGGGCTTCGTGCCGGAGGACCGGCGCGTGTTCACCGACCTGACGGTGACGGAGAACCTGGAGGTGGGCCGCCAGGCCGGCCGCCAGTGGGCCGACGGCAGCGCCGCGCCGCTGTGGACGCCCGAGAAGCTGTTCAAGCTCTTCCCCAACCTGGGCGAGATGCCCGACCGCCCCGGCGGGCGCATGAGCGGCGGCGAGCAGCAGATGCTGACCGTCGCGCGCACGCTGATGGGCAACCCGTACCTCGTGCTGCTGGACGAGCCCTCCGAGGGCGTGGCGCCGGTCATCGTCGAGCAGATGGCGAACATGATCCTGGAGCTGAAGGCGCAGGGCGTGTCGATCCTGCTGTCGGAGCAGAACATGCACTTCGCGGAGCTGGTCTCCGACCGCGCCTACGTGCTGGAAAAAGGGCAGATCCGCTATCACGCCACCATGGCCGAGCTGGCGGCCAACGAGGACGTGCGCCGCGCGTATCTGAGCGTCTGATCCGTTCATCCACCCGGAGGGCCTTGCCATGACGAACACACCTCAACGCCGCCGCTTCCTGCGCGCCGCCGCCGCGCTGGGCATCGCGGGCGCCGTGCCGCCGCTGTGGGCGGCCGGTGCCAAGCCCGACGCCAAGTCGGCGCTGATCGTGGTCGACGTACAGAACTGCTTCGTCGACGGCGGCACGCTGCCCGTCAAGGGCGGCGCCGAAGTGGTGCCGGTCATCAACGCGCTGGCGCCGAAGTTCCGCAACATCGTCGTCACGCAGGACTGGCACACGCCCGGCCACGCCTCCTTCGCCAGCGCGCATGCGGGGCAGAAGGCCTTCTCCAGCATCAAGCTGAGCTACGGCAACCAGGTGCTGTGGCCCGACCACTGCGTGCAGGGCACCGACGACGCGGCCCTGCACAAGGACCTGAAGCTGCCCACCGCGCAGCTCATCATCCGCAAGGGCTTCAACCCCGGCGTGGACAGTTATTCCGCCTTCCAGGAGGCCGACCGCAAGACGGTGACCGGCCTGGCCGGCTACCTGAAGGCGCGCGGCATCAGGACCGTGTACGTCACCGGCCTGGCGACCGACTTCTGCGTCGCCTGGACGGCGCTGGACGCACGCGCCGCCGGATTCGAGGTCTACGTGATCGAGGACGCCACGCGCGCCATCGACCTCGACGGCTCGCTGGCCAAGGCCTGGAAGAACATGGCGGCCAAGGGCGTCAAGCGCATCCAGTCCACCGATATCGCTGCCTGAAAGGCCCGTGCCCATGACGCCGTCCCTTCGTGTTTCCAGGCGCCGCGCCCTCGCCGCAGGCGGCGCGTCGCTGGCCTTCGGGCCGGCCCTGGTGCGCCGCGCAGCCGCCGCCAACGGCGTCTCCGACGACACGATCCGGCTGGGCCAGTCGGCGGTGTTCAGCGGGCCCGCGCAGGACTTCGGCATCGACTACCGCGCCGGCCTCCAGCTGAGCTTCGACCGCATCAACAAGGCCGGCGGCGTCAACGGCCGGCGCATCGAGCTGGTCTCGCACGACGACGTGTACGAGCCGGCGAAGACCGCGGTGAACACCACGCGCCTGATCGAGCAGGACAAGGTGTTCGCGCTGACGGGCTACGTCGCCACCGGCAACCTGGCGGCCGCCATGCCCCTGTGCGAGAAGGCCGGCGTGCCCATGTTCGCGCCGCTGGTGGGCACCACCTCCTTCCGCACCAGCGTCAACCGCCTGCTGTTCCACGTGCGCGCCGGCTACGACCTGGAGCTGCGCAAGATCATCAGCCACCTCTCGACCATCGGCATCCGGAACATCGCGGTGGTGTTCCAGGACAGCGCCTTCGGCACCTCCAACCTCGCCACCTGCGAGCAGCTCGCGGCCGAGTACAAGGTCCCGGTGGTGAAGAAGCTGTCGATGGCCATCGCCGCCACCGACGCCAAAGAGGTGGCCGCCGGCCTCAAGGCCGCCGCGCCGGGCGCCGTCGTGATGATCATGGCCGGCCGCATGGTCGACGTGTTCATCCGCGACTACCGCGCCAGCGGCGCGGGCGCTCAGCTGTACACGCTGTCCGTCGGCATCACCGACGCCAAGGGCTCGGCCCAGCGGCTGGAAGGCAAGCTGGCCGGCCTGGTCACCGCCAGCATCGTGCCGCCGCCGCAGTCGCTGCGCGTGCCCATCGTGGCCGACTACCAGCGCGACCGCGCCGCCTTCGGCCAGAAGATCGACAGCTACACCGCGCTGGAGGGCTACATCGTCGGCCGCGTCATGACCGAAGGGCTGCGGCGCGGCGGCCAGGCGCTCACGCGCGACAGCTTCATCGCCGGCCTGGAAAGCATCGGGCGCGCCAGCTTCGGCGAGTTCCCGGTCGAGTACAGCGCCAAGAACCACAACGGCTCCACCTTCGTGGACCTGGAGATGTACACCGGTGCCGGCCAGTTGCGGCGATAGCCTGCCGCTCGCTCTTCATGTCAATGGCCGGCCGCATGCGCTGGCCGCGTCGCGCGAAGCCTCGCTGCTGCACCTGCTGCGCAACGACCTGGGCCTGAACGGGCCCAAGTACGGCTGCGGGCTGGGCCAGTGCGGCGCGTGCACGGTGCACGTCGACGGCGTGGCGGCACGTTCGTGCGTGATCCCGGCGCACGGCGTGGCCGGGCGCCACATCACCACGCTCGAAGGCCTGGGGAACCGGGCGGCCTTCCATCCCGTGCAGCAGGCCTTCGAGGATGCGCAGGCCGCGCAGTGCGGCTACTGCCTGAACGGCATGGTGATGCAGGCGGCGGCGCTGCTGGCACGCGAGCCGCGGCCCGACGAGGCGCGCATCCGCAGCGAGCTGTCGGGCAACCTGTGCCGCTGCGGCACGCACGTGGAGATCCTGCGCGCGGTGAGCCTGGCCGCCGCGCGCCTCGCCGGCGAGGACCGCAGCGCCCCATGACGGACCGGCGCCGCGCCAGCCGCCCGCGCACGCGGGCCGAATTCCTCTCGGCCGAGGGCGTGCTGGTGGTGGTGCGCGAGACGCCCGCGGCGGCGGCGCCGGCGCCCGGCCAGCCCCCCGCGGTGCCGCCGAACCCGACCGAGGGCGACGAGGTCCTGCTCGCCGTCTGGGACGACGGCAGCGTCAGCGCGCTGAACGGCCACGTGGACCTGGGCACCGGCATCCAGACCGCGCTGGCGCAGATCGTGGCCGAGGAGCTGGACCTGACGCTGGCCTGCGTGAAGATGGTGCTGGGCCACACCGCCGCCGCGCCCAACCAGGGCGCCACCATCGCCAGCGCCTCCATCCAGATCCACGCGCAACCGCTGCGCCTGGCCGCGGCCCAGGCGCGCGCCTGGCTGCTGGCGCGTGCCGCCGAGCAGTTGGGCGTGCCGATCGACGCGCTCGACGTGCGGCTGGGCATCGTGCGCGTGCGCGAGGAACCGGCACGCCACCTGTCCTTCGCCGCGCTGGTCGCCGGGCAGCGCACCGTGCTGCGGCTGGACACGGAGGCGAAGACGAAGCGCCCCGAGGACTACCGTATCGTCGGCACCGCGCAGCCGCGCGTGGACATCCCCGCCAAGCTGGCAGGCGAGCTGGTCTTCGTGCACGACATGCGCCTGCCCGGCATGCTGCACGGCCGCGTGGTGCGCCCGCCGTACGCCGGCGCAGACCACGGCGAGTTCATCGGCAACACGCTGGCGTCGGTCGACGAAGCCTCCATCGCGCACATCCCCGGCATCCGCGCGGTGGTGGCGATCCGCGACTTCGTCGGCATCGTCGCCGAGCGCGAGGAGCACGCCGAGCAGGCGATGCGCGAGCTGCGCGTGCAGTGGAAGCCCTGGCCCGGCATGCCCGACCTCGCGGGCCAGGAGCGCGTGGCCGACGCCATCCGCGCCAACCCCGCCACGCAGCGCCTGCTGGTGGACGAGGGCGACGTCGATGCCGCGCTGGCGGCCGGCGGCGCGATGCGGCGCACCTACCTGTGGCCCTACCAGCTGCACGCGTCCATCGGGCCGTCGTGCGCGGTGGCGCACTGGCTGGCGAATGAAGCCGCGCCGAGCCCCCGATCCGCAGGATCGGCCGCCCCGGCTGTGCCGGGGCCCGGGGCGAGCGCCCCCTCGGGGGGCAGCGACCCACACGCAGTGGGGGAGCGTGGGGGCCCGCGCTTGCGCGTCTGGGCCGGCTCGCAGAACCCCCATGTGCTGCGCGCCGACCTCGCGAAGCTGATGGGCCTGGCCGACGTCGAGGTGGACGTGGTGCGCATGGAGGCGGCCGGCTGCTACGGCCGCAACGGTGCCGACGACGTGGCGGCCGACGCCGCGCTGCTGGCCCGCGCCGCCGGTGCGCCGGTGCGCGTGCAGCTCAGCCGCGAGCAGGAGCACCAGTGGGAGCCCAAGGGCACGGCGCAGCTCATGGACGTGGCCGGTGCGCTCTCGCCCGAGGGCGGCATCGCGGCCTACGACTTCGAGACCTCCTACCCCAGCAACGGCGCGCCGCCGCTGGCGCTGCTGCTCACCCGCACGGTCGAGCCCGCGGCGCAGGCCTTCGAGATGGGCGACCGCACCGCGCGGCCGCCCTACGCGTACGAGAACCTGCGCGTGAAGGTCAACGACATGGCGCCCATCGTGCGCGCCTCGTGGCTGCGCGGCGTGTCGGCGCTGCCCAACTCCTTCGCGCACGAGAGCTTCATCGACGAGCTGGCGACCGCCGCCGGCGTGGACCCGGTGCAGTTCCGCCTGCGCCACCTGCCCGACCCGCGCGCGGCCGAGCTGATCCAGGCCACCGCGCAGAAGGCCGGCTGGCGCATGCGCACCGGCCCGCAGGAGAACGCCGACGGCGGCCTGGGCCCCGGCGGCGACATCCTGTTCGGCCAGGGCTTCGCCTATGCCCGCTATGTACACAGCAAGTGGCCCGGCTTCGGCGCCGCCTGGGCCGCCTGGGTGGCCGACGTGGAAGTCAACCGCAGGACGGGCGAGGTGCACGTGCGCCGCGTGGTGGTCGGCCACGATGCGGGCCTGACCGTCAACCCGGCCGGCGTCGAGCACCAGGTGCACGGCAACGTGATCCAGACCACCAGCCGCGCGCTGAAGGAGGAGGTGAAGTTCGCGCCGGCGCCGCCGTCACCGGCGAAGGAGACGCTGCCCGGCGTGCTGCAGGCCGGCGTGCTCCCGCAGGGCGTGGTCGCCAGCCGCGAGTGGGGCAGCTACCCGATCATCCAGTTCCGCGAGGTGCCGGTCATCGAGGTGCTGCAGATGCCGCGCCCCGGCGAGCCGCCGCTGGGCGCGGGCGAATCGTCCTCGGTGCCGGGCACGGCCGCCATCGCCAACGCCATCTTCGACGCCACCGGCGTGCGCTTCCGCGAACCGCCCTTCACGCCCGAGAAGGTGCTGGCGGCTCTTTCTCCTCTCCCCTCTGGGGAGAGGCCGGGTGAGGGGCCGCGCAGCCCCCACCCCAACCCTCCCCCAGCGGGGGAGGGAGGGACACCCTGGCCGCGCCGCAAGGGCCTGTGGGCCGGCGCCGGCGCGCTCGTCGTCGGCGGGCTCGGCATGCTGGCCGGCCTGCTCGGCTGGCGCCCCGCCATCGCGCCGGTCAGCTTCACGCAGCCCGTCTTCAGCGACCAGACCATCGAGCGCGGCCGCCGGCTCGCCGCCCTGGGCGACTGCGCCGTGTGCCACACCGCGCCGGGCGGCGTGCCCAACGCGGGCGGCCGCGCGATGGAAACCCCCTTCGGCACCATCCACACCACCAACCTCACGCCCGACGCGGAGACGGGCCTCGGCCGCTGGTCCTTCAGCGCCTTCCAGCGCGCGATGCGCGAGGGCCTCTCGCGCGACGGGCGGCACCTGTACCCGGCCTTCCCCTACACCGCCTTCGCGAAGACGAGCGACGACGACCTGCAGGCGCTGTACGCGTACTTCATGTCGCTGCCGCCGGTGAAGGCGGAAACGCCCGCCAACGACCTGCGCTTCCCCTTCAACCTGCGCCCGCTGATGGCCGGCTGGAACGCGCTCTTCCACGACGCGGCGCCCTACCGGCCCGTGGCGACGCAGACCGCCGAATGGAACCGCGGCGCCTACCTCGTCAACGGCCTGGGCCACTGCGCCGCCTGCCACTCGCCGCGCAACGCGCTGGGCGCCGAGAAGACCGGCGAGCAGTTCCTGGCCGGCGCCTTCATCGACGGCTGGGAGGCGCCCGCGCTCACCGCGCTGTCGAAGAACCCCGTGCCCTGGGACGCCGAGAGCCTGTACGCCTACCTGCGCCACGGCCACTCGCCGCGCCACGGCATCGCCGGCGGCCCGATGGCCGAGGTGGTGCGCGAGCTGCAGCAGGTGCCGGATGCCGACGTGCGCGCGATGGCGACCTACCTCGCCAGCTTCAACCCCGCGCCCGCGGCCGATCCGCAGCAGCAGGCCCGCGCCGCCGTGCAGACCGCGGCCGCGCAGCAGGGCCGCCTGCTCGGCCCGGCGCAGCGCATGTTCGACGCCGCCTGCGCCGCCTGCCACCACGACGGCGACGGCCCGACATTGCTGGGCGTCAACACCCCGCTGGCACTGAACAGCCAGCTCGCCAGCGACCGGCCCGACAACCTGATCCGCACCATCCTCGACGGCGTACGCGAGCCGGCGGCGAAGGAGCTCGGCTTCATGCCCGCCTTCCGCGACGCGCTGAGCGATGCGCAGATCGCCGAGCTGGCCGGCTACATGCGCGCACGCTTCGCGCCGCAGGCAGCGCCGTGGCCCGACCTGGCCGCGCAGGTGGCGCGCGTGCGCGCGACGCCGGGGCACTGACACGGCAGCGGGACCGCCACGAACCGTTCAGGCTGAGCCTGGCCTGTCCTGAGCCTGTCGAAGGGTCGAAGCGCCGCGCAAGGCTTCGACAAGCTCAGCCCGAACGATCTTCTGGATCGACTGAACGTCGGTACGCATCAACCCCGTGCGGGCATTTCCGCCGCACCGCTCCGACAATCCCGCCATGACCTCCTCCATCGCCATCATGGGCGCCGGCGCCGTCGGCTGCTATTTCGGCGCGATGCTCGCGCGCGCCGGGCATGCCGTCACGCTCGTCGGACGGCCCGCGCACGTGGACGCGGTGCGCCAGCACGGCCTGCGCCTGCAGACCGCGGCCTTCGACGAACACATCCCCATGGCCGCTTCCACCGGCGCCGCCGGCGTGGCCGGCGCGCAGATCGTGCTGTTCTGCGTCAAGTCCACCGACACGGAAAGCGCCGGCGCGCAGATGCGCGAGCACCTGCCACCCGGCGCGCTGGTGCTGAGCCTGCAGAACGGCGTGGACAACGCCGCGCGCCTGCAGGCCGTGCTGCCGCAGCAAAGCGTGGTGCCGGCCGTCGTCTACGTCGCCACCGAGATGGCCGGCCCCGGCCACGTGCGGCACCACGGGCGCGGCGAGCTGGTCATCGGCCCCTCGGCGGGCAGCGAGGCGGCGGCGCAGTTGCTGGCGGCCGCCGGCGTGCCCACGCAGGTGTCGGACAACGCGATCGGCGCGCTGTGGGCCAAGCTGGTGCTCAACTGCGCCTACAACGCCGTCTCGGCCATCACGCGCCGTCCGTACGGCGAGCTGTACCCGGTGCCGGGCATCCAGAAGACGCTGCATGCCGTGGCCGACGAATGCCTCGCCGTCGCGCGTGCCGACGGCATCACGGTGCCCGGCGACGTGCACGCGGCGGTGGAGGGCATCTTCCGCACCATGCCCGCGCAGTTCTCCTCCACAGCGCAGGACCTGATGCGCGGCAAGCCCACCGAGATCGACCACATCAACGGTTATGTCGTGCGGCGCGGCGACGCGCTGGGCGTGCCGGTGCCGCTGAACCGGCTGCTGCACGGGCTGGTGAAGCTGCTCGAGGACGGCCGCACGCCGTCACAGCCGGATTGAAAAGGCCCGTCGCATGTCCGCGCTGACCTACGCCACCCTGCTCTTCCTGCACGTCGCGGCCGCCGCTTTCTGGGTCGGCGGCATGGCCACGATGCACTTCGCCGTGCGGCCGGCCGCCGCCACCCTGCTGGAGCCGCCCCAGCGCCTGGCGCTGATGGCGGGTGCGCTCGGGCGCTTCCTGCGCGGCGTGGACGGGGCGCTGCTGCTGCTGTGGGCCAGCGGGCTGGCGATGCTGACAGCCCTGGGCGGCTTCGCCGGCGCGCACTGGCGGGTGCATGCCATGTTCACGCTGGCGCTGGCGATGACGGCGATCTACGTGTGGATCCGGGCGCGGGCCTTCCGCGCGATGCGGCAGGCCGTGCAGGCGCAGCGCTGGCCGGACGCTGCCGCGCAGCTGGCCACCGTGCGCCGCCTGGTGGCCACCAACCTGGCGCTGGGCGCAGCGGTGTTCGCCGTGGCGCTGGTGGGGCGCGCGCTGTAGCCGCGCCCGGGCACGACTCATCCCTTGCCGGCGCCTTTCAGCATCACCTCCACCACGCGCGCGACCGGCCCGTCCTGCGCCTCCGGCGCGCGGTAGCCGATCACCAGGTGCCGCACCAGCCGCGGCGCCATCGGCAGCACGCGCACGCGCGAGCCGGCCGGCTCCACGTGGTCCTGCCGCAGCGGCAGCACGGCGGCGCCGTAGCCGGCCTCCACCAGCGCACGCATGGCGACGTCGTAGTTGTGCTCGATGCGCGCGCGCGGCGAGAAGCCGGCGCGGCCGAACCATTCGAGCGTGAGCGTCTGCATGCGGGTGCCGGGCTCGTTCATGACCAGCGGCTGCTGCGCCAGCCAGGCGGGCGTGGCGCGCTTGGGCAGCGCCGGCCACGCGGCGGGCACCAGCGCGCGCATCTCGTGGCGCACCCAGGGCGTGAAGCGCACGCCGGGCAGCGCCGGCTGCGGCAGGGCGACCACGGCCACGTCCACCGTGCCGGCCGCCAGGCCCAGCGCGGAATCGACGGAGCCGACGAACATCGGCGACAGCTCGATGCCGGGGTAGCGCTGCGAGAGCGTCTCGAACACCGGCGGCAGCAGGTCGACCACCACGCTGGTGGTGGAGACGCCGATGCGCACGCGCCCCTCCAGCCCCGCATGGCGGCGGCGCGCGGCCTCCACCGCCTCGTCGGCGTCGCGCAGCAGGCGGCGGCCGCGCTCCACCAGCTCGCCGCCGGCCGGCGTGGGCTGCACCCGCCGGGCGCCGCGCACCAGCAGCGGCAGGCCCAGGCGCGACTCCAGCTCGCTCACGTGCAGGCTGACGGTGGGCTGCGCCAGGTGCAGCGCCTGCGCGGCGGCCGAGAAGGTGCCCAGGTCGGCGATGGCGACGAGGGTGCGGATCTGGTCGAGGTTGAGCTGGCGCATCAGCTATTCTGATTCCAGGCTTCAGAACTCTCAACTTCCCCGATGGCTCACCGCGGCGCATGATCCGTGCACCTTCACTCGAAGCCCCGTCGAAACACGCCTCAGGAGCCGATCATGACCGCCACCGCACTGCACCACCCCTCGTTCCGTTCCGCCGCCCCGCTGCGCGGCCTGGCGCGCTGGTGGCAGGGCATGGCGGCCGCGCGCCGGCTGGCCGCCGAGCGGCGCGAACTGATGGCCCTGGGGCAGCACCAGCTCAACGACCTCGGCGTCGGCCGCAGCGAGCTGCCGCGCATGCTGCGCGCCGGACAGGACTAGCCCCGCCACTGCGCGACAGCGCGCGCCGCCTCGGCGATCACGTCGTTGCGCGCCTTCGCGTCGGGCTGCCGCTGCGTGGTGTAGACCGCCAGCACGATCGGCGCACGCCCCGGCGGCCAGAGCACGCCCACGTCGTTGTTGGTGCCGTAGTCGCCGGCGCCGGTCTTGTCGCCCACCGCCCACGTGGACGGCACGCCGGCGCGGATGCGCGTGGCGCCGGTGGTGTTGCCGCGCAGCCAGGCTTCGAGCTGCGCGCGCTGCGGCGCGGGCAGCGCATCGTCCAGCACCAGGCGGCGCACGGTCCGGGCCATCGCGGCCGGCGTGGTGGTGTCGCGCGGGTCGCCGGGGATCGCGGTGTTCAGTTCCGGCTCCCAGCGGTCGAGGCGGAAGGCCGCGTCGCCCAGGCCGCGCGCGTAGTCCGTCAGGGCGGCCGGGCCGCCCAGGCGCCTGAGCATCAGGTTGGCGGCCGTGTTGTCGCTGTACATCACCGCGGCGGCGCACAGTTCCTCGTAGGTCATGCCCCGGGCGACGTGCTTCTCGGCGACGGGCGACCAGCTGGCCAGGTCGGCCCGCGTGTAGTGCACGCGCTCGGACATCAGCCGCGGCTCGGCCGCGCTGCGCGCCAGCAGGGCCGCGGCCGCCACCAGCTTGAAGGTGCTGCACAGCGGGAAGCGCTCGTCGCCCCGGTGCGCCAGCGTGGCGCCGTCGGCGGTGTCGATCGCGAACACGCCCAGGCGGCCGTCGAAGCCGGATTCGATCGCGGCCAGGCGCGCGCGGGCGCCGTGGTCGCGTGGGCCGCGCCCGGCGCAGGCGGCGGCCAGCGGCGCCGCGAGGGCGGCGGCGAGCAGGGTGCGGCGGGGCATCGGAAGGCGCGCGGGCGCCAGCCAGTCGGTCATGCGGAAAGCTCCTTGGAAGAGGATGGCCGGGCCCGAGAATGCGGGCGCGGCATGCGTGGATGAAGAAGAAGAAGAAAAAACGTCGCGACGCTTCGCATCCTAGGAAGCGCGCCGCTGCCCACCAAGCCCGCCGCCGCACCGTCCGCGCACTGCCGTAACGCCTGTCACATCGCCCCATGCCGCCGCCCGCCATCACGCTCGAACTCCGCTCGCCGCAGACCGTGGACGGCCGCCGCGCGCCCTACCAGTCGCTGTGGCTGCTGCTGCGCCTGCTGCACGGCCATGCGCAGGGCGAAGCCGTGCGGCTGGACGACCTGCGCGGCCGCCTGTGCGAGCCCGGCGCGCTGCGCATGGCGATCAGCCGCGCCTTCCGCGACTTCCAGGCCTGGGGCATCGTGGCCGGCTGGGGCGAGGACGGCACGCGCGACCCGCGCTTCCTCAACGCCGCCGGCCGCAGCCAGGGTCCGTTCTGGCTGCCGGCCGCGCAGGCGCGCCGGCTGAAGCCGGTGGTGGACGGCCGGCGCGCCACCCGCGCCGAGGTCGCCGCCTTCCTCGGCCTGAAGCCGCAGCGCACGCGCGCCGCCGCCGCCCCGCAGCCGCCGGCCGATGCCGTGCACCTGCAGGACGCCCATTTCTGGCAGCAGCTCGTGACGGCCCACCAGGCGATGCAGCAGGGCCGGCTGGCCGTCAGCCCCACCGCCGGCGGCGAGGCGGGCGGCCCGAGCGCGCTGGAGGCGATGCGCCGCGCCGGCCGGCTGGCGGGCAGCGGCTTCCAGCGCGCGCTGGTGACGCTGAACGAGGCGCTGCTGTGGCGCCGCCTGGGCGACGACGCCGAGGCGCGCAAGCGCCTCAGGGCCCTGCAGCGCCAGCGCCTGGCGGCGCAGGTGGCGGGGCACGAGTACCTGGGCGCGATGGCGGCCATCGTCGCGGCCTGGTGCGACTACGCGGCGCGCGACCTGGCCGAGGCGCAGGCGCAGTTGCGCGCCGTGGCCGAGGACCCGGCGCACGGGCCGCTGCTGCGCCACCACCCGCAGGTGCGCTTCGAGTGGCACAACCTGTGGGCGCTGGCCTGCCGCTCGCAGGCGCTGGCGATGGCCGCGGACGCCGCGCGCCGCGACGCCGCCGCCGCGCAGGCCGAGGAGGCGCTGCGCCACTTCGACCGCGCGCTGGCCGCGGCCTTCGAGTCGCACGCCTTCGACGCCGCGCAGCACGTGGCGGCCAACATGGGCATGGCGCTGTGGCTGTTCGACCGCGTCGGCCTCGCGGTGGATGGCACGCGCCGCGAGAGCGAGGCGCTGCGCCGCGCGGTGCAGTGGATCGCCTTCAGCGAGTGGCTGTGCCGCCAGGCCGAGGTGCAGGGCCGCTCGGCCTGGAACGCGATCTACCTGCTGCGCATCGCCCGCGGCGGCTGCACCGCGGCGCCACGCCTGCCGCTGGCGGACTTCCGCGCCCTGCGGCCGCTGCGCATGGCGCAGGCGGCGGCGCTGGCAGGGCCGCTGGCCGACGGCTTCGCGCCCGCGCAGTGGCCTGCCGACTGGGTGGCGGTGGCGCGCCAGCGGCTGGAGGAGCACGCCAGCGGCCGGCGCCGCTACCCGGGCCTGCAGCGCGCCAGCCTGCTGTTCGAGCTGGCCTGGCACGCGGCGCACGGCGGCGACCTGCGCGAGGCCGCGGCGGCGCTGGCCGCCCTGCGCGGCGAGCTGCCCGCCCTGCCCGCCGCCGACCGCGCCTACTTCCGCGAGGTATGGAACGACGCGCTGCCGGCCGAACTGCTGGCGCTGGAGCCGCCGCCGCGCCGGGCGGCGCGCTGAGGCAGAGCGTCCCGCGCGCGACGAGCAGCTTTTCGCGTGGGCGGTTAGGCTCTGCGCCGAGACACCCCCGCCGACCCATGAGCTTTCGCGCCGATTCCACGCGCGCCGACCCCGCCGGCGCCGCTTCCTCCCCAACATCCGACCACCGCACCGCGCGCGCCCTCGGCCCCTGGGCCTCCCTCTTGTTGCTGACCACCGGCTTCGCGCTGAGCCAGGCCTTCCGCACGGTGGCCGCCATCATGGCCGCGCCGCTGCAGGGGGAGTTCCACCTTTCGCCGCAGCAGCTGGGCCTGTTCGCCGGCGCCTTCCACTTCGCCTTCGGCGCGCTGCAGCTCTTCATGGGCATCGGCATCGACCTGCACGGCCTGCGGCGCACGGTGCTGTTCGCTTCACCGCTGATGGTGCTGGGCGCGGCGGTGTCGGCGCTGGCGACCAGCTTCCCGCTGCTGGTGGCGGGGCAGGTGCTGATCGGTGTGGGTTGCGCGCCGGCCTTCCTGGTGTGCACGGTGTACATCGCGCGGCACTTCCCGGCGGAGCGCTTCGCGGCGGTCTCCGGCACCATCCTCGCGGTGGGCAGCGTGGGCATGCTGGTCACGGGCACGCCGCTGGCCTGGCTGATCGAGGCCAGCTCGTGGCGCATGGGCTTCTGGGTGCTGGGGCTCGCGGCGGTGCTGTCGTGGGTGGCGATCGCGCTGTGGGTGCACGAGCCGATGCCCGCGGCCGCGCCCGGCGCGCCGCGCGAATCGCTGGGCCAGGCGGTGCGCACCTTCGGCCAGCTGTTCAGGCTGCCGCACACGCTGGGCATCGTGCTGTTCTCGCTGGTGACGTATGCCTCCTTCGTCGCGCTGCGCGGGCTGTGGCTGGGCCCGCTGATGATGCAGCGCCACGGCTGGAGCCTGGTGGCCGCGGGCAACCTGGCGATCGTGCTGTCGGTGGTCTCGCTGATCGGCCCGCCGCTGTTCGGCCGGCTCGACCCGGGGCCGCGCCCGCGCCGCCGCTGGCTGTTCTGGCTGTCGATCGTCGGGGCCGTGCTGCTCGCGGCGCTGGCGCTGGTCACGCGGCCGGCGGTGGACGTGGCGCTGGTGCTGGCCTTCGGCCTGCTGTCGGGCTACATGGTGCTGCAGTACCCGGACGTGAAGAACGCCTACGCCCCGGCCGTCACCGGCCGCGCGATGGCGCTGTTCACGATGGCGATGTTCATGGGCGTGGCGCTGATGCAGTGGCTCACCGGCGCCATCGCCTCGGCGGCGCAGGCGCACGGCGTCGAGCCCTTCTCCGCCGTGTTCGGCAGCATCGCCGCGATGCTGGTGGCCGGCGCGCTGGCCTTCCGCCTGCTGCCGCAGCCGGCGAGCGTGACGAACGACGCGCGCTGAGCCCGGCAGCGCTCATTGGATAACCTCCGTGCTTCGCACTGCGGTGCGAGCCCCCTTCGGGACGGCCGGGCGGGGGCTCAGGCCGCCACGTCCACCACCACCCGCCCGCGCACCTGCCCGGCCAGCAGGCGCGGCGCGAGGCCGACCGCATCGGCCAGGCCGATGGTCCCGGTGTTGGCCGCCAGCACCTCGCGCGGCAGTTCGCGCGCCAGGCGGTCCCAGGCGCTGACGCGGCGGGCCTGCGGGGCGTAGACGCTGTCCACGCCTGCCAGCGTGACGCCGCGCAGGATGAAGGGCGCGACGGTGGCGGGGAGGTCCATGCCCTGCGCCAGGCCGCAGGCGGCCACGGTGCCGCCGTACTTCAGGCTGGCGCAGACGTTGGCCAGGGTGTGGCTGCCGACGCTGTCCACGGCGGCGGCCCAGCGTTCCTTCTGCAGCGGCTTGCCCGGCGCCGAGAGGGTGGCGCGGTCGATCACCTCGGCCGCGCCCAGCGCCTTCAGGTGCGCGGCCTCGTTCGCACGGCCGGTGGAGGCGTGCACCTCGAAGCCCAGGCGCGACAGCAGCGCGATGGCGATGCTGCCGACGCCGCCGTTGGCGCCCGTCACCAGCACCGCGCCGGCATCGGGCGTCACACCGCGGTCCTGCAGCGCCATCACGCACAGCATGGCGGTGTAGCCGGCCGTGCCGATGGCCATGGCGTCGTGCGTGGTGAAGGCGGCCGGCAGCGGCACCAGCCAGTCGGCCTTCACGCGCGCCTGCTGCGCCAGGCCGCCCCAGTGCACCTCGCCCACGCCCCAGCCGTTGAGCAGCACGGCGTCGCCCGGCTTGAAGCGCGCGTCGGCGCTCTCGACCACGCTGCCGGCGAAGTCGATGCCGGGCACCATCGGGAAGCTGCGCACCACCGGCGACTTGCCGGTGATGGCCAGCGCGTCCTTGTAGTTGACGGTGGAGTGGGCCACCGCGACGCGCACCTCGCCCTCGGGCAGCTGCGCCTCGTCGAGCGGCTGCACGGCGGCGTGGGTGGCGCGGTCGTCGGACTGGGTGAGCAGGAGGGCCTGGAACATGGGTGTCCTTTCGTCGGTTCGGCAGTCAACGCAGGCCGGCAGCATCGCACAGCGCGGCGGACGCTGCATCCTGCACCTGCCGCTGCAGCGCGGCCGTGTCGGCGCCCAGCGCCGGGGCACCGCGCGGCGAGGGCCCGCCGTCGTGGCGGAAGCGGAAGCCCAGGCCCGGCGTGCGCACCTGCGCATCGCCCTGGGCGAAGACGGCCGGCGCGAGCGCGGCGCCCTCGCCGGCCGTCGCCTCGTCGAGGAACTCCCCCAGCCGCCGCACGCGCGCCGCGGGCACGCCGGCGGCGTTGAGCCGCGCCTCCATGTCCGCCGCCGAGCGCTGCGCGAATGCGTCGCGGAAGAGCTGCTGCAGCCGCGGCAGGTCGCGCGCCACGACGAAGCCGCCGCCCGGCGCGTTGAAGCTCTCCAGGTCCAGCGCCGCGGCGTCCTCGCACAGCGCCTCCATGCCGAGCACGGCGGCCAGCCTGCGGAACTGCGCCGGCGTGTTGGCCGCGGTGGCGAGCCAGCCGTCGGCGCAGCGGTACGTGTCGGCGGTGGGGCTGCCGGTGTAGCCGCGGTTGCCGGCGCGGCGCGGCGCGATGCCGTGCGTGAGGTAGCTGCTGGCGTTGGGGTACATCAGCATCAGCGAGGCCTGCACCATCGAGGCGTCGATGTACTGGCCGCGCGCCTCGCCCGTCTCGCGCTCGCGGCGGTGCAGCGCGGCGGTGATCGACAGCGCGCCGAGCATGCCGACAGCCACGTCGATGGCCGGGAAGCCGACCTTCTGCGGCGGTGCGTCCTCGCTGTCGCCCGACATCATCATCATGCCGGTCAGGGCCTGGATGACGTGGTCGTAGGCGCCGCGGCCGGACCACGCGCCCTCCTGGCCGTAGCCGGAGATCGAGCAGTAGACGATGTCGGGCCGCAGCGCGCGGATGCTCTCGTAGTCCAGCCCGTACTTCGCCACCACGCCGGGGCGGAAGTTCTCGATGAACACGTCGGCGTCCCGCGCCAGCGCGCGCACCAGCGCCGCGCCCTCGGGCGTGCGGATGTCGGCCACCAGCGAGCGCTTGCCGGCGTTGAGCGCGGCGAAGCCGGCGGGCGTGTCGCCGCAGCCGTCATCGTGCGGCGTGCGGCTGGCGCGCATCACCTCGCCCTGCGGCGGCTCGACCTTGATCACCTCCGCGCCCAGCTGCGCCAGGTACATCGAGGCCATCGGCCCCGCGATCACGTGCGACATGTCGATGACGCGCACGCCTTCCAGTGGCTTGGCCATGGACGCTTTCCTTTTTTCCTGTTGCGGGATTCAACTGTTCACGGTGACACCGCCCAGCCGGACGATCTCGGCCCACTTGCGGTTCTCGCTGCGCACGAAGGCGGCGAAGGCCTGGGGCGAATCGCCCAGCAGACCCGCCTCGTTGCCGGCCGCCTCGAAGGCCGCCTGCACGGCGGGCGAGCGCACCGTCTTCGCCATGGCGGCGTAGAGCGTGGCGGCGATGGCGTCGGGCGTCTTCGCCGGCGCCCACATGCCGAACCACGACTCCTGCACGGCCAGCTCGTTGTCCAGGCGCTCGTGCAGCGTCGGCACCTCAGGCAGCAGCGGCAGCCGGCGCCGGCTCGTCACCGCCAGCGCGCGCAGCTTGCCGGCCTTGACCTGCGGCACGCCGGTGCCCGCGACGGGAAAGGCGAACTGCGTGTCGCCGCGCAGCAGCGAGGCGGCGATCTCGACCGAGCCCTTCAGCGGGATGTGCGTGACCGTCAGCCCCGCCAGCGAAGCCAGCGTGGCCCCGGCCAGGTGGGCCGAGGTGCCGATGCCGCCGGAGCCGTAGTTCATCTGCCCCGGCTTCGCCTTCGCATCGGCGATCAGCTCGTCCAGCGTCTTCCACGGCGCGTCGGCGCGCACAACCAGCACGGTGGGTGAGGAGGCGAGGTTCGCCACCGGCTTGAAGTCGGCGACCGGGTCGAACTTCAGGTCGGGCTGCAGCGCCTTCTGGATCAGGTGGGTGTTCGAACCCATGAGCAGCGTGTAGCCGTCGGGCGGCTGCTGGGCCACGTACTGCGCGGCCAGCACGCCGGCGGCGCCGACCTTGTTCTCGATCACCACCGGCTGGCCCAGCGCCTCGCCCAGCGCCGGGCCGGCCTGGCGCAGCTGCACGTCGGGGCCGCCGCCGGCCGCGTACGGCGAGATGACGCGCACCGGGCGCGAGGGATAGGGCTCGGCAGCGCGCGCGGCCAGCGGCAGCAGCCAGGCGGCGGACGCCGCCGTGCAGAAGGTCCTGCGGTCCATCGGCTTGTCTCCTTCGTTGTGGTGCCGCCAGCTTAGGAAGCCCGTGCGATATCCGATAGTGATATGTTTTGATCAGGTGAAAACTTCTGGAGATACCCCGATGCCGACCGACCCGAGGGCTTCCGGCTTCGATCCCCGGCGCCTGGTGGCCCGGCTGCGCTTCCGCCACCTGCAACTGCTGGTGGCGCTGCAGCGCGGCGGCAGCCTACGCGCGGCCGCGGCGGAGCTGAGCCTGACGCAGCCCGCGCTGTCGAAGGCGCTGGGCGAAGTGGAGGCAGCCTTCGGCGCGCGCCTGTTCACCCGCGGCCCGCGCGGCCTGTCGCCCACGCCGCGCGGCGAGATCGCGATCCGCGGCGCGGCGCTGCTGCTGGAGGAGCTGGCCCACGTGGGTGCGGAGACCTGGGCCGAGCCGGCGATCACGCTGGTGCGGGTGGGCGCGCCGCCCTTCGTGGCGCAGGGCGTCCTGCCCGAGGTGCTGGCCCGGCTGGTGGGCGACGGGCAGACGGTGCGCGCGCAGTTGATGGAGGAGCGCGTGCCGCTGCTGGTGACGGCCCTGCTGGACGGCCGGCTCGACGCGCTGGTGACGACCTACCCCGCCGAGATGCCGGAAGCGGCCGGCCAGCCGCTGCGTTTCGAGCGGCTGTTCGACGCGGACTTCGCCGTCATCGCGCCGGCGGACCACCCGGCGGCCCGTGCGCGCCGCATCACGTGGCCGCGCCTGGCCGGCGAGCCCTGGGTGATGCCGGCCCGCAGCTCGATGGTGCGGCGGATGATGGAGGGCGTGTTCCACCGCGAGGGGCTGGCGGCGCCGCAGCCGGTGGTGGAGTCGACCAGCCCGATGAGCAACGTGC
>Ga0182738_1001919_pt1 | contig 25239 bp, 19 predicted proteins | sample eDN5th30CBELigMG_FD_128876 | JGI IMG/M metagenome (GOLD analysis project Ga0182738, IMG submission 128876) | Enriched Miracle-Growth compost microbial communities from Emeryville, California, USA - eDNA 5th pass 30_C BE-Lig MG (version 2)... ...
GATCGACAGGAGATCACAGGTGCCGTTGAACAATTCGCGCGGTGAACGCACGGCAGCGGCATTGATCATCGCCTGGTTAGGCAACAGTTCGTCCCACTTGAAGTTACCTTCGTTCATGCCGACATTGATCTTACGTGCCAACCCGGCGATTGAGCTGGTGGCGTCGACGCCCGGCAGCTGGCGCAGGCGCCACTCCAGTTCCTCAACCTTGCGTAGCGTCGCGTACTCCACGCACTGGCTCGGCGGTGTCTCGACCATGACCACAAATACATCACTGCTGGCCTGGTAGTGCTCGATGATGAACTGGTTGTCGCGGTTGTAGCGCGAGTCGGCGCGCAGCTCCGGGGCGCCTGGATCGAGGTCACCGACTTTCAACTGCTCTCCAATCAGCAGCGCACCGACACCCACCACGACGGCCAATAGAATCGCAGTGGCTGCCGGCTTCGGTTGGGTGAAACGAACCAACAGACTGACCAACAGCGGCGGCCGCGATCCCTCTTCCAGCTGTTCCTGGCGCAGGCTGCGCGCGGCGGCGCTGTCCGACACACCTGTGAACGACAGCATGATCGGCAGCAACGCGAGATTGGTGAACACCAGGATACCGACCCCAAGACTGGCGACGACTGCCAATTCCTGGATCACCGGCACGTCAACAATGGTCAGTACAGCGAAGCCAACCACGTCGGCAAGCAGCGCGGTCATGCCAGCGGCGAACAGACGGCGAAAAGTGTAGCGAGCGGCGATCAACCGATGAGTACCGCGCCCGACGTCCTGCATGATGCCGTTCATCTTCTGTGCACCGTGGCTGACGCCGATGGCGTAAACCAAGAACGGCACCAGGATCGAGTACGGATTCAATTCGTATCCGAGTAGTGGCAGCAGGCCAAGCAGCCAGACCACACCGACCAAGGTACATCCCTGCACGAGCAGGGTACTGCGCCAGCAATGGGTGAACTGGAACAGCACCACTGAGGTGATCAGCACCGCCACGGCGAAGAACGCAAGCACCGCATGGAGCCCTTCGATCAGGTCACCCATGACCTTGGCGAAACCGATGATGTGGATGTCCACGCCCTTCGCCTGGTACTTGCCGCGCAGTTGTTCAAGCGAATCGGAGAGTATCTTGTAGTCGAGCGGCTGGCCGGTCTTCGGATCAACGTCGAGCAACGGCAGGTAGACAATGGTCGAGCGCAGATCGCGTGCCACCAACTGGCCGATCTCGCCGGAGCGCTCGACATTGGCGCGCAGCCTGTCAAGGCTCTCGGCGCTACCGTCGAAGCCGTCCGGCACCACCGGGCCGCCATCGAAGCCGTCCTCGGTGACACCCTGCCAACGCGTCGCTGGGGTCCACAACGAGCGCATGAAGGCACGGTCGGCACCGGGGACCAAGTAGAGATCATCGTTGATCTGCCGCAGGGTCTCCATGTAGTCAGCAGCGAAGATGTCGCCGCTCTTTCCAGCCGGCAGCGCTACGGCTATGCGCAGGGCATTTCCAGCCCCCTTGAGGTCTCTGGCGTGTTCGAGATAGGCCAGGGTGAAGGGGTGATGAGCGGGGATAGTTTTGAGAAAGCTGGCGTTGAGCCGTAGACCGCTGGCGGCGACACCGAGCAGCAGAGTCAGCAGCAGGCAGACGCCGATCACTAGCAGACGATGGTTGAACAGCAGCCGCTCTAGGCGATTGCCAGAATGCTTGTCGAAATCCGCTAGCAACGCGATGACGGCGAAGCCGTCGTTGGAACTGATAGCCATGGTTCGTAACCTCTACCTGCCGGCTTGGCGCAGGGCGCTCGGCGAAAAACGGGTGATGCCGTTGCTGCCGACCGCCAGGCTGCCGCCATCGGTGGTGGCGAGCAGGGCAACCAGCGGGAAGCGCTGCTCGGGACTGACGGCCTGGAAGCTCCGGCCATCGTCTCGGCTCAGCCAGCCCTGTCCTGACTCGTCAGCGAGCAGCAGGCTGCCGTCTTTCAGGCGCGCGCCGGCAGTCAGGCTTTTGGTGGTCGGCAACGCCACCTGCTGCCAGCTGCCCCCCTGGTCCTCGGAGCGGAACAGGTGACCACGTAAGCCGAAAGCGAACAGCGTGCCGGCATTGCTGGCGAGCAGGCCGAAGAAGCTGCCGTCATAGGGTTCGTCGAGGCGGACGAAATTATGTAGATCGTCATTCACACGCATTAGCCCGCCCAGCTCGCCGGCGAGGAACAGATGGCCGTGGAGACGCTCCACAGCATTGAGGTGGCGGCCGTTGCTGCCGTCCTGTAGTTCGCGGGCCAGCTGCCAGTGGACGCCGCTGTCGTCGCTGGCAAAGGCCAAGCCGTAGGCACCGACCGCCAGCACGCGCGAGCCGCCGAGGCACTGCACGGCAAGGAAGGGTTTGTCGGCGCCCTCGTCGACCAGCCGGCGCGCCTCCTCGGCACGTTCCGGGTCGCTCCGGTAGGCGTCGAGAATCGCCTGGGCAGCGCGGAAGCCATCCAGTTGACGGGTCCAGCTCTGGCCACCGTCGCGGGTGGCAAGGATCACCCCGCGGTGACCGACCGCCCAGCCGTTGAGGGCATCTGCGAAGCACAATCCGGTCAGGCTGACCGAGACCGGCACGCTGGCCTGTTTCCAGTGGCCACCCTGGTCGTCGGAATAGAGGATGTGCCCACGCACACCGGCAACCACCAGGCGCTCCCCAGCCAGCGCCACGGCGTTGAGCGCCGAACGCGAGGCCAGGGCACTGGCGGTGGATTTCTGCTGCAGGGTATCGGCGACGTCCCGGTTGACCGGGTTGTTCGTCGCGAAACTGACCTGCGCGACCCAACCGAGCAGGCCGAGGACAAGCACGCAGGCAAAACCTGGGTTCTTTCTGTTCACCGTAAACCTCCGGTAAGCAGGCGAACCCGCCCCCCCCTGGGGCGGGTCGCCGAAGACATCAGCGTGCGCTCATCTTGGTCAGCGACTCGGGTGAGAAGAAGGTCTCTCGCCGACGCTCGACAATCTGGAACTGCTCGTTACCGGCATCGCCCAGGGCGCAGTTGTACATCCACGCCTTGGTACGGTGATCATGGAAGAAGCTGGTGCAGTAGTTGACCGTGGCCGGGATATCCGGCGCAGAGAACGGAGTGGTCAGCGAAGTCCGCCACAAGGTACCTTCGGCGTCCCAGCCGTCGATGATGGCGTTCCCCCAATTGTCCTCGTCGTAGTAAAACATCCGCTTTGGCACGGCATGGCGCTTGCCAGGCTTCAGCGTCGCCTCGACCACCCACACACGGTGGAGCTCCCAACGCATGAACTCCGGTTTCACATGGCGCTGGCCCATTACCTCCTCATCGCCATGCGCTAGCAGAGCGTTGTTGTTGTAGGGGATCAGCATTTCCCTCTTGCCGATTAGCTTCCAGTCGTAACGCTCGGGCGAACCGTTACCACCGTAGTTCTCGTCGACAAAGTTGACTCCCGAGGACACCGGGTTGGGCGTGTCAAAGTTGATGCTCGGCGCGCGACGCACACGGCGCTGGCCAGACAGGTATTGCCAGAGGGAGCGACCTTTCACGTAGTCAGTCACGTCGTGCACCATCAACGCCTCACCGGCACGGAAGGCTGGCGCATAAGTGAACTGGGTCGCCAGCATGAACTCCGGACCAGGGGCGGTCTGGGCGTTCAGCTCCTTGTAGTAGTACGGGTACTGCGCCTCGTCGATGGCGGCAGTGGCCAACACACGCTGGCCGTCAGCAGTGGTGCTCCAGACCTTATATTTGGTGTGGGTCGCCTCGCCGCGCCAGAGCAGCAAGTGGTTCCAATACACCTCAATACCAGACTTGGGAATCGGGAAAGGCACACCGCCGTAGGCGCCCTTCAACACCAGGCCGTCGCCTTCCAGGCTGGCTTGAGTGGCGTTGCGGTAGGTGTTGTCGTATACCCATTGCGGCGCTGCGGCCGTGCGGCGGGTCGGATAGACATCCAAGCGGAAACTCTGTGGATTGTCCTTGAGCAGTTGCTGTACACCGTCGCTGAGTTTATCGGCGTACTGCGCCATGTTCGCAGCGGTCACGCTGTACAGCGGCTTGTCGTCCTTGAACGGGTCGTTACGGCGTTGTCCGGACTGGTAGCCGGCCGGCGCCTGGGTCAAGCCGCCGGTCCAGGCGGGGATGCTACCTTCGGCGTTACCGGCACGTTCGGCGCCCAACGGTGTCAGGGTACTTTTCAGAGCTTGAGCCTCGGCCTCGCTGACGCCTGCGTGGGCAACCGGCAAGGTGAGCGAGAAGGCAAGGCAGGCCAGTAGCCGGGCAAACTTATGGTTATGCATGGCGAACTCTCTTAGAAAGTGTGGGAGACGCTGAAAGAGATGAAGTCGCGGTCGGCGTTGGTTTGCCGATAGGTCTTGATGCCGTCGATGTTGATCGGCGCGGAAGGCCCGTAGAATCCGTTGTAGGCTAGGGTGAAGGTCACCGAGTGCAGGTAGTCGGCGCTCAGCCCAAGATTGTAGTCACCGCCGTGCTCCTGGCTGAAGCCGCCGACCGCAGAGGAGCGACCGTCGATACCGAAGCTGACGCCCATGGGCACCGACAGGTCGACGCCATCCAGCACCTGGTAGTAGGTCGGGGTGAAGGCCAGGCGCAGTGCGGTGGCGTCACGGGTGGAGTTGGGGTCGAGGTTGTCGCGGTTCTTGTCCACGCTCAGGGTGCGGTTCCAGGCGATCTCGCCGAGGAACACGGCGCCGTCCCAGAACGCGCTGGTGGGCATGGTATAGATGGTGTTGAGCAGCAGGTGCGCGGTCTTGCCCACGGCGTACAACGGATCGTGGTCGTTGTCGGCGGTGCCGGCCAGGTCGGTGACGGTCAGGCTGACCAGCGGCGCGTTGTGGCGAATCGAGGCTTCGAAGCCGACGTTGGCGTCGCCGATGCCGCGGTTGGCGCTGAAGCCGTAGGCTTTGATGTCCTCGGGGAACACCAGTTCGTACTCGCCGATCTTGTCCAGTGGCGAAGTCGGCCCGAGGTTGTAGCCGGGGCGCACCTGCACCTGGAAGTTCTTGTCGTGGTAGTTGATCGCGTAGAGGCCGAAGTCGGTACCCAGCGCCTCGGAGCGGTAGCGCAGCTGCACGCCCCACTGCCCGGAGTCGCGCGCGTCGATGTCCTTGCCACGATAGAAGGAAGCCACCGGGCCAACGCCGGGAACGGACGCGGCGATGATGCGCTCGCCGCCTTCGTCGAGCAGGTCGGCCGGGCTGAAGTAGCTGCCCGCGGCCGGAATGCGGTTGCTCTCCCACTCGAACTGGTAGTAGCCGCCCACCGACAGCGTAGGGGTCACCTGCAACTGGGTGGAGAACTGCTTCACTGGCAGGCCCAGCTCCTTGTATTGCGAGTTGGGCACCTGCAGCGCGCGCACCACGTCGATCGGTTGCTGGCCGGCAGCGATACCGTTGTTGCCGAAGAACAGACTTTCGCCGTACACAAGCGCATGCTGGCCGAGCCGGGCGACGCCGGACATCTCGTCGCCCAGATCGAAATTGCCGTACACGAAGGCGTCTCGGAACTCCGCCTGGCGCCCTTGCAGGTCGCGGGAGTCATGAGTGAACTTGTCGGGTGCGACGCTGAACGAGTTCACCGTTTCCGGCGAGTTGTTGTCATTGCGACGGTTGTATACGTCGTCGTACCAGGCCGCGCCGCTGACCCGCGCGCCCACTGCTTTGTAGCTGGCGTCGAATTCGGAGAACAGGTCCAGGCGATTGGAGACCAGGCCACGACTGAAGTTACGGTCGCCGTCGTCCAGGTTGGGGTCGGCGGTGAGCTTGTCGGCGGCCTTCTTCACGCGCCAGGCGTTGCTGTACTTGACGGTGTTGTCCCAGCGGACAGACAGGTCCTGGTCACCAGTGTCGAACTGGAAAGCCTGCACAGGCAGGACAGAACAGGCTAGCAGAGCGGCACCGAGGCCGCTGAAACGAAAGCCAGCACGTTGGGCAGCATGGATGCATAGTTGTAGTGTGGACATCGAATACCTCTGGGACGGTAACCCGCCTTTTGTTGTTATGGGATCGCCGCTACGACATACCTCAGCGGCGGGTGAAACTGGGGGCGAGTTGCCCCCATGTACAGCTCGATCAGCCCTTCAGAGAAACCGCTTCGAGGCCGAACACCAGCGGCGGAATCTGCTGACCGAGCAGGTAGCCACCGAGCATGCCGGCGGTGTCATCGGCGTTCTGGGTGATATGGTTGGCTCCGGCGATGACGTCACGGAGGATTCGCTGCATCGGGTTGTTGAGGTAGATGCCGCGAGCCGAGGTGGCCTTGAACAGCAGCATCACCGCCTCCTCGCACTCGCGGCCGACGCGGGCGATGTCGAGCATGTGGTGAATGCGATCGAAAGTCGGCACCAGCTCGCGGCGCTCCACATACTCGGTGGTCTCAGCCATCATCTGCAGCAAGCGGGCTCGTGCGGTACGCACACGGTTCACCGCGTTACCGAGGCGATCCTTGACGTAGGGGCTGAGCGCCGCAGGGGCTCCGCCGGTGGTGTCAGTGCGCACGGTCATCTGCGCGATGTACTCGTCCACCCCGCCCTGCGCCATTCCGACGATTACCGCCGACACCGCGCCGAAGAACACCTGGTTGAACGGGTATAGGTACATGTCTCCACGGTCGCTGTACTGGTAGTCGATCAAGCTGTGCGTGCGGTGGTACGGCACGAAGGCTTCCTTGATCACCAGACTCTTGCTACCGGTGCCGGCGAGGCCGAACACATGCCAGTCGTCCTCGATGACCCACGCCTCGCTCGGTACCAGCATCGACAGGCGATCGATGACCTGGCCGCTGGCATCGCGACGCAGGCCGCCGAGGAACGCCCACTTGCCATGATCGCAACCACTGGAAGTCTTCCAGGTACCGCTGATCTTGTAGCCACCCTCGACCTCCTCGACCTTGCCGAAGGGCGGATAGGACGAAGCGATGATGGTGGCGTCGTCGGCGCCCCAGACATCCTCGCAGGCCTGGTCCGGCATCGAACCGAACTCCCAGTTGTGGATGCCGAGGATCATCATGTTCCAGGCGCTGCTCGGGCAGCCGCGGCCGAGCTCCATCAGCACCTTGTAGAACACTGCCGGGTTCATCTCCCAGCCGCCGAAACGCTTGGGCTGGAGAATGCGGAAGAAGCCGGAGTCAACGAACGCAGCGATGGTCTCCTTGGACACCATGCGGTTCTGCTCGACCGAGTTGGCCTTCTCGCGCAGCAGAGGGACCAAGTCGCGAGCGCGACGCAGCAGTTCAGCCTCAGTCGGCGCGCTGGTGAAGTTGGGGTTGGCAATCGTATTCATCGGGATCTCTCTCAATTTCTTGTTGTGGGGTTCAGGCTTGGCGAAGCGCGGCGAACTGGCTGTTGAAGTACACCAGCGGACCGCCTTCGCCCCGCTGGCCAGCGAGGCCAACGACCTCGCCTATGAACATGTCGTGGGTACTGGCGGCGATCTGCTCGACTAGGCGGCACTCGAAGCTGACCAGCGCTTCGTCGAATACCGGCACGCCGGTGACACCACTGCGCCAGTCGCCCTCGGCGAAGCGCGCCTCGCCGAACACCCCCTCGACCATGCCGGCGAAGCGTTTGGCGATGGCTTCCTGCTCGGCGCCGAGGACGTTGATGCTGAAAGCGCCGGCACGCTGGATAACGGCATTGGCACGCACGTTGCGATTGACACAGATGAGCAGGCGCGGCGGATCGGCGGTGATCGAGCAGACCGCAGTGGCGGTCAGCCCGGCGCGCTCGTGGTAATCGCCGCTGGCGATCACTACGCAGGCACCCGCCAGTTGGCGCATGCCCTTGCAGAAATCGGCGCTGGCGATAGTTTCGGGCACGGCCGGGACCGTGCCGCTCGTGGAAACGGCATTGAGCATCGTTGAACCCTCACGATGTGGTTGGGGCGTTACGCCCCGTTCAGGCGGCGACTCAGAGCACGAGGTTGCGCTTGTGGCCCCAGTCGCTCATTTCGCTGTAGGAGCGAACCTCCCAAGCGGCCTCGTCGATAACGATGCCGCCCCAGCCCATCTCGAAGTTGAAGCCGGAGGGGGTCTGCGCATAGAAGGAGAACATCTTGTCGTTCGGGTGATGCCCGAGCTCGAGAATGATCGGAATGCCGGCTTTCACCGCTCGGTCGTAGGCCAGTCCGACGTCATCCATCTGTTCGACCTGGATCATGAAGTGGTTGAGCACCTTCGGTGTCGGTGCCTCGGCGGTGGCGATGGAGTGGTGGCGGCCGGTAGCGGTATGGAAGAAGGTCGCATCGACCACGAGGCCCGGGCGCACTTCCTCGCGGATATAGTCGCTGACGCGTAGCTTGAGCACGTCCTTGTAGAAAGCCACGGTTTCCGGACCATTCTTGGCGAACGGCAGGATGTGGCCAACACCGAGGTCACCGGTGACGAAGCCGCCTCTCAACACCGCCGAGCGGAAGCTGTCGGACAACTCGACGACGCGGTGGCCGAAGAAGAACTCGTGGGCGAAACCGTTAGGGTCCAGGCAACTGTAGGCCTTCTCGACCATTCGCCGCTGCAACAGGTCCTTGCCGAGCGCCTCAACTGCAACACCCTTCTCTCGCAGTTCGGCGACGTAGTCCTCAAGCTCCGCTTCGCTGCGGAACTGCCAGCCGGCAACCAGCAGGTCATCGATGGGATTGCGCTCAAGGAAGAAACGCTGGCAGTACTCGTCCATACGCAGACTGAGGCTGCCCTCGTCACGCCCGGCCACTTGCATACCCAGGATTTCGGTGGCGAACCATTGCCACCGGTCAAGATCGCTTACGCCCAGGCCGACGTAAGCCAGCGAATGAATTTCTGCCACTTGTGCATACCTCTTGTTGTTGTTCTGCCACCGCGCGCTGCGGCCGGTGACCTTGAGGAGACAATGGCAAGCGCTGTGCCAGCTTTCGAAGCATGCCAGCAATAAATTTTTACTCCTTTACATTCAATTACTTACGAAAATAAAAATTCATCTGGAGGAGTTTCTTCGTAGCCATCCGTCGAAAGGCGCAATTTCAGGATTTTCAAAACATGTTGAAATTCATATATGGATTTTCGTGAAGCGCTGCATAACCCGCTGCGGGGCGGGCTCTATTTGCCACCCCAAGCCGCCGGGTCATGCTGCCGGACTCTGAAACGGAGCCTGGCACGCTGTTGGCATCACACACGATCAGATAACTACAACAAGATCGATAGGCCCTGACATGACCCATCCCGTCAGCGACGCGCCGAACAGCCCGCCGCGCATCAACATCATCACTGACCTGCGTTTCCCCGACATGCAAGACCTCACCGACCAGCTTTACTTCAACCCGAAGGAGGGCCTCATCTGGCTCGGAGGCAAGCGCATGATGCTGCTTCACGTTGAAGCCTTCGGCGCGCTCCGCCAGGAACTGCTGGAAAGCAACGGCGTGGAATTCACCCGCGGCCTGTTCACCCGCATCGGCTACCTCACTGGCCTGCGCGACGCCGATCTGGCAATCCAGGCGCGTGGCACAGGCAATGAACTGGAGATCCTCGCCGCCGGCGGCCAGTTGCACGCACTGTCAGGCATCGTCGAGGTGGCGCCAAAATTCATCGAGGTCGATCCGGCCAAGGGCTACCTGCATGGTGAATTCACCTGGAAACGCTCAGTCGAGAGCGACGTGCACATTGCGGCCAACGGCACCAGCACCGACCCGATCTGCTGGATGGAGGTCGGCTACAGCTCGGGCTTCCTGACCCGCCTGATGGGCCGCCGTTTCCTTGTCCGCGAGATCGAGTGTCAGGCCTGTGGCCACGAGCATTGCCGGGTGGTAGCGCGACCGGTTGAGGACTGGGATGACGCCGAAGAAGACCTCAAGTATTTCCAGCCGCGCGCCACCGACCACCGCCGCACGCCCCCTACCCTGCGTACCCGCCTGGTGGTCAGCCCGCAGCAAGCGCCTTTCGGTCTCGGCATCGAGACGCCGCTTCCAACCGACCTCGATCGTCCGGTGGGCAGCTCGGCGGCCTATCACAATGCACTGCACAAGATTCTCCGCGTCGCCGGTACCAATGCCACCGTGCTACTGCTCGGCGAAAGCGGCGTCGGCAAGACCATGTTCGCCCACGAAGTGCATGCCAACAGCCAGCGCGCCGATGCCGCTTTCGTCGAGATCAACTGCGCGGCAATCCCCGAACAGCTGATCGAATCCGAACTGTTCGGCGTGCAGCGTGGCGCCTACTCCGGCGCCACCGAAGCACGGCCGGGCCGCTTTGAAATCGCCCATGGCGGCACCATATTCCTCGACGAGGTGGCAACCCTCAGCATGACCGCCCAAGGCAAGCTCCTGCGCGTTCTGCAGAGCGGCGAACTGGAACGCCTAGGCAGCAACAAAACGATCAAGGTCGACGTACGGGTGATCGCCGCGACCAACGAGGACCTGGCCAAGGCGGTGAAGGCTGGGACCTTCCGCAGCGATCTGTTCTACCGGCTAAACGTGTTCCCGGTGACCATCGCACCGCTACGCGAGCGCAAGGACGACTTGCCACTGCTGCTAGACACGTTCGTGCGCAAGCTCAGCGCCCTGCACGGCCGGCGCCTGAACGGTATCACCCCACGAGCACTACAGGTGATCCTCGACTATCACTGGCCGGGCAACATTCGTGAATTCGAGAACGTCGTCGAGCGCGCAGTGATTCTCGCCGATGATGGTGATGCCCTGGACATCCGCCACCTCTCCGGCCTCGACGCTCTGAGCGGCCAACTTGAACGCATCGGCACCCTCGGCTGGGACGCCAGCCCGAGCATCGGCATCCGTATGCCCGACGCCACACCGACACCCGGTCTCGGCAGCGCCCAGCAGGAGAACGCCAGCCGCGATCAGCTCATGGCGGTAGCACAACGCACCCTGCAGCGCGGCCCAATCCGCCTCAGCGAGATTGAGGAGGTGTATATCGAGGTCGCGATGCAACTCAGCGAGGGCAACATTTCCAAGGCTGCCCCGCTGCTCGGCCTCAGCCGCGCGCAGCTCGACTACCGGCTGAAGAAGATGCAGAACGAAGGCGCCTGACGAAAAAAGGCGCCGACCCCACGGGGAGGTGCCGGCGCCCTGAAAGGCGTGGAGAGGTGGAGTTCAGTCGAAAGCGGCGTCGGAATTCACGCTGGTGCAGAAGCGCGCGATGCTGCCCATGGAGTTGAGGTGCTCCTGCTCGTTCGGACAGGCGCAGCAGTCCTCCAGCACCACCACGTCGAAGTCGCGGTCGTGAGCGTCGCGCACGGTAGCCTGGACCACCGCCTGGGTGCTCACGCCGCTGCAGTAGATGCGCTCGATGCCTTCGCGGCGCAGCAGCACCTCCAGGCGGGTAGCGTAGAACGGCGAGACACGGTGCTTGACGATGTCCCACTCGCCAGCTTGCGGCGCCAGCGCCTCGTGAACCTGGCCCCCCCAGGCATCGGCCTTGAGAATGCCGTTCTTGGCGATGGGGCCGAACACCTGGGAGTTCGGGTTGGCTTCACGGTGGTCATCAGAGAATGCAACTCGCACATAGGCCACTGGAATACCCTTGGCGCGCGCCTTGGAGATGGCCTTTGCAGTGCGCTCGATCACGTTGCGCGCACGCACCTGCTCGCCGAGAGGGCCCTTGCCGCTGGCGCCGTCGGCGTGGACTAGGTCGTTCTGCATGTCGAGAACCAGATAGATGCTTTTCATCGTTGCGTTTCCTTAGGGTGAGTCAGTCGCACCAGAGTGCGCCGTTGATGTCGAGAATCTCGCCGGAGATGAAGCCGGCCTTATCGGAAAGCAGGAAGCTCACCGCGGCGGCCACCTCGTCGGCACGGCCCATGCGACCGAGTGGGATGAGCGCCTTTAGGTGCTCCGGGAAGCTCGTGGTCATATCGGTGGCGATCGGTCCGGGCGCCACCGCATTGACCCGTACTCCCCGTGCCGCCAGCTCCTTGGCGAGAAACAGGGTGAGGGTGTGCACCGCCGCCTTGGACATGCCGTAGGCGACGTTGCCGGCATTGGCCTGCTCGCCGGGGTCGAGCCAGGGGCGCGCATTGCCCCCATTCTTTCCGACCACGGAACCGACGTTGACGATCGCGCCAAAACCACGCTCGGCGAGGCGCTGACCGATCACCTGGCAAGGAATCAGCGTACCCTGCACGTTTACCTTCATGACCCGTTCAAACTCGGCGACGCTCAGACTCAGCGCGCTACCGCGCGAAACCACACCGGCAACGTTGACCAGCGCGTCGATCTCACCGAGGTGATCCTCGACATCCTCGATCACGCTACGCACCGCACTGCGCGAAGTGACATTGCAGGCAAAAAATTGCGTACGCTTGACGAGCTTTTCTGGTTCGACGAGATCGAGAGCCGCCACCTGGTAGCCCTCGGCGGCGAGTTGGCGGCACACCGCACTGCCGATGGCGCCGCCGGCACCAGTGACCACGGCTACGCCCATCTCAAACGCTCCGCCGCGCGGCCGCGGCTTGTCCGGCCAGACGACCAAACACCAAGCCCTTGAGCACCGAGGTACCGCCCGCGTAGTTGCCGAAGTACAGGCCAACGGTTTCGCCGGCGGCATACAAGTTGTCGATCGGCTCACCGTCGGCGTCGATCACCCGCGCCTCCTCGTCGATTTTCAGGCCTCCGAAGGTGAACACGTTGGCGGAAATGATCGGATAGGCCATGTACGGGCCCCGGTCGAGCGGCAGCGCCCAGTTGCTCTTCGCCGGCAACAGGCCCTCGGTGGCAACGCCATCAAGCTGCAGCGGACGGTAGTCACCTGGCCGGCAGGCGGCGTTGTAGCGCGCCACCTGCTCTTCCAGGGTGGCTGCCGGCACACCGATCTTCTCTGCCAGCCCAGCTAGGGTCGGTGCTTCGACAGCCGGCTGGTCGGTGCGGATGCCGAGGCGGTAGTTGGGGATGTCCTTCACGCGCTGGTCGAGGATTACCCAGGCCATACCTTCCGGCTGCTGGTAGATCTGCCGGGTGACGCGCTCGTACCAGGCATCCACGGTGCCCGGCGCCTCGTCGGTGAAGCGTTCGCCGAGCTGATTGACCAGCACGCCGTAGGGGAAGATGAAGATCGACGGCTCGGAAACCCCGGAGCGCGGATCGACCGGTTCGGCATGGTAGCTGCCGTACTCACCGCACGGCGCAGCGCCGACGTCGAGAGCCATCTGGATGCCCTCGCCGCGGTTGTAGTAGCCGCCCTTGCACACCGGACGCAGGAATACCGAGCGTGGACCGAGGTAGCGCGCGAGCATTTCCGGGTTGCCTTCGAAGCCACCGGAGGCCAGCACCACCGCCCCCAGGAACTGCAGTTCACCCCACTCGCGCGAGCGGGCGCGCAGGCCAATGACCTTGCCGCCTTCGGTGATCAGCGAACGGCCAGTAGTCTCGTAGAAGAACTGCGCACCAAGTGCTTCGGCGCGTGCCGCCAGTGCCTCGACCACTGCCTCTCCGCCGCCAACCGGCAGCAAGCGCGGCTGGGTGCTGGTGAGGAACTGGGTCGGCAGGAAGTCGAACTTCACACCGTTAGCCTTGAGCCAGTCGATGGTCTCCGGTACGTAAGCGGAGAAGGCGCCGATCACATTGGCGTCAACCGTACCCACAGCACGCGCCTGTATCGAACGGCTGGCACGGTCCCGCAGGCTTTCGGCGACGAAGTCGGGGTCCTGGTAATAGCCAGAGTGCTCGGCGAGGAAGGTGTCGAAGTCGTCAGTGACTTCCTCGTGGCTCTTCATGCGCAGGTAGGCCTCGGTGAACCGGCTCTGTCCTCCGCGCTCCTCGCGCGTCGCCCGCTCCAGCACCGCCACGCGCAGGCCGTTCTCTGCACCGCTGAGCGCCGCCGACAGGCCCGCGACACCACATCCCACCACCACCAGATCGAAGTTCAAATCAGTCATTGTCAGTACCTCCCTTGGTGGCTGGTACTATGGGCCGGCCTCCGGGAGGGTTCGAGCGAGGCACGTCTAATGGGCTTTTAGAAAAAGGTGAAGAACCAATGGACAGACTCTGGGCCATGCAGGTGTTCGTGCAGGTGGTGGAATGCGGCAACTTCAGCCGCGCTGCCGAGTCGCTGGACATCGCCAACGCCACGGTGACGTCAAGTGTGCGCAACCTGGAGAACTACCTGGGTGTGACCCTGCTGTCGCGCAACACCCGCTCGTTGCGACTGACCGACGAGGGCACGGTATATTTCGAGGAGTGCACGCGGCTACTGCAGCAGATCGAAGCAGCGGAAAGCGCTGTGCGTGAAAAGAAGGGCGCGATCGGCGGGCAGCTGTGCATCGAGTCGCCGGCGGCCTTCGCCCGCGCGTTGATCTGTCCAGCACTGCCAGCGTTCACTGCGCAGCATCCTGAGCTGTCGGTGGCCTTGCGCCTGACCGACCAGACCGGCGACCTGATCGCCAGCGGCACCGACGTGGCAATCCGTATCGACTCGGTCAACGACGCCGATCTGGTCGCTCGACCGCTGTACCAGGCACACTACGTCGCCTGCGCCACCCCTGCCCTGCTCGCTCGTCTGGGCACGCCGGCACATCCTCGTGAACTGGACCCGGCGCATTGCCTAGGGCTGTTCGGACCAGGTCGCTATACCCCGGCGGAATGGTCGTTCCAGCGCGACGACGAGCAGCATAGCCTGAACCCGCGCGGCAGCCTGCACTTCAACGGCACCGACGCGCTGATCCAAGCAGCGCTGGCCGATCAGGGTTTCATCTACGTGCTCGACGTGTTCGTCAACGCTCTGATCTCCGCCGGCCAGTTGGTCGAGCTGTTCGGCGACTGGGGTACCGGCGGGCGTAGCTTCTACACGGTGACGCCGAAAGCGCGCTTTGTCGCTCCGCGCACCCGCGCCTTCATCGACTTCATGCTCGCCACTCTCGACGCGCAGCGCCGGCCGCCGGCCGAAGCCGCCGTGGCGCTGCGGCCAGGCCGGCGCTAAGTGCACAGTTCAAACCTCGGCGACGGCTTCCAGCAGGGCTGGCAACAGCGCCTGCCATTCACCGACCACACCGACGCTGGCGACCTTGAAGATCTCCGCACCAGGGTCGGAGTTGATCGCCACGATGCGGCTGTCCGGGCTGACGCCCGCCAAGTGCTGCGGCGTGCCGGAAATACCGACGGCAAGGTAAACGTCGGGACTGACGAATTTGCCGGAGACCCCGACCTGACGCATCACCGGCACCATGCCGGCGTCCACCGCCGGCAGGCTGCCACCGAGGGTACCGCCGAGCGCGACGGCTAGCGCTTCGAGCTGGGCGAAACCGGCCTCGTTGACACCACGCCCGCCGGACACCACCAAGCTCGCGCCATCGAGTGGCGGCAGGCGCTGCGCGCTGTCGCGCAGTTCCAGGGCCAACGCCGCCGACAGCTCTTCGTGCAGCGCCAGGTTATGTAACGCCGGTGCACCAACCAGATCCAAGCGCGGCCGGCCGGCCCGCAGGCAGGCACACGCCGGACCGTCGTCGACCCGCAGAGTGATACGCATGCGCCCTCCCCAGGCGGCGCGCTCGGCGAGCAGCGCGGTGCCGTCACGACGCAGCGTCAGGCAGCGGCCCAACGCACGACCGCCAAGACGCTCGGCGAGCAGCGCCGCCAGCTCCTCACCGAGCGGCCCCGGCGGCAGCAGCACCAGCGGCACGCCAGCAGCGATACCCGGCACTCGGCGCAGCGCCTCGGCGGCAGCCACTGCCAGCGCTGCCGGATCATCCCGACCAGCCAACTTGGCATGCGTGGCCTTCCAGATCTGCCGCGCACCGGTCTGGGCGACGCGCTCGCACACGCTCACTAGCACCTCGTCGCCGATCAGCACAGCGACGAAGCCGTCGTGCTCGGCCGACAGACTCTGCGCAGCCGCCAGCCCAGCGTCGAGCGCCTCCTCGCCCCAAGCCTGGGGCAGCACCACCATCACGTCGCTCATGGATTCACCCCCTGCGCCTTCAACCAGTCGAGCAGCGCACGCGCCTGCACCGGCGCCGTGCCCTCGAGCAGGCGGCAATCGCCGCCGCGTTGCACCGCGCGTGCGGCAGCCAGTTCGATCAAGGCCAGCGGAACCGCGGGCACCTCCGCCGTAACGCCGTCGAAACTCAAGCGCTTGGCCTCCATAACGTTCTTCATCAGTGGATGACGCAGCTTGTTGCGCTTGTCGTTGGTCACGCTGGCAAGCAGCGGTGCCGCGACGGTCAGCCACTCTTCGCGGGCTCCGCGCTCGCGCAGCAGGCGCACACGCTCACCAACCCATTCCGCATGCTGGGCCAGAGCAAACAGCGGGCGCCCCAGCCGACTGGCGAGCAGCACCGGCACGCCGCCGTCATCGAGATCGCCGAACTCGCGGCCAATCAGCACCAGTTCGGCGTCGCTCCCCTCACGAACGAGTACGCTGGCGAGCTGGCTGGCGGTCAGCGGTGCGTCCCAGAGGCAGGCGGGCAGCAGGTCGAGCCGCTGCAAGCGGTCAGGCTTGAAGGCCGCTACCACACGCATCAGGTTGTCGGCATTCGCGCCGCCCAGTACCAGCACTTCCAGGCGAGTTTCCGGATGGGCATCGCGTAGCTTCAGCGCAACCTCCAGCGCCGCCTCGTCGAACGGGCTGAGCAAACGCCGGGCACCAGCCCCCTCGACCACGGCGCCGTCATCGAGGCTCAACGGGTGCAGGGGAAAGCGGATGTCCGCCACCCCGGCAAGTAGGATCAGAATCTTCATCGCTCGCTCCTTACCACGCCGCCGCGCTGGCTGCGGCGAGCCGGCCGAACACCGCCGCCTTGCCGAGCGCCGAGCCGGTCATGTAGGCAGCGCCGTGGAAGCCGCCGATCATCTCGCCAGCGGCCAGCAGACCATCGATAGGCGCACCGAACACGTCGTGGACCCGCAATGCGGTGTCGACCACCACGCCGCAGTACGTACCGAACACCGCTGCGGTGGACGGATAGGCGTAGAACGGCGCGCGCTCAATCGGCCGCAGCGCGCCGTGCTGGTGGACTAGGTGGCGGCGGTCAAAGGCCGGCAACTCCCCTGCCCTCACTGCGGCGTTGTAGGCGGCAACCTCGGCGAGCAGCACGTCTTCCGGTACTTCGATCAGCCTCGCCAGTTGCTCCAGACTCTCCGCTTCGACGAACAGACCCTCCTCCAGGCGCCGGGTGAAGTCTAGGATGCGCACCTGGTTGTCACCGCTGTCCATGATGTCGCGATCAAGGATCTGGTAGGCGACGCCGTAACTCTGCGCCATCACCGCGTCGCCGAGCAGCTTGTACGACAGCGACTCGTCGACGAAGCGCCGGCCCTCCTGATTTACCGCGATGGCGCCCTTGTACACAGCGAGGCAGGCATGGTGGTTGTGCTCATCCATCGGGTGCTTGCCGAAGGTGCCTTTGATGTACGGCAGGTCGCGCACGTCAGCGCCGAGGGCCCAGGCCATACGCAGACCGTCGCCCTCGTTGCCGGCGCCGCCGATGAACACCGCGTTGTCGTACTGCGGCACGAAGCGGTGGATCAGCGCCCGGTCCTGGACGAAACCGCCAGAAGCCAGCAGCACGGCACGGCGCGCGTGCAGGTCGTAGGTCTCGCCGGCACTCTCGACGCTCGCGCCGCTGACTCGCCCGTTGCCATCACGCAATAGGCGGCGCGCGCGGCTGTCCAGACGCACTTCGACCTTGCCGGTGGCTCGCGCCGCCTGCTCCAGACGACGTACCAGATCAGCCGGATCGACGTTGTGCACCCGCGGCACTGATTGCCCGGAGGCAGCCTCGATCACCGGCGAGAACTGCACGCCGTGGCCGCGCAGCCACTCGTAGGTGGCCAACTGGTTGTCGGTATAGAGACGCACCAGGCGCTCGTCGCACTCGCCCTTGCCTACCTGCACCAGGTCGTCGAACAGCAGTTCGGACGAATCCTGGATGTCGTGGCCGGCCTGCAGGTCGGTGCCGGCAAAGGCCAGGCAACCGCCGCTCATTGCCGAAGAGCCGCCAGTCTGCGAAGTCTTCTCCAGCAGGATCACCTCAAGCCCGGCCTCGACCGCGCTGAGCGCCGCCGCAAACCCGGCCAGCCCACCACCGATCACCAGCAGATCGCAGTCATGACGGCTCATGCCGGCACCTCCTCGAGAAAACGGTCAAGGCCGTAGAACGCGAATATCTCGCGCACCCGCGCCGGCTCCGGCCGGGCCGAGAAGTAACCACGGTCACAGGTGCGCGTGCCGTTGGCGCGACGCAGATCGACCATCGCCTCAGCTTGTTTGATCCAGGCGCCAAGCGAATCGAGCACCGGCACGCCATCAACCTCGGAGATGCCATGGGTGGCGAGTAGTACATTGAGCGGCGCCTCGCCGGGAATGATGACCTCGGCACCATCGGCGATCAGCGCGCGCGCAGCGGTGCGGAAGCGGTCGATCAGCGCAGTCGGATCGGCAAAGGCGGCCAGCACGTCGGCAAAGCGGAAGCCGACGTGGCGCACTCCAGCCAGGCGCTCAGCGAGACCATGGCGCGTTGCATTGTCGGCGACCAACTCGGCCAGTTCGTCGATAAACACCAATACACCAAAGCGGCGGCCAAGCGTGCAGGCCGTCAGCATCGCCGACTCGCCATAGCCGACCACCGGGATGTCCAGCAGGCTGCGGATGTCACGCAGACCCGGCTCAGGCAGCGTACTGATGGCATAGGCATCGAAGCCCTGCGCCTCGGCATTCAGGCCAGCAGTCATGAACTGCAGGCTGTGCAGGGTCTGTAGCGCGGCGTGCTTGATGTCGTCGCCAGGGTAGTTGCTGCGATAAGTGCCCGGGCGCATGCCATGCATGTGAATTTCAGTGTCAGGGCGTGCCACCTTGCGAAAGTGCCCCCGCAGGGCTTCGTCGTAGGCACCGAGATCACTCAGTACCGTGAAGCTTTGATGCCAGATGCGAATAGTCATGCCGCTCCTCATATCCACCGTTGATCGACGCACCGGCGGTGCTCGACTGTGGCGAGGATTATCCGAACGCGATCCAGCGAAATGGAGAAACGGCGGCCGAACAGGCCTTTCGACAAAACTGCAAGATAGGATGCGAACAGCCCCCTGCGAAGCGCTCCAACCAGAGTCCACGTTCGAATTGAGCACTAACAGATTGCGTCGGTCCCAGCTTCTCGCTCAACAGAACGCCTGAATTCCTATCTGCAAGCAACTGAAGATCAGCCGCAGACGTTGTCAGTACCAGCCAGGCGACTCGTGATGGGCGACTCTCCGCACAGTTCAAGCACACCGTAGCCGTGACCGGAAATGGCATGCGGGTCCTGACGTTACGCCCCGAGGAAAAGGCTGAATTGAGCCGAATAGAAACAGCCCGCCGAACGGCGGGCTGTTTCCGTACTTCAACTGTTACTGCCAATTAGCGGCGATGACCACATTCAACTGGTCACGCTGCGCCTGGCTCAGACTCACCTCAACACCCGCCGGAGCCCCAAAAGCAGCCATGGCATTGACGAGGTTGTCCACCTGGTTGGCATAGAGCGTAGAACTGCCAGCCTGAATGGCGTCCAGTTTCTGCGCCGAGTTGGCGTACCAGTCCTGTACCGTAATGCTATCGGCCGAGCCGGTTACATCGATCACCAGGTTGTCGTCTTGACGAGACAGCCACAGGCTTTCCCTGGTAATCCCCTCGATGCTCAGAACGTCGTTGTCCGCGGGCGTGTTGGACAGATTGTTGATCGTGTCCAGGCCATCTCCCGCAGCGAAACGGTAGGTATCGCTACCATCCCCATCAATGATGGTAGTCATTGCCCTTGTTGCCTCGCAAGGTGTCCCCAGAAGAAAGTAAACATGATTTTTTAGATGATCGTTCGCCATGTTGCAGTGTAGTGACAAGAGCAAAATCGTTGTTGACGAAACGACCCGTTTCTTATTATTTTTAACTATGGAGTAGTTACTAATTACACTTCATGCACTCAACTGGAAAGACCATTTTATGAATTTCGAAGATAGAATAAATTATTACGATAATGGCTACGAGCTTTTGAACAACTTTCATTTGGGAGCGGGTAGTAAGAGTCACTTAGGAGTCAAAGGTGAGGAATGCCGTTTCTGCGGCTTGAGTGAGCCAAGGGCTACTTTCAAAAATGACTCTCATGCAGTTCCAGAATTTTTAGGCAACCACCAATTAATATCGAATTATGAATGTGATGCTTGCAATACTTTTTTTCTCGAAACCTTGAAGATCACTTAGATAAGTACACCAAGCCATATCGTACAATTGCTCAAATAAAAGGAAAGACGAAAGTACCAAGCTACAAGTCCAGGGATGCTAGAGCGAGGTTTGACGTCAAACCTCATAAGCCTCCAGCAATATTAGCCCGTCGCGACGAACCACACATCAGCTTTGACTATCAAAATAAAACCTTAACTTATCTATTTCAAATAGAGCCTCATGTACCTGTTGCTGTATATAAGTGCCTAGTAAAAATAGGACTATCGATAATAAGCAAGGAAGAGCTTGAAAATTTTTCGCATTCTCTACGCTGGATAAGCGAGCCTGTGCACAGTCGCGGCTACTTCAGCCCCTTAGTGTTATTAAGAACCTTTATCCCAGGGCCGCGACCGAATAAGAATCTAGAAATAAAGATATATAGAAAAAAGGACTTGGTCTCTCTTAGGCCTCATTACTTTCTTCTGCTGGCATTTGGAAATCTGGTCTATCAAATTGTATTACCTTCGGATTTTGATGGTGTTTTACAAAATACCAGCTCTAAGCTGATACCTATCCCGCTTCCTTTCGAAATGGGATGGCCATATGGAAAATTAGAATTAGAGCTGATAAAATTGGACGACATCCATACCGTTAAAGACATGACAATTCCAATTACTTTCAGCTTCAACAGAATGGAGCTCATGGATGAATATGTAGGTAAAAGTCTAGAGGAGCTTGGTTACAAGAGATAGACACTAATGCGACCTTAAATCATTAGGCGTCCGGGTGAGTCTAGCTGATATTATGAGCAACCGTTATGAATATCACAAATGATATAAAGTGGCATATATATTTTATCGCCGGGTAAAGCCGGAACAGACCAGTTGGGCTCTATGGCAGTTCAGTGAGTATGAAGCTCAACTGAACAATATGTACTGATCCTCAGTTGCGCTCGAGCAGTACTCGATGTACCACATCAGAAAATCACCAGAGGAAGACATAAAAGCAATCCTAAAAGCCTCGGGCCGCAACGCTGCCAGATTTGATGCAGGTAGAAGCGTTCTTTGAAACATGTGAAAGATATGGGGGATTGGAAGCGGGCCAGTTTCATCATGGCCGCAACCGGCGCCATGGAAAACTACTTTCAACGGGCTGTTCTTGTTGCTCTGAAGTCTGATCCAGCGCTCCTGCATGGTAGGCCCAGAGCCATTGATGGCGTCCAATGGTTAAAAATTGGTATTGATCCAGATTATTCGGAAATACTGAAGGCCATCACCAAAGGTTCATGGGGCTCGAGATACTCAAAGTTGAAATCGCTTTTTGGTGAGCTTCCTGATATTCGAGAGAATGTGAATGATCTTGATAAAATCCGAGTATTTAGGAACGGCGTAGGACATGCGTTTGGGCGAGAGCATGATGACAAGCCTAATTTACTCCACCGCGGGATAGATGAAATCACTCCGCTAACAGAAGAAAAATTCAAGAAGTGGCTAGGTCAGATATCTGGAATTACACGCGAGTTTGACAGACACCTAGTTCAGCATCACATTGGCGACTTTGAGTCGCTCATGTATCTACATAAATATGCGGACAACGTAGATCGTTCTAAGTCCAGCCTCCGCACTTTTACTAAAGGATTCAAAACCAAAATTGGTAAAGAGCTGGGGCATTCAAAATGGGCTAGAGTATTACGAAAGTATGGTTTCGTACTACGACGCGGCGGTATGAGTTATCGAGCATTTTCGCATGCAAACTAACTTTGACTTTGGAAGATAGAGCAGAGCTTCAGTCATATCTATGCGAAAAGCTTCTCCCAGATATGCTGCAAGCCTCAGGGGCCGGCCAAAGCAACGAGCAGAGACCTGCAACAAAATACCTTCCCGAATATACTGTGAGAGATTATGGCCAGAGATGCAGACCGAAAATTTCTGAATCGTTATTTTCGAAGCGTTTTTAATAAGCTCGAAGCTGACGCTCTTCTATTTAATAGACGCTTGCCACATGAGGGGCTAAAGGGGAGTGAAAATGAACAAGCTCTCGCCGACGTGCTGCGCTCATTTTTGCCATCAAAATATGGATTGGAAGTAAATGCACTTGTAATAGATAGAGAAGGAAATTCGAGTAGGCAGTGTGACATCATTATCTACGACGATGTGCAGTTCCCAAAATACTTGCGCAAGGTCTATCCAATTGAAACGGTACTGGCAGTCGTTGAGGTCAAAACTGAACTGACTAAGCAGCAAGTTGATAGCGCACTACAAAATGAGGCATCTTTGAGGGCGCTGCGCTTCCAGCCATTGTTAACTCCGTACTGGAGAACCAGAACCGACAAAGAGAAAATCCCTCACGCCCCGCCAGTTCACTGCATTTTTGGGTATAGATCATCTACAGAGGACTTTGGAACTTTCACGGGCTGGTTCAATAAGTTGCCAACTCAAGCGTATGGTGATGAGTCATTTCCCTACCCCGCCCCCTTCAATCACTTCATTGCCTGCTCGTTGGATAAGGGGCTTGTCTTCTGTCGGGGTGACGGACATATTCCACGATGGCTGGCAGTTGCCGATGAGCTGAATAACGAAAGAAATTTCACTGCGACCGGGGATGGACAGCGTTTCGAGATTGATCCTGCCAAAGCACTATTTTTGTTCCTTGAAACTCTTTGGACAATGCTCGAACAATCCCCAAGGCACCCCGGCTTCAACATCCGCAGCTATGTGGACGATCAGCTTGGCTCAATCATTCCCTTCACTCACGATGGAAAACTCGATTATCGAGAAACCGGGGGTGCCTAGAAATTCGCTGGAGAGTTAGCACTATGACTGAGATTGGAACGTGTGAGCGGTGGAAGCTGGATAATTTTCTGCGGATGGGAGAGGGATTCATTCTAAATTTCTCGGATCGCGCCTATACGGAGTTCTTCATCGACTTCCAGATTGACATAGATTCGGCTCAATACCGTGTAGTTGGAGACGCCAAAGCCAAGAGGATGCGAACCTTCTGGGATATCGCTCCGAATCATACCACCGGGGAGGTCCTTGAAGGACGCATTGTCTACGGCTTGGAGTTGGACTGCTTGGGCGATAGTAATCCTTAGCTGATCAAGGATTGCCGCAAGATCGCGCAGTACCTTCTCAGTGAGAAGCCTGATTCTAATATCGATGCGCTGACTGCGATAGCTGACGAACGTGACTTCTAAGTAGTGGCCTAGCATGTCCGTGAAGCCATCGAGAAGAACCAGCCAGATGGAGGACTTGATCGCCTGCACACCTTCGTGAACAAGTTCATCTGCGCTCGCAGTTCGGACACAATTTCGTTATCGGCATTGGCCGGCTTCAGTCTGTCACCAGCGGTATTAATGGATCAACTACTGTGAGTCGTCATAGGCCAGAGTCAAGTTAGTACAGACTGTTTTTGATCCAATTTCGTGAGAATATCGCACCACCTAGAGTCGTTGAAGCTACATCACTGGAGGATGTGTGAAGCGACACCCTCCAGCTTCTCGCACCAAAGAACGACTATGCAACCTCTCCAGCAGAATCACCTTCCTTAACAAGGGAATAGTTGACCACCAGCATCAGGTCTCGGAGGTTGGCATGGGTGACTGCGTCAATGGCGGAGCGCCCTTCCAGTTCATCGCGGGGCTGCAACAGCACCCGGTAAAGCCGCCACGAATCAACGCCCTTCTTCTGCTGTAGCACCCTATACACCAACTCCTGCTTGAGCGGGTCAAGCTGCCAGTCGGGAATCCGCTGACCGCGGTTGCCCATGCTCAAGGTCAGCAGCTTACCCGCCTTGATCTCGCGGTTGATCTGGTCGCGTGATTTGCCGGCCAGCTTGGCGAATTGAACGACCGGCAGGTTGTTGGGAGCTTCATAGATTTCGAGCATTTCCCACCGTTCGCGCTGGAAGTCTGAGACAGTTACTTCCACCGGTTCTGGACACGCTGGCACGGCCGATAGGCGTTGGGGTGGTGAAGCAGTCACCGATGACACCCGAATCGGAGATGTGGCGTGCTCCATCGGATATCCAGTTGCTTCGATACCTTCGTCCAGTACTGGCATGCCATCGATGCGAATGACCAGGTGTGCACTCGCAGCGGCTACCTTGCCCTGTTCCAACAGGTCGAGCCGATCGGCCCAGTCCTGCATCATCTTCCGGCGGGGCTCCACATACAGGGCATGGTTGTAGGTGGCGCTGACCTTGTTGGGATCGGCGTGGGAAAGCTGGGCATCTACCCAAATCTTGGGGTAGCCGATCTCGTTGAGCGCCGTGGAGAGCGTGGCCCGGATACCGTGCCCCGTGAGTAGTCCTTCGTAACCCATACGCTTGAGTGCCGCATTCAACGTGTTTTCACTGATGCGCGCCTTCAGGTCGCTACGATGGGCTAGTAGGTAGCGCTGTACCGGCTTGACCTGGTCCAGCAGGTAGCGAACGATTTCAAGCGCCTGAACAGGCAGGGGCACGACGTAGGGCGGAATATCCTGGACACGCTTGCGGCGCCTGCGCATGCCCTCCTGTAGTTGCTTGACCACCTCGGGCGGAATGATCCAAAGACCACGCTCGAGGTCGAACTGGCCCGGCGTCGCCAGCCGCAACTCGCCGGTACGTACTCCGGTCAGCAACAGCAGGCGAATCCCCAACTGCGTAGTGACCATTCCCCTATAAGCGCGCAGCTTGCGCAGCAGATCAGGCAGATCCTCCAGTCGCAGGAAAGGGTTGTTCACGACGGGAGGCTTAGGCACAGCAACCACGTCCAGGTCCGAGGCGGGATTACCTTCCAGCCCTTCGACCTTCACCATGGCGTAGCGGAACAGCTGCCTGAACCAGGTACGCACTTTCTCGGCAGTGGTCAATGCCTTGCGCCGTTCAATGCGCGCGATGACGTCCAGCAAGTCGGGGCGACGGACGTTGTAGATGGACATAGTGCCCAAAGCGGGCAGCACATCTCTCTGAAAAATACGTCGGATCTGCGACAGTGTGCTCTGGCGCCCTTCCTTGAGCTCCAATTCACGGTGGCCGAGCCACTGCCGATACACCGACTCGAAGCTGTTTTCCGCAGCCAGGCACACAGCCCGGAACTTCTGCTTGCGATCGATCTTGGGATTGATGCCTTTCGCCAGCAGCGCGCGCGCCTCGTCGCGCA
>Ga0182738_1001920_pt1 | contig 25236 bp, 12 predicted proteins | sample eDN5th30CBELigMG_FD_128876 | JGI IMG/M metagenome (GOLD analysis project Ga0182738, IMG submission 128876) | Enriched Miracle-Growth compost microbial communities from Emeryville, California, USA - eDNA 5th pass 30_C BE-Lig MG (version 2)... ...
TAATCAGGCAAGTTAGTATAATTCTTCTTTTATTTTATTGTTTTCATCATTCATTAATTCAGTTATACATATTTTAATTAGTTCTCAACAATCAATTAATCATCTCATATAAGCTCCTCAAATTCAATAGCTTACTCAAGATTATGGTTCATATTGAAAATTTCAACTCTTTTATTTTTTCAAAACAAAAAATTCTTTAAAAAAATTTTAAACTTTCCTTGAATATTTTTTCCAAACATATCTAAGATGAAAACTTCTTTCTTTGAAAATTCAATAGAGAGAATCCCTCATATAAAATTATCCTTATTATTAAAAAAATTTGCTAGGCAAGTCAAGTAGGATGAAAAATTCATTTTGAGAGCTTTAAAAAACTAACATGTACAAATCATGAAATAAATTTTTTCCTTTTCTGAAAACAGTCTCCATTCTCATCATCAAATTTTTTTTGAAAATTCTTCAGGAATTTATTCCAAGAGGTGATTTCACAAAAAAAAAAGTTCTCAAAAAAATTTTCAATTTCAGATTATAATTAGATTAGATAGTCGCTAAATTATCTGAAAAAATCATATAGTGAAAAATCCTCATGATATTATCATGATATTTAAAGATCCAATTTACCCTATAAAAATAAATTAACAATAATCCTATCTCTCTCAATCTCAAGAATGAAGAGGAGCTGTTTAGTTCTTTTTGCAATTCTTTTTGCTTGTTTTAATCTTGCAGTCCTTACCAAAAAGGCAAATCCAGCGAATCATGGGATCAAAGACCCATTACCTTTGTCCTATTATAACTCCACGACTCGACTTAATATCCATATGGCACCACATACTCACGATGATATTGGTTGGATGAAGACAATTGACCAGTATTATTATGGTGATCGTAGGGATCTTGATGTCGGTGGAGGCGTCCAATATATCCTTGACAATGTTGTCAATGAATTGAGCAGAGATTCCAAAAAAAAATTCATCTATGTTGAGATGGGTTTCTTCAAAAGATGGTGGCAAGAACAAGACCAAGATACTCAAAGCCTTCTCAAACAACTCATTGCTCGTGGACAATTCGAGTTTATCAATGGAGGTTACTGCATGAATGATGAAGCAGCAGTCTATTATGAAGATAGTATTGACCAAATGACCATTGGACATCAATTCCTCCTCCAAAACTTCAACTATATCCCTGAAATCGGCTGGCATATTGATCCTTTTGGACATGCCTCTGCTCAAGCTGCTTTATTTGCTCAAATGGGCTTCAAAGCCTTTTTCTTTGGAAGAATCGACTACCAAGATAAAGCCCAAAGGTTAAACACTTCAGCTATGGAGATGGTCTGGGTCCCTCAGACTTCACAGGGAAATGAAAACGCCATCTTTACTGCTGTCAACTATTACCTTTATATGCATCCTCCAGGCTTTAATTTTGATATGTATTCGAATGATAAACCTATCGGATTTGATCCAAATCTCGAAGATTATGATCTTCCACAAAGAGCTGACCAATTTGTCGCTTGGTTCAGACAAATGTCTCAATCCTACAAATCTTCAGACCTCTTCCATACTCTCGGTGAAGACTTTGCTTTCCAAGATGGTCATATGGATTTCAAAAATTATGATAGACTCATGAAATACATCAACAGCCAATCTCAATATAATGTCAATGTTATCTACAGCACTCCCAACGCCTATATTGACACTATTAATGCCCAAAATATTTCTTATCCATTCAAATATGATGACTTCTTCCCCTATGCTGACGTCCCCACCAGTTACTGGACAGGCTACTTCACAAGCAGAACTTCAATCAAGGGTGCAACTCGAAAACTTGGCAGATTCACTCAAGCTGTCAGAAAATTAGCCGCTCAAGCTCTTTGGCAAAATATCTCCCCTGTTACTCAAAACAATTTCCCTCAAGTTGATCAAGCTTTTACTGTTCTTGAAGAAGCTATGGGAAATGGCCAACATCACGATGCTGTCACAGGAACTGAGAAACAGCTTGTTGCTGAAGACTACAAACTTTACTTCGCTAAAGGAGAAAGCGCTGTTAAACAAGCTTTCCTCTATCCCTTCTTCCAAGAACAAGCCCAAAAAGATCTTGGTCTCAGCAATCTTCAATTTACCACTTGCGAGCTCAATGTCTCTACTGTTTACTGCAACGTTACTTACAATAATCTCTTGACAAACAAAAATGTTCTTGTTGCCGTTTATAACCCCGCACAAGCTCGTAACTCCACAGTTCATATCAAAGTTCCCACTGGCCACGTCCAAGCTTTTGATAGAGATCTCGCAAAAATTCCTACTGATGTCATTTGCACCAATAAAACTGACGGTACTGATTGTGATTTATTCTTCACTACTAGTTTGCCTGCTTATGACAAGGCCTACTTCTGGCTTAAATATGCACTTTTAACCAATGAAGTAACTTCCCAACAGATTGTTTACAATCATGAATACCCAATCAACCAAAACCAAACTATTTCTTTGAGCGCTGGCCTCCAAAAATTCACCATCAAGGCGTGCAAAGATCAGCAAAGCCAAGACTGTTACTCTTCAACTTTCAGCCTTGCTTATAACTATTATAAGGCTTACCAAAATACGAAACCTTCGGCACAACCTGGCTTTACTCCCGCTAACCAAAACTCTGGAGCTTATATTTTCAAGCCTTCCAATGATACCAACTCAGCTTCCCTTCTTTATGCTGTCCCCTCTCAAGGCAGTATTTATGTCGGAAAAAATCTTATTCAAATCCGCGTTGAATCTAATCAAGTCACCACTGATATTAGAATCTACAACGATTTAGCTCAAGGGTTAGAAGTCAATAGTTTTGTTAATTCTATTGCTGTTGACGATAAACAAGGCAAAGAAATCATCCTCCTCATCAATGCTCCTTCCATTAACAACAACAAGACTTTCTATACTGACTCTATGGGCATGGAAATGCAAAAGAGGATTCTCAATTATAGACCTACTTGGAATGTCTCTATTGACGAACCTGTTTCTGGAAACTATTATCCTGTTCAATCCACTATCTACATCGAAGATTCCAACACTCATGAAAGATTAGCTATCCTTCCAGATCGAGCTCAAGGTGGTTCAAGTATCAGCCAAGGCTCTATTGAGCTCATGTTACACAGAAGATTATTACTTGACGATGCAAGAGGTGTTGAAGAAAATCTCAATGAGCTTGATTGGGATGGTCAAGGAATGAGACAAAAAATGACTCATGTTTTATTGTTTACCAAGCCTGGCTATATTGATACTTCCTACAGAAGAATCCAATACAATAATGATCAACCCAACCTGGTTGTCTTGGCTTCTGCTACTGCTAATGTCAATCATCATCAATTTACTGCCCCACTTCCTGAAGGCACAATTTCTTTAGATTTTGTCAAGGTCTTTTCAAAGGCTTTAAGTACTACCAAGTTTTTGTTCAGATTCCATAATCTTGACGAGACTCAAACAAGAAATGTTAGTACTTCAATCTTCCAAAGTAGCTCACGTGGAACAGGAAAAGTTACTGAAATGTCTCTTACTGCTAATCAACCAAAAGCTGATATGATCAAAAATAGAATGAATTGGAATGGACTTAAACTTAATGATCCGAGCTTTATTAATACTGATTATCTTAATTCAGATTCCTTCTCTCTGAGACCTCTTGAAATTAGAACCTTTATTGTTCAACTTCAACAAAACGAAATTATTCATATCTAATTATTATGATTCATAAATAATAAAAGTAAACTTTATTATATAGATATAATTTGAGTTGTCTTTCCCACATTTGGGATTCCAAAGGTACAATAAGTTTCAATACCGAGATTATTTCTTCCGATGAGTATTCTAAAGTAGCCCAATTCACCCCAAGCATTACCAAAGGAATTCCTGCCAATCCAATATTCATTTTGAGTCCTTGCGTCAATTCCCCATCCAACCAATGAAACGTAGTGGTTAAATTCTCCTTCACTCGTAGTCGCTTGTTGGAAGACTCCACCAGTGTATGCTTCAAATTCTGGTGTCATTACAATTCCACAAGAAACAGGGCCTTGCTCAGAGATAGCCTTTTTGATACTTTGAACACCAACTACAGTTCCATATTTACTCACGGTCCAGTTCTTGTATTCAGGAACAGAGAAACAATCATATCTATTCTTTCCAGGCATACAATTTTGGCAGACTTTGATTGCTGCACAGTCTGCTTGTGTCGGGTTAGCTGCCAAGTAATTCTGGCAAGTATCTTCAGGAATCCCATGCAGCAAAGCATACTGGTAAACTCCGATTGGATCTCCGCCATCACAGCTTCCTCCAGCATTACAATTTACCATCGCCTGAACTGACAATGAAATATCTTGGTTTGTCACGTTGTTAAAAATATTTATTCTATCAGATAAGGCTGAAGTAGCGGCCTGAGCCCAGCCTGAATTGCAATATTGAGGACTATTTTGATTTCTTGTCCATGATAAATAATTTCTTCCCGATACATTTCTCCAATCCCATGAGCTTGGTAAACTGCTAGAAGGTATTCCCTTCTTGTTCTCTAAAAATCCTTGCTCCTCAGGAGACATCTTCACTTTCTCGGTCTCCTCAGTTGTATGATTTCTGATGTGATTAGTCCAAGTATCTTTGGGAGTAGCCCAAGAACAATGACTTTCAATGAGAGCATTATTTGAGCCTCTAATAATTCTAAAGAACCCATATTCACCATAATATGATCCCCAAGAGTTTCTGACGAGCCAATAGGGAACATCATTTTCAACACCATATCCAACAATGGAAACCACATGATTTGTGCCATTACTCTGGCCGGTGTAGTTAATAATACCTCCTGTATAATTGAACAAAGGAGTATCATCCAAACTGCAAGCAATTGGACCTCTTTGATAAATTTCATTCATCATCGCTTCTTCTCCATCAATTGACGCATATTCATCAACAGTATAAATGGGATAACTATTAGGCACAGAACAATTTCCTGCTGAGTCGCATTCTTGACACTTTAACAAATCACTGCAATCCAAACCTGTATCCCATCCATTTGCTTGATAATTTGAGCAACTTTCATGAGAGATACTATAGTTATGAATGTACTCATAAGCAAGATGGTGGTTTCCTCCGCTACATCCCTTATTATCACCATGGCTGCATGAAAGAAGGATTTGAGGAGCAAGCTCAATATCTGGCCATTGAGCTTGTCTGATAATTTTAATTCTATCAGCAAGAGCAGATGTTGTAGCAAAAGACCAGCAAGATCCGCAATATTGGGGGATGTGCTGGTTTCTCAAGAGAGTTAAGTAATTTGTGCCATTGACATCACTCCATAACCACTGTTCAGGAAGTTGATCTTTTGGAAGATGCTTCAAAGGAGTTTTGATAACATCTTTGAGTTGGTCTCTCGGAATGTGAACGTAACATCCTTGATGAAGAGAGACGAGTCCAAGGAAAAAAAGAAATGTCAAAACAAAGTTTCTCATTGCAGTTAATAAAAATTTTATTTTAGATTTTTATTTATAGAGAAAAATATTAGGCAAATCCAATAAGTTGATTGATATTTTTCTTTCTTTCTTTCTTAAAAATACAATATAATTTATCTTTTTTAAAAAGAGAACTGTATTATTTATACAAATCAAAAATGAATTACAAAAAAACTATAATCTCATTTCAGTTTGATTTTTCAGAACTTCTAATTGTTGATGTTCTTGCATTTCAAGTTCACTATTCACTTCGAAAACAAGATTTCCAACATCAACTTTGCCTTCTTTATGGATTCTGTCCAACCAAGTCAAGGCAGCACTCAAGTTCTTTTTCACTTTACCATCTTTTCCACCTTCCTTATACAGCCTTGCTGCATTATACTATGATTTAAAAATTATTTTTTGTGGCCAAAGTAGTTCAACGTACTTGAGAATGAGAAAATCCAGCAGCTCCAGCATAGGAAAACCAGGCAAGAGCTTTCAAGGAATCGTATTCAACAATTTTTCCTTCAAGGTACATGCATGCCAGATTATGTTGGGCCTCAGTCATACCCATTTCAGCTGCTTGTTTTGTGTAGAAATACTCCAATTCAGTATTCTTCTTCTCAATAATACCTTCACGATAACTATGGATTAAGTTTTTGTTTCAACAAAAATTATACAATCTTGCAAGATTGAAAAATGCCTGAGCTGAACCATGAGCAGCAGCAATTGTATAATATTCATACGCCAACTTTAAATCAACGCCACCTGGAAAGTCTCCATGTTCTGCCATTTCAGCTGATAGTTTTTAGCAAAATTAATTCCCAAACCCTTACCCATGTAATAGAATGATTGGAATGATCCTTTTTCAGCAGCCCTGATAAATAGATCCAAAGCTTGATTGAAGTATTCTTGTTTATTCTTTTTATATTTGGAGTTGAGAATGTTCAATCCGACTTTATAAACTTCTTTTGCAATAATGTGCATAGCAATAGGATGATCTTCTTCATTAGCGAGACGGATGAGTTCTTCGTTTGAACGCTCATACTCAGCTTGATTACCTTGTTGAATAGCTGTCAACTTGTGGAGATATAGCACAAAGAATTCAACTTCTAATTTCTCCTCTTTGGTTTTCGCGTTCTTTACTGCATATTCCAGAAACATTTTCATTATATTCTCATTTCTTGGAATACTCATGCTTCCAACATATTGAACTGCTGCAAATTCACATAAATCTTTTGTTGAAACTACGATAGAAAATTCAGATAAAATCATTGATTTTTATCAAACCTGAACTTAAAAGAATCTCCACATCTTTATCATGATACGATTCTTCTTGCACTTTAAGAATGTCTCTATGAATTTCCATGAGTTGTTGAGCAATTTCTTTATTCTCCATAGACAAATTTTGCACTTTTTTAGCTAATTCATAATAATCAATCTCTTGATTAATTGCTTGTTCATTAGGATTCTCTTCCATAGGTTTCATAATTGCTTCTCTAATGTTTTGCATAAAACTTCCCTTTTTCTCTGATGTTGCAAATGAGAATTTCATCAAGTTTGGTTGAAATCCTCTTCCAACTTTATTTGTCAATCTAAACACTCTTCTCAACATAATTTAATTTTTATTTGGATTTGCAATGTGAAATATTTTTTTGAATGAATTTTTTGTAAAGACAGAGTTTTTTTTTAATTGCTTTTGCTTTAAATAGGGCATACATTTTTATTATTAATTTATATGAGTTCCGTTTTCAAAGGGTAAACGGGGGGATCAGACAAATAAGGTTATATGTAATAACAACTCTCGTGAATTTAATTTTGCACCATTTTATTATTCTTATTCGTTTAGTGCTTTCTGTATTCGTTACCGTATTTTTCCAAATGCTCTTTGAGTTCTTCGTATTGCTCAACCAAGTTGGGAGTTAATTTGTCATAGACATCATTGAACAATTCGGCAGGAGGCAAGAATTCAGCTTCTCTACCTTTCTTCAAAGCCTCAATAACTTCAGCTCTGTAGGTCTTTCTAATTTCAGCATCCTTGGCTTCATCGAACTTTCTGTATCCCTTCTTTTTCAAGTAAAGACCCAATCTGTTAAGTGGGTGGTTCTTGATCTTCCAAGATTCGAGCTCATCTTCACCTCTGTAAAGAACGGAGTGATCAGAAGTAGAGTGATCACCAAGCTAGTTTTTTCATTAAAATTTATTCACAAAAATCCTTTATACTCTATAAGTCATGAATTCAATAAGAACGGGTCTCTTTTCTCTGACGATATATTCTCTGGAGAATTTAACAGCTTGATAAACAGCAAGAGCATCATTACCGTCAACTCTGAGAGTATAGATGCCATAAGAAGGACCTCTAACAGCAATACCATCTCCGGCATATTGATCAGCTTTTGAAAAATTAAAAATCATTCCCTCAATCAAAACGACTTACCACTGGGGGTACTGATGGCGTATCTGTTATTTCTGCACAAGAACATAGTTTGGGATCTAAGAGTGGCGGCAAAGTTCAAAGCGGCATGGAAATCACCTTCACTGGCAGCACCTTCACCGAAGAAAGTGACAGCAACCTTGTCTTGTCCAGAGGTTCTGTATCCGTAACCAGCTCCAGCAGCTTGAGGAATTTGAGTAGCTATATGAAAATTCAGTTAACCAACAAAATCCCGCATTCTATCCTTACCAAGAGGAGAAGAAACAGTCATATAGTGGAGTTCTTTGGAACCATAATGGACGGGCATTTGACGGCCTTTGCCCAAATCTCTGATATTTCCTATACATTGGTCGACGAATTGTTGGACAGTGAAGCCTCTCCACAAGAGGGTTCCTTGTTCTCTGTATTGAGGGAAGATCAAGTCATCGTTCTTAAAAGCGGCAGCGGAAGCAATAGTGGTGGCACTTTCACCGAAACTGGTCATGTAGAAAGAGATTCTTCCTTGTCTTTGGGACATGAGCAAGAAACTATCCATCTCTTCAAGGTAAACCATAGTGTCGTAGATTTTCAAAAGAAGATCCTTGTCAATGTTGTCGTATTGTGGCGCTACGACATCTCCTTCCAAGTCGATGACACGGAATTCGGGAAGGGGCTCGCCTGGAGCGACGAAATCAAGCTTGTGACTATACTTAATATCCTTAGGAACAAAGGGCTTGCTGAACTGTTTGAAAGCTCTTTTGTTGGAAAAAATGAGATTCTTGGCAAATTGAGGGATTTTGCTAAACATTTTAAATAATATTTTATTTATTACTCAAGATTTTAAGGCATAAAATAAAATATTTGAAGCTGTAAAATACAAATCGCCTTTTATTTTCCAATTCCCGCCGCGAATCATTTTTTTCAACGAAAAAATGAAAAATCTTTTAGAAGATTAGTTTTACATTCATTATATTACTTTGAATGGGAAATAAGACAAGTAAGAGTGAATAGCAGGAGCAGCAGTTAAAGATTTTATTTACACGTTACAGATCATACTTCTCATAGGTGGCATACCGTACAAGTAATCTTGTTATTCATTAGATAATCTTTTCTCTTGAGAATTATACAATATTCGCAAAGTTTATGCCCACATTTTAATTTTAAAAACTCGGGATGATCTCTAAAATCATTACATTGACTACAGATATTTTCTTGTTGTTTTCTTTTCTGACTTGAATTCATTGATGTATTTGTTGATTTTATCATCGCAGTACCCATCGATAGGCTTCCTGCTGAGGATTTTATCATTGCAGTACTCATTGAAGCGTTCGACATTGACATTGGTGGTTCTTCTTCGATACAAGGGCATGTTGTCCTGCCTTTATGCTCTTTTCTGCATTTCATACAGTAAGACATGGAGCATTTTGCGCAGTATTTACTTTGCATTGAACTGTTATCACTCAAATTACTCAAGCACTCTGGACAATTGCACAAGCAGCTACTCATCAATCCTTCATGCTGGAAACAGTGAGTTGTTGAGCATTTTTGACATTTCCAATAGTCAGACTTTGAACTGGCACTGCTGAAAATCTCGGCTTGATTGTGACATAATTTACATGTTACTACCGTTTTCGATAAATTCTTGTTTTCTTCTTGTAAAATCAAAGACTCTTTGAAATGGGACAATTCTTCTTCGTTAAGAACTTCATTGCAGCCCATTTTAGGGCACCAATTCGATCTGAGTTTCTCGGTGCAGCCAAGGCAAATTTTATGATTGCACTTGAAATTTGCAAAGGATTTTGCCACTTCTTGTGATTTAGAACAGATATCACATTTTATCTTTATATTGTTTATATTATTCTGCATCAGAAACTCTCGAAATTTATTAAAATGCAGCTCTTGATAACATCTTGGAACAAAACAGTTCCCATTAAAGATTGGAGCATTTCCCTTTAACCACGCTGCGCAGAAAGAGTGCCCACAGCTTTTATTCACGTAACACGGATTCTTCTCGTCGCTTACTTCATATGAGCACATATTGCAAACCGATCTCTCTGTAGAAAGCTTTGTGCCGTTATTTAGCCTTGCGCTGCTCAGAGTTGTGCTCGAATTCAATCTCATCGAATCTTGCATCATCGTATTTCTGTCACTGAAATTAGGGAAATTCTGAGGCTGGTTAATTATTGATCCTTCATCTGGGACTACATTCAAACTCGTTGGCTTATTCCCTTCAATTTTTGAGCAGTTCTGAAGAAACCTCTTCAACTCATGTCTATCAAGTCTTGCTGGGCACACTTTCAAATAGCACAAAGACACATTTGGCTCGCCTGCTTCCTGAACGCAGTATAAACAGTAATTATGCCTGCAATATTCGTTGGTAAACACCAAATTGTCCACAATCTCCAGATGACAAATACTACAAATTCTGCATTGTTGCTTCGCACTCTCTTGTGATCCTGACGGCATCTTTTGCTCTATATTTCCATTACTCTCATTTTGCTTGTAAATAGGCCTGTCTTTTCTTGAAAGAATGTCTTCTTGATTTGAAATTGGGGCCAGAAAATCGCTGCTTTTATACAAAATTGCTCTAAAACTCTTCGTATTTGAAGAATAATCCAGAATATGCGCTTCGGCCAGTCTACCTTTCTCATTTGTTATCGTCTCTTTCATTCTCCCATTTCTAGTGCTTACCATCACAATTTTCAAATCAATCCCACTTGTCAATACTTCAAATAATTCTCTTGTAAACAGTTCATCATCTTCCCAGCCTTTCTCTGTCAGTTTATTGTAAATCCCCCGCTTGGTTGTGACCCAATTATGTTTTGTCAAGATGTCAACTATCACCCATCTTCCCATCTGCATCAATGCTGAACTAAATTCTCTATCCAACTTCATATGCTCACACAAAAATTTTCCAACTCCTCCTTTTTCATCCAAAGCTGGAGATAACTCCTCTTTCTTCCGCAAAATCATCTGATAAAACTCGCTAATCTTCACTTTAAAGTGCTTCAAAAGCGACTTTTCACCTGGTTGAATCTTCGCAAGGGCGACTAACGAATTCAGACCATCCAGAGTGATGTTTATCAACTTATTCCTTTCATCATACGATTTTTGAGAAATGGCTTCCTGAATTAACAAAAAACCAATTATAAACAACGTCTTTCCAGACCTTCCGTCGAGCTTTACGAAGCTGCTGTAAACCTCCTCAAGCTGCTTAATCAACAGATTATTGTAGTCTGAAGCGATTGTTTGGATGCTTCTTATCTCCGTATAAAAGTTTACTTCTATCAATGGTGAGCTCTCTGAACCTCGAGTCGGTACGCTGGCTGTCATTCGATTATTTGCAGATGTTGGATTGTATGTGCCTGGGGTTATTGTCACTCCTCGCCCATAAGAGGGCTGGTTCGATTTTATCGTACTACTGTACATCTTATGTGTTTGATCCCTAATTTTATCGATTATAAATAATAAACTAAACAATTCAGAAAATTAGATCTTTCCTTTATACTATTTTCTAATTCTGATACCTCCTCAGAGAAATTTGATTCCAACTCAACAACATGGGTTGGAAAACTTTCCAGAATTTTTCACGAATGACTTTTTCTCAGAAATTTTGGAATCTCATAAAACCTTGAAAAAATTTTTCAGCTTTTTTTTTTTTTCCTCCAAGAATTTGAATTGTTAGACTCTTTTTCTCGATCGTTTTGAGGTTGAAATCGATATGTCGATTTTTTTCTTTCAAAATTTTCAATCATACAAATATAGTACAAATTACTGTATAACCTTCATTATTAATTAAAAAAACTTTTTTGAGTTTATTATTTCTTCATAATATTCCCAATTAATCAACCCTTTGATACCATCAAATCTTTTTCGCTTGAAATGGCAATCTATTTTCACTCAATAATGAAAATCTTTCTTCGTCTTCTTCAGAATTTTTTCTCAAGTCATATTACTTTCTCCGATATCAACTTTGAAATAGTCAGAGTATTGTTTTCGGCTCAATTCAATTCAACAAAAGGAAAACTCAAAACTTGTCTTTAGATAAATTATATTACTGATTGATGGATCCATCATTCCAAAGGATTAATCAATTAAATATTAAAACCAGACATTGCTTCAGATTACTTTCCTCCTCGCCTTTCAAAAATTAATTTCAAGTCATACTGCGTATAACAGCCTTTGAAAGCAAATCTTGTACGAAAAATACAATAAATTCAGAAATGATTTAGAATTATAACGGCCATCCTCAAATATTTTCTGATTAGATTACTAATTAAATTATAACCCTAAATTAGTCTGACTCTGCTATTTTTGGCAAAATCAACCCTTCTTTCTCTTGATGCTTTTTGCATGACCTCCTTCCCTTCCTCCCTCTCTTGTCCAGAAAAGTAACTTCCTCTGAAAAATATTTTTTTCTCTTTTCAAAGCTTCTCCTTCTTTTTTACACATCTTCTTCGTTCTTCTACTTTTTCAACAAAGAACCTCTAGTTTATTTTTTTTTTTCCCCTTTCTCAAATAAATATTTCCGGTCAAGTCTAGTTCACCATTCTCTCGAATACGAAGATATATTTAGGTAATTTTATTGAGTTAATAGTTTTATAATCTCCTTTAGTGTAACACCCATGGCTTTTTACAAAGCCTAATTAAAATGAATGTCACAAACAAACATGAAGGAGAAAGGAAAGGTCCCCAAAATTCACAATTTTGCATATGCTAGTCCCAGCTTTGAACAAATCTACTCCCAACCTCTCAGCAAAGTATTTTCTTCTGCTTCTTTCTCGGCTCTAATTTATTATCTAGTTCTCCGATAACCGTCTTTCTACTCATCAATCTGATAACCACACTACCAATCACCTCCCTGTCATTAATTCAGACACTGACCGATTCTTGCACCAGTCCAACAACTCCTATTGGCTTCCACAATCTGCAAGAAGCAACTATGACTCAGGGATCCTAAATAAATTCTCGTCCAATTTCCAAGATGTCTCTCAAACAATTAATCAGTACCTTGGCTCATTCAAAGGCAGTGGTTACACCAATCTCAACTATGAAGATTTGAGTCAGTTCGTCTTTGATCCCAAAGTTCCAGGGTTCCTCAACACATTTCCCGATGCTGAAAGATTCAAGAAGCTAGCAGACCTCAGCTCAGACTCTGTCATGAGTAAAACCACCAATCATATCTTCAAAATGGCCAACAAAAACACTGGATCTTTAACAACCAGGGCTCTCAGTCATGCAACAGATAATACTTCAACTTTTACGGCCCAAGTCAATAAGGTTTTTGATTCAGATAAAAAACCTCAACCCAAAAAACCTGGAATACTCAGGGGTGACAGCCTAACAGACAGGAATCGGACAAAAAGTGATCTTCGATCATCGAATAAAGACTCTTATGTCACAGAAGCAACTCCCAGGAAGCAATCGAACTATGCTAAACCAGGGAGACTCCTTCTTACAGAAGAAAGTCAGCTTAGTGAGAATAAAACAACCACCAGATCTTCTCGAGATAAAAGACCAGTACTCAAATTGGTGAAACCAAAAGAACCAATTGTTCAAAAAGCCACTCTTGGATTGGATTTGCCCCCTTTGAATCAACTTGTTAGTCCTCCCAAAACAAACTGGATATCATCCAGCGCAAACCCTAAGCAAGAGAGAATAAATATAATTCCAGTCAGGATTGAAACTGAGCCAGAAAGAGCTTCTATCATTATCAAAGATTTTGATCTTCAAGAGGAAGAGGATGAGGGAATTCCACTTGAACGTAAAATCTCTTCAAATAAAGCTAAGAATGGTGGAAAAACCACCAAAGCTAAATCTGAAGAAAATCCTGTCAACTCGAGCCCAGGTCTCAAAAGAGACTCAAAAGTCCACATCAACTTGAAAGATGTAAAAAGATCTCCTACAGGACCCTCAAAATTAGGAGATCCTACGCCAAGGAGAGGATTAAGTGTCCAAATGGCCAAAACTCCTCGAATGAGCAAAATAAATGTTCTGAGTCTAAACCTCAATGAAGGAGAGATGACGAATAGAAATACCACTGCTAAGCCCAAAAGTATCAGGAGCATTGAATGGTCAAGTGTTGTTGTCGATCTAGAAAGAGGAAGGCCAAGTGATCCAGAAAGACAAGGAGAAAAAGGGAGTCTACAAATCTTATTAAACTCTGAAAAAACTCCGAATAGTAAAACAAATTTGAAAAAGGAAGACAAAAAAATCGTTTCTTCAAATGCTATTCCGAAAGGAAGTCTCAAAGAAAAATTCAGAAAGAAGGTTTTGGCAGTTAAGTTAGGTGGGAGATTTATTTCTTCAATATCACAAGCACAAAATAAAGCTACCCCTAAAGTGGTTCCAAAACAATCATTATCGCCCGAGAGCTCTCCTCTGAGAAGAGGAAATACAGGACTGCCTAGTTTTTCACTCCCTCAAAAAGGGAAAAGTGCCAGTTCACAACCTTCAAAGAAAACACCAACAAAGGAAGAGCATACTTCTTCTTCTAAGAAGCATAAAAAGTCTAGTCCTCGAAAGGGATCTTCAGCTGATAAAGAGATTCCAAAAGAAAAGAAAAAGGAATCCACCAAGACCCACGATACCAAAGCAAATGAACTGACAATCAAGATATCAACTCCAGAAGTCACCACAAAGCCCGTATTAGAGCATAAGAGCACAATCAAAACTGGCAAGCGTTCAAGCCGGAGGGATAGTGTCAAAACTTCACATCATCATCACCATCATTCTTCAAATGGAAGTTCTCCAGATTTAAAATCCGCCACAATCCATCATAGACTCGATCCAAAAAATCCAAAAAGCTGGTTCGATTTCCAAACTAGAAAAATGCCGCATCATAAACCCAAAAAAGTCAGAAACCTCAGAAATGTCACGGATCCTGTTCCTCCCAAAAATATCTTCGAGGAAGCAGAAATGGAGTTTATCTCTGCTTTTGATCTCACTCTCAAAAGTGCCATCAAACACTCCAGCGCTGCTTCCCCACTTCTTCGAAAACCGACTGAAGAAAGTGATTTCATCTCCAGAAATTACTTGCGCGAACAATCAAAAGCGTCTGCCCCTCTTGAGGAGCTTCTCAGACAGGCCTCAGAAGACGAAGAAACCACTAAACCATCCTACACTGGTGAAGGAAGGAAAACCTTGAACTATGAAGGTGACTCAACCCAGATCTCGAAGCCTCAACCCTCACAGCCTCCTCAATCAGGAGGTGCCATACTGATCGAAGACACGAATAAAAATCTTGTTCCAAAAACTTATTCACATCGAGATGGAATCATCACAATTTTGATCAATCCACCAATTGAAGAAGCCGTCTCAGCAATGGAAGAGACTGGCTCTCCATCTAGCGGAAATACTCAGAAAGTACTCGAAAATCTGGAACCTACTGACCCTGCAACAACAGAACTTCCTTCCAAGGTTCTTCATTTCAAATTTGATGTTAATCACAGAAAAGCTTTGGAGGAAGAGTCATCCTTCTTTTCCGAAGATCCCAGTCGATATGATGTGTCAACTCTAGAGCAAGCGTATAGGAAAAAGGCAGAGGAATTTTTCCAAGTGGAGGATATTTATGAATCCAAAATGGAAAACTTAAACATCAAATCACAAAAATTGAGAATCCGTTCCAATTTCCTCACTTTTGTTGAAAAAGTCGTCGTTAAAGCTACAGAAAAATGGGCTCTCTGCGAACTCATCACAAGCTATATTCCCCAACTCCGAAAGGATCAAACCTCTACAGAATATTCAGACAGTTCTGTCAGCATCAAAATCAAAAATCTATACGACTGGAAATACAAACCCAAGTCCTTCTATATCACTCTGGACCCCTTCAGGCTTGATTTCATCTTCTTATTGACAGTTGATGCTCTAACTCTCAAGACCATTATTATTTCACAAAGTGATGTAGGCGATGAAGTCGCCTTCGAGGAAGATGAAGATACTCATGAAAAACGACTTGGATGTCAGACTTTAGTCTTTTCCACAGGAGAAGAATATTCAACCAAGTCAAAATTAAATGATCCAACTGAGGCCAAAAGGGTTCTCAGGTTTAATTCAATTATGGTTCGCGTCAACGCTGACACCATTCTGGGTATGAAAAAAGCATTCTATTTCTCAGCAGAAGACACATTCCGCTCAAAGCCAGGAGCTAAGCGCTTGGTAACAAAGAATTACCACAACCTCCTTGGTCGTATTTCCATGATACTTGAAAATACTACTGATATGAATTGGGATTATATTAAAAAGTCCATTCTATCAATCTATGAATATCTGATCTACGGAAATTTCGAAATCAAGAAACCTATGGGTGCTGAAATAGTTGTCAAAGAAATCAAAGAACCAGAGCCTGAAGATGAACTGCAAAAGATCTTGGAAGAAAACGCAAGACAAAGTAAAAAGAGAGAAACATATATTGGAGTCGGCAAAAAAATGCTCAGAACTGTCAGTAATCTTAAACAAGCCCTTACCCAAAACCAAAACCAAATACAAGTCCAACAGTCACCAAAGCATCCTCCTCTGATGTCTACTGACACTCTTCCCTTGGATCCTCAAAAAGTCAGTATCATTGAAGAAGATAAAGGAGAATATGATTCTGATACTAAAATAGTGACAAATGATAGTCTAAGAGGTAATTTCTTAAAAGAAAATATTTTTTATGTTAATTCCCTCCTTAGCCGCCTTTTCACTCCCAAAACAAACAACAAAACCCGCATTAAAGCAAAAAGAATGCCAAGACAGTACTCTTTTGTTTTGAGTCCCACATTCAATGAAATTTTTCAATAGATGCACTTAGAAAACCTTTGACCAATATTGAAAAGTCAAAGACTATCATTGGTTTTGATACACCAAAGAAGAAGAAAGATCCAATCATGGCGAATATCATCCAAAAAGTAGGTTTTTTAAAAAGAAATGAATTCTCATCCCTTTAGGCGCAACAAATGAAAGCAACAAGCAAACTTCCATTGGATTCTCCAACAAAAGATCCTCAAGGAAGACTTTTAATTCCTGATTCTCTTGGTAAATTGAGCCGTCATGGCACTTCAGGGTCACCAAGCAATGGTCCTCGGGTGATTGAAACTTTTTCTTCTTGGAAAAGATTTATTAACCAAAACAATAGGAATCCAGATTAAATACTGTTGAAGAAAAAGGACTGAAGAAATTTGGAACTAATATTTCAGTCACTCCAAGTTCTGACCAATCTACAGTAAGAGTTATTCTTAATTCCTCTCCCTCATTAATTCCTTGAAGCCTGTAAAAGAAGAAAATGGTCTCTTCTTCCAAAATCAATCTACAATTCATTCCCAACTCACAAGAGAAAGAACTAAAGTTTTGGACAAAAGTGCCAAATCCAAAAAAGAACCTTCTCATAGCAGAAGTCCAAATCGTGAAAAAGATGAGCCTACCAGTCAAATCTTGCATGCCTTACTGCCCAAACCTAAATCAGAAGCTATTCATGCCAGAAAATCCATTGTCTTATCTGTTCAACCTCGCAAGGTAATGACTTATCGAAGCTTATTAGTTACAAATAATCAGTTTGATGGAAATAAAGGTGCCCACCCGATATCTGAAAATCAGAGCCCTGCAATGAAGCATAGACCAGCTCCACGTAAAGTTGATGATGAAAAAGGCTTGGAGAATTATTTATTCAATGCTGTCTATTGTAATCAGTTCTTTGAGGTAAATCTTGAGATATCCTTTCCACTCATTCAATTAGTTGCGTGAAATTATGGTATTATATCCGAAAAACATTTTGGGAGTTCATGATGAAGAAATGAACACGCTGTTAATAGCAGCTGCTCAATCTGGACATAAAGATATTGTTCAATTATTTTTGAATTTAGGATGTGATGTTAATGCTCAAAACGTATTTATTTTCAGAGTGACTGGTTCAATTAACTTTTATAGAAACAAGGAAATACGGCTTTGCATGTCTCACTTGCTTATCACCATTATGATGTTGCAGATTTATTGGTTAAACACGGAGCAAAACAAAGTATTGCCAATGCTCGTGGTAAAACAGCTTGGGATCAATAAAAATTATTCAGAGTATTTATTATTTTAAATTTGTTCCTTCCCTAATTTTCCTGTATTGGTTTAGAATTTTTTTTGATTGTGTTATTTTGTTAAATTTATGTCGTGTGTGTCGTTTCCATTGTAATATTATCCATATTTATTTGTTGTGTATTCTATTCAATTCCTCGTCGTTGAAAAATTTTACATAAAAGCAGGATTCGGAATTCGAAACTCTGAAAATCCGGAAGGCCCAAAAAATTTTTGGAACACTCCACAACTTTTTTTTTGGCTTTCTCAGATAAACTTTATAAGTGATGAAGAGACATAAAAAAGGTCTTTGGAGGGCAGAATTCTTGAAAGAAAGTTTTTTCAGGTTTTAATTTTCTTTTTAAATTGAGAAAAAAAAATTGCTCACTTTTTCTCCTTTTTTCAAAACAACAAATTTATGAATTTATTTCCTGATTTTGAATCAACTCACAAAAGTTTCCTTTCCTCGAAGATAGACAAAAATCTTGAATCAGAAAGATCTCTTCTCTCATCTCTTGGTTATTCCAAGTCCATTCAGGCATCGCGAACGTGATTCAACTTTTCCTCTTATAACAATTTTTATGTTTTCACTTCGAATCATTAGAGTCTAAATAAAACCCTCTCAAGTTTTACTCCTTCCTAGCAACTCGATCTTCGCTCTTGCTTTGCATTAATTTCTAACAAAACAATTGAATTTTCATTAGTCTCTCAAAATTTTTCAAAAAGCTACATTTCGGAGAAAAAATCTTTCATAAATCTTACTTAATCTCCCCAGTTTAATGATAATCTGAAACAGCGAATTTCCAGACAAGAATTTTGCATTTATTAAGCTCCGTAAAACTGGTGCTTTTCCTAAATTTATTTTGAGGGTTAACCTAAAAATACGAATTTAATAATTTTAACACACGCTTGCCTAACATACAAATGATCTGAATCATATTTAACCTTACATCGAACTTCGAGTAATATAATTTCAATTTAAATTATTCTTCCTAATTGAGATGCACCAGCCTCAAATCGAAATTAAAGTTGAAAAAGATGATGTATCTTCTCAAAAAGGATCATCAACCATTCCTCCTCACGAAAATGAAGAAAATTCCAGATTCAAGTCTCAAATTCAAAAAGCTAATTTTCTCAGCCAATTGAAGTTCTTTTACGCCTTGAATCTTGTCTTACGCTGCTTTCAACTCAGCAGAAAAGGTGGATCTCTTACAGAACAAGATCTTATCACTTTTCCTTGGAAAAATAGAGCAGATGTCCTCGCAAATCGAGTTACTCATTTCCTTGGGAAACAATTCCGCAAAAACGCTAAATTGAGTCTTTCTTTGGCAATCCTCAACGCCATTAAAGTCCCTTTCATTCTCACCCTCCTTTGCCAGACAACTTTCTCTTTCCTTAAAATATTCTCAGGATGGGCTATGAAGAAACTCATTGACTGTTATGTTGGCGTCAGCGACTCTGATGACGCCTACAAATGGGCCGGAGTCCTCAGTGCTTGCTTCATTCTTGGATTTTACACCCAACATCATTTTGACCATGTTGTCATGACTTTGCCTAACCACATAAAAAATGCACTCACCAATCTAATCTACAACAAAATCACAAGACTTTCAATGTCCTCGCTCACAGAAATTTCTTCTGGAAAGTTAATTAATCTCGCTTCCAATGATATCAGTATTCTCGAACAACGTAGTATGTTCTTTACCAATCTTATCGTTGGAACTCTTTCAGTTATTGCAGGCGGTGCTGTCCTCTGGACTTATTTTGGAGTTTGCTGTTTAGTTGGACTTGGATACCTTGTTGTCTGGGTTCCTATTCAGCAAATTGTCTTTATCACATCCCATAAAGCCCGTGAAAAAACCACCGAACTTACTGATCACAGAGTTAGATTGATCAGCGAAACTGTGGATAGTATCAGACTCTTGAAAATGTACACATGGGAGCTCAAGTTCAAAGAAAAAATTGCTGCTCTCAGAAGAGGTGAAGTCAAGCTTTTAAGAATTGGTGCTATAGTTCAAGCTTTGGCCGATGCCATCTCCTTCAGCTCCTTGCCTGTTTCCTCATTCTTGATGTACATTGCTTATGTCTACACCGGCGGAGATCTGACTGTGTCAACAGTCTTCTCTTCCTATTATATCCTTGGATTCTTGAGATTGCATGCCTCCTTCTTTGTCCAATTGGGTCTTGGCTTTGCAACTGAAATCAAACTTGTCTTGAACCGTATCCAGAAAGTTCTCGAAACCCCTGATTTCGATGGTGCCAACTTTGAGGAACCATATGAAAAGACCAATGCTGTTGAGTTTGAAAACTACAGTGGATATTGGACTGAAAAGAAAAAACCCCAAAATTCCAAAACTCCCGTTCCAGACCAACAGACACTTCTTAACTCTCAACCAGTTCTTCAAGATGTCAATATGCACATTCGTAGAGGAACTCTGAATGCTCTTGTTGGAAGAGTTGGTTCTGGTAAAACTTCATTCCTCCTCTCACTCATTGGTGAAATCCCCACCACCGTTGGAAAACTCCGATCCAAAGGAAATGTTGCTTACGTCGAACAAGAACCAACTCTTTTTGCTGGCACTCTCAGAGAAAATGTCCTTTTCGGCAAACCCTTTGACCAAGAGCATTATGATAAAGTTGTTAAAGCATGCAGTCTTGACAACGATCTCAAATTATTCCCCAAAGGAGATTTGTCAGAAATTGTCGAAGGTGGTAACAATCTTTCAGGTGGGCAAAAAGCTCGTCTCGCTTTAGCCAGAGCTGTTTATTCAAACTCAGACATTTACCTTCTTGATGATCCTCTCAGTGCAGTTGATCCCAAAGTTGCAAGAACCATTTATGATAATGCCATTGAAGGTGTCCTCAAGGGAAAAACTATCATTCTAGTCACCCATCAAGTCGATTTTGCAAGAAGGTGTGAAAATATCATCGTAATGGAAGGTGGCCAAATCCTCGGTAATGGCAAATATGAAGACTTGGGAAAACAAAATGCTCATATTGTTGACAGAGTCTTTGGCTCTTTGAAAACTTCTGTCAAGGAAGAAGATGATGAAGGTGAACTTGCCCATAAACAATTACAAATCAGAGATCCTACTGAAACTAACAATGGTAAGACGCAAAACACCACCCCTAAAGATGATAAAAAGTCTTCTTCAAACCAAGAAACAGAACAGTCTGGTACTCGACCAAAGGCAGTCGGTGGAGAAGTCACTTTACAAACCTACATGGGATTATTTAAAGAAATGGGTGGCGTTCCACTTGTCTCTGCTCTTCTCATCAGCTGTTTAATTTGTGAATTTGCCAATGTTGGTTATGGGAGAATGCTTGGAGCTTGGGTCTCAGGCACATTTGCTCAATGGAAAACTGTCGCAATTCTTGGTGGCCTTGCTGGATTTAATGTCTTGATGCACATCCTCAAATTCCTTATGGTCACTCTTTCATTACTCAAGGCCTCTAGATCTCTCCACATTAAGATGCTCAACAGAGTTATTCAAGCCACAGTCCTCTTCTTCGATACCAATCCTGTTGGTCAAATTGTTTCAAGATTCTCAAATGATATCGGAGCTCTAGACAGATTCTTCCCTCTTGCCATTACTGACATTTTAAACATCTCTTATGTTATTGCCAGTACCATCATCACAGTCTCAATCATTGACCCTGTCCTCTTGGCACCACTTGGCTGCGTCGTTATCTTTACTGGTTTCATGTTATGGCTCTGTTACCCCTCTGTTTCACTCACCAAGCAATATGAAATGACTACGCGTGATCCTGCCTTTGGTCTCTTCTCCGCAACTCTTGCTGGTACAGCAATCATCCGTATCTATAATCAAGGAGAAAACTTTAGAAAGAGATTCAGCAATGCTCTTCACCTTACTCTCAAAGGAAACGTTGCCTATTCTTTGGCAGGAAGATTTATGGGATTCTATTGTGACATGGCTTATAATATTGCAGTTGTTGCTTGTATCTTTGTCATCACCGCTCGCAGTGGTAGAAATCCTGACGCTGGCTATTTGGCTGCTTTCGCATTAGCTTTGATTTGCAGCATCACAGGCATCCTTCAGCATGGTTTGAGACAACTCACTCAACTCAATATTTTCATGTCTGCAACTTCTCGAATCCAAGCTTATTCCAATCTTGAAAGCGAGCCTCCTCTCACATTGGAAACTGATGAAGCTCACAAAAAAGCCAATTGGCCTCAACAAGGAAAAATTGATTTCAACAAGGTTTACATGAAATATAGCCCTGAAGCCGATTATGTTATCAGAGATCTCAACTTGAATGTCAAGCCTGGCCAAAAAGTTGGATGCGTTGGAAGGACTGGCGCAGGAAAAACTTCGATTGTCCAACTTCTTTACAGAATGAGAGAAATCGACAAAAAGGGACTTGGATCAGAGGACAGCTACATCAATATTGATGATGTCAACACTCAATCTCTTGGTCTCCATTTGCTCAGAAACAAAATCTCAGTCATCCCTCAATTCCCCATCATCTTCACTGGAACAATTAGAATGAATGTTGATCCTCTTGGTGAGTTTTCAGATGAAGAAGTCTGGAAAGCTCTTCAAGATGTTCGTCTCAAGGATCATGTTGAAAAGCAAGCTGAAAAATTAAATACAAATATCGCCACTCCTTCTGCCGTCTTTTCCGTTGGACAGAAACAACTCATTTGTTTGGCTAGAGCAATTCTCAAGCCTTCAAATGTATTGATTATGGATGAAGCCACTGCTAATATGGATCACGATACTGATAATTTCTTGCAACAAACAATCAAGGAAAAATTCGCTAGCTCAAGTCAATTCACGATTGCCCATAGACTTGTCACTATTGCCAATTATGACAGAGTCCTCGTTCTTGATAAAGGCAGAAAGATGGAGTTTGAAGAACCTTATAAACTTCTTGTAAATAAAATTGGTGATACTTCCATCACAAATGAAGGTGGTTACTTTGCAACCATGGTCCTCAATACTGGTCCTATCTCGTCTAAAAGAATCTTTGACATCGCACGAAAAACTTATTTCGAAAGGCATGGTACTGGTGCTCAGTAAATATTTTTTATTATTTGATTCAAAAATAATTATTTTTATTCAACTTCATATCTCAATAGAGATCTCTATATATTCTAAACGCATAAACAAATACACCCACTTAATCATCCTCGAAAGGGAGGAAAATATCCATAACATTTTTCTCTTTAAGTAATCGATAGGAATGTTTCATACATCGTAACATAGCACCAACGTTGAAATGGGTTGCTGTTAAGTATTTGCCAGGATTGTGATATTTGTCAAAGGGATCTTCAATTGAGTACAAATATTTTTTCTCATCATTATCTTCGTTTCTCTCCAAATGACGGCCTTCTCTGACGGAAAGAGTGATTCCTTCAAATTTCCTTTTATTTTTATAAAACTTGAAAAATCCTTTCAAAAGCTGGATTGTTGTCTTTTTATTTTCTTTAAAATCCTTATCCCTCATATACTTCTTGATGACATCCAAATCGTCTTCATAGTCAATTCTCACCTTGTATTTGGTTGATTTGTCATATTTCTTGTCCTGTCGGCGGACTTCTTTGAACTCAGCAAGTTGTTCAGAATTTGGGTCCTCATATCTGATTGCTTGGAGAGAAGGCAAAATGGGGTTTTTCATTGTTTGCAAGTAATTAATTACCATGAGATTATAAGCATATGAAGACAGGAAATTCTTTTTAGCTGAGGTAAGGCCATGAACACCGGCCCATAATTTCACAAGAATTCCTAACATCCGGCAACGGGGGTCAATTTCAGAGTAAGTCTTGACGAGCTTGGAGTTGATCACTCCGAGGACGTTATTTACACTGAAACTGACTATAAGACCCCATTTCCTGAGATCAACTTCTAAAACGGGAATACGCATACTGTCTTCAGGAGGGATAATTTTGAAATCTGGGTTATTTTGAAAGGTTTTGGGAATTTTACTTTGCAGAAATCTTAGTACATCCTTCTCATCATAGTCATCATAATCAACTATATCCAGTGAAACATCAATATCAGAAGCTTGGATCGAAAACTGGTTCACAAATGACCCATACAGAGAAAAACCAAACTCGCCACTCTCATACTTCTCTAAAAAATTCACCGTTGAATAAATTTCTCTGTAGACAAATTCCAACGCTTCAACCTTGCTCTTCAAAGTACCTTCATTCTCAGTTTTGCTCTTCATAAACTCAATCAGCTTCTCTGCAATCTCTCGATTCTTATCAATTTTATTGCTCTCAAACTTCATCAGCTTTGGCCAGAGACGCTCAAACTCTTTTGTTGGCTTTGCTTGAATAGCAACTTTTGTTGTTTTTTGAAAATCCTTGAGTTCATCGCGCTCAGCCTGATCAAGTATGCCTGCATTCAAAAACAAATCAAGTACGCCAAAAAAGTGTTGATTCACCTTTTTCTTCGTCTTCTCTTGAAGCTCCAGCTTTATCTTCTCTAAACGCTCATAAAACAACTCATTTCTCTGAACACCCTCTCCAGCTATCTGATAATAATCTTTTTGTAACATCTTGATCTTCTCATCTTTGCTGAGACTCTCTTCATTCAACATTCTAAAAGTCCCACGAATAATAAAATCATATTCTGCTCTGAGAGCGAGCTTCTGCTCCTCAAGGTTGACCTTACGAACAAATTTCTTCATTTTACTTTCTGCTCAAATAATTAAATTATTCAAATGTGTAATTTCAGAAGATTAGTTCCAAAAACTCTGACCAAAATAAATTCATAATTAACTTCTGGACCCGAACCTGATAACTTAAAATGAACAATCATAAATCACAGCAATCTCCCAATCAAGAGTTTTGCCTCAAATTTCAGATTCAAAACCCTAATGTTAAGATTCATGAAATCTTTAGACAGCTTATGTTCCAAATCAAACTCAACATGATTGCTCTTTATCGGGAAACCCCATCTCAAGAAGATAAAACTCAGTTTTCTTCTCAAAAATGTTTGGCTATGATTCAAGATTTTGCTGTCAAATCAAATCGCCATCTAGTTACAAACTCTGCAAAGTTGAAGCGTGAAATGTATGAAATTATCGATCCAAAAATACTTAATCAGTACGAAAAGGATCCAGTCTTGTTCAGCCTGAATAACAAAAAGGGAAACTTTATTGAGAAAGTCAATAAAGATAATGAGAAAAATCAGTTTGAAGAAGAAAAACAAGAAAACATTGCCAAACAAAAAACTTTGCAAAGTCTTTCCCTTGTTGACCATTTCAGTCTCCTTATGAATCCTCCTCCTCAAGATAAAGCAGCAGCAGGAGATACATTTCTCCTTTTGATTTATGACAAACAGAAAAAATTTGATGACTTTATGATTAA
>Ga0182738_1001921_pt1 | contig 25230 bp, 17 predicted proteins | sample eDN5th30CBELigMG_FD_128876 | JGI IMG/M metagenome (GOLD analysis project Ga0182738, IMG submission 128876) | Enriched Miracle-Growth compost microbial communities from Emeryville, California, USA - eDNA 5th pass 30_C BE-Lig MG (version 2)... ...
GCGCCGAGCAACCGGCCGTTCCACGTCTCGGGCAGCCACACCTCGAAGCCGATGTTGCCTTCGATGGCGCCTTCGACACGGCAGAACGGCACCGCGATCGGTACGGGCCGGTAGAAGCTGGTCGTCTCGAACGAATACTCGCGGTCAGGGACGATTGCGGTCGCGCGGTGCACGACCACATCCCCATGAGTGCCGGCAAGCGCGGTGCACTTGTCCTGCGCGCTGCCGGACGCACCGTCCGCGGCAGGCGCAAAAAAGGCCAGAAGGCCCGCAAGAAGGGAACCGAGCAGCATCCATCATCCCCACGTGTTTTCCGGGGTGATCGAACAGGACGCCTGTGAATGCAAGCGCTTGCCTGACCGTTGGGCCCTAGCTCACCAGTTGCGCTGGAAGGTCCACGCCGAGCCGACGCAGAGCCGGCAGGCAGGTCCGTCGAAAGTGCGCGCCGCGGTCTCGTTGCCGCGAAGCCGCCATTCGAGCCAGTCGACCGCCACCGATGCCGCGGCGCCGCCGAACGGTTCCTGGAACGTCCCGCCATGCCCGACATCGAGGTTCGCCAGCGCGGCCGGCACGTGCTTGATGCGGGTGAAGTCGTCGCTCCCGTTGGCGAAGGCAATGTCCGACGGCCCGCCGAGGATATAGATCACCGGCTGGCGATATCCCTCGAGATCCTTCTTCGACACCACCACGTTGAGGATGCGCGACCTTTCATCGTTGTAGACGCCGCTGTTGTGGACCAGCACCGTCTTGATCCGCGGGTCAGGTGCCAGATGGATCGCCTGCAACCCACCGCAGCTATGACCGGCCGCGGCGATCGCCTGCGTATCGATCCTGCCCTCGTACTTGCTGCCGCTGCGCGCATTCTCGGCAATGGCCCAGTCGATGCCCTTGCGCACATCCTCGGTGGTTGTTGCCGGGGAAGGGAGGAGACCGTCCGGCCCCGGTCCACGAGAGTCAGGCCGCGCTCCCGGAGGTGCTGCCGGGCCGCTCAGGATATTGCCCGCGGCAATCACGAGATATCCATGCGACGCAATCTCGCCCAAATGCTTGCGCGCGGAAGCACCATCGTCCGAGCAGGCGCCGTTGCCCCACACGACCACACCAAGCTTCGGAGCCGAGTTTATGTCCGCAGGCCGGTAGATCACGTGATTGGGCAGGTCGGGGTCCGCTTCCATCACCGCCGCATACGGGCCGGAGCCGCGCGCCTCGGCGGCCGGATCATCGGGCGTTTCCGCAGCAGCCACTTGCGCGATGCCCAAGCCCGCAGCCACGAACCACATTGCCTTCGCGATCATCCCCATCTCCGTTGTCTTTCCCGACCGACGTTTCACCGGAAAAAGACAGCACCCGCAATCCCCGCTTCGATGCCCTTGGCCGTGGATCATAAACCCACCATCAGCGTTCGACTTTCGGTTCCGATTCCCCGCGTTTTTCCAAGCGGGCTTCCCTTGCAGGTTCTTTCAGGCAACTACTCCCCGACTGGAGCACCAACCGGACTGCAATGACACGACGCAAGCTTCTCATCGCCGTCCTTCTGGTGCTGGTGGCCGCAATCGCAGCCGCGTGGTTCCTGTGGCCCCGGACGCCGCGCGTGGACGTGACCCGGGTGGCCGAGGCACCGGCGACACGCGTGCTGGCGATCAACGGGAAAATCCGTCCGCAGCTCTCGGTCGAAGTGAAGGCGCCCGTGGGTGGCACGATCCTCGCGTTGCCGTTCGACGTGGGCGCGCAGGTCGCCGCCGGCACGGTGCTGGCACGCATAGACGATGCGCCCGAGGTTGCCGCGATCGCCCAGGCAAGGGCGGCAGTCGCGGCGCAGGAAGCTACCGTAGCGCAGGCGCAACGGGATCTCGCCCGATACGAGGCTCTCGGCGAGTTCGTGTCGAAACGCGAGGTCGAGGAGAAACGGCTGGCAGTCACCGAAGGCGCCCGCGAGCTCCAGCGGCGGCGGGCCGCGGTTGTAGAGGCGAGCGAGCAGCGAGACCGGCGCGTGATCCGGGCGCCGTTCTCAGGCGTCATCCTCGACCGCCCGGTCGATCCCGGGCAAGTGGTGAGCGCGGAAACCGTGATCTACCGGCTGGCCGACCTCAATCGCCCGGAAATCAGCGCCGAGATCGACGAGATCTACGCGGCCGAAGTCAAGCCGGGGGCAAGGGCGCTGGTGAAACTTCCCGGCGTAGACCGCCAGCTCCCGGCAACCGTGCTGCACATCGAGCCGCTCGTTGATTCCGCAACCGGCGCCCGCGAGGCGCGCCTGCAACTGCAGGAAACCCTCGCCGAGGCTCCTGCCGGGCTGACGGTGACGATTAACCTGGTCGTGGACGAACGGAAGGCTGCGCTCAGCATTCCCCGCAGCGCGATCCTGCGCTCGGGCGAACAGACCCGTGTCCGCGTGGTGGATGAGGACGGTGTGGTCCGCGACCGGGCAGTCCGCATCGTCGACTGGCCTGCCGAGCAGGTCATCGTCGAGGCTGGCCTCAAGGCGGGTGAGCGGATACTCGCATCGCCGACAGCCGCCGCACCCGGCGAGCGCGTAAAGGTCGACGATTGATGCCCTACGCGATCAAGATCGCGTTCCGTCACCTGCTGTCCCAGCCCGGCCAGACAGCCCTCCTGATGGCAGGCGTTGCCGTGGGCGTTGGCGTTTTCATCTTCATGAGCGCGCTAATCGGCGGGCTGGCGACGCTGCTGACGATGCGCACCGTCGGCAGTATCCCGCACGTCGTGCTCGAGATGCCCGACCGGAAGCCGGCGTTGTTCGACGACCTGGCCGGCGCGCAGGCGGTGGTGCAGAAGGACCTGAGCCGGCGCGAGCAGATCACCGTGTGGCAGCCATTCCTGCCCACGATCGAACGCACAGGCGGTGTGACCGCGGTATCCCCGCAGATCCGCGGCAGCGGCTTCGTCGAGCGGGGCCAGGCAGTGGCACCCGTGGGTGTGATCGGGGTCGACCCGGACAAGCTCTCGACGATAGCGGACGTCAGTTCGGCCATCGTTTCCGGCAGCGACGACCTGCCGGTGGACGGTATCCTGATCGGCAGCATCCTGGCGGACGATCTCGGCCTCTACACGGGGCAGATGGTCCGCTTCACCTCCGACCGTGGGCGGGAGCGCAACTTCCGCATCGGCGGGATTTTCACGCTCGGCATTGCCAGTGCGGACCGGCAGACGGTTTACATGAACCTCACCGCGGCACGCGCGCTGTTCGACCTGCCCAGCGGCCTTTCGCGGGTGGAAATCAAGGTCTCACCGGTTACCGCTGCGCCGCGTGTCGCGCGTGAACTTGCGGGCGCGACGGGCCTGAAAGCCACTGCGTGGACCGAAGAGAACGCGCAGCTCTTCGAAGGACTGGATGCGCAGGCGCGCACCGGCACGATCATCAAGGCCTTCGCGCTGATCACCATCGTGATCGGCATTGCCAGCGCAATGCTGCTGTCGATCGTGCGCCGGAAGGCGGAAATCGGCATCATGCGCGCCATGGGCGGATCGAAGCGGTTGGTCGTGTCGATCTTCGTAATCGAGGGCACGCTCATCGGCCTTGTGGGTGCACTGATCGGGGCGGGTGTGGCCTGGCTCTCGCTCCTGCCCGCGCCGCCTCTTTCCGAGGTAAGGGACGGCGGGCTGCCGATAGATCGGGCAGAGGGTGATTTCCTGCTGGCGATCGTCCTCACGACGGTCGCGGCCGCCGTTGCCTCGCTCCTTCCGGCGCGGAGGGCATCGCGCATCGACCCGGTGGAGGCCATCGGCGCGTGAGCGAGGACGCTATCCTGGTCGTCCGCGACCTCACCAAGTCGTTCGGCGACGGCGAAGTGGTCACCCAGGTCCTGAAGGGAATCGACCTCGAGATTCGGCGCGGGGAAATGGCGGCGCTGCGTGGCCCATCCGGCTCGGGCAAGAGCACGCTGCTGACGATCCTCGGCACCCTGCTGCGCGCGACCAGCGGCAGCCACGAGATGCTGGGCACGGACCTGATGTCCGCCAGCGACGCCGAGCGAACCGCCTTCCGCAGCAGGCATCTCGGCTTCGTGTTCCAGTTCCATCACCTTCTGCCCGACCTGACGGCGGTTGAGAACGTGATGATGCCCGCAGCTGCCGCGCTGGGCCGGGAGAACTCGGCGATGCGGGACAAGGCATCGGGGTTGCTCGACGCAGTCGGGCTGTCGGACCGCCGCACTTACCGGCCGGCGGCGCTGTCGGGCGGCCAGCGCCAGCGGGTCGCGATTGCGCGAGCGCTGATCAACGATCCGGCGCTGGTCCTGGCAGACGAGCCAACGGGCAACCTCGACCGGGAATCCGCCGACCAGGTGATGGAGCTGATCGGACGCATCAACCGGGAAACGGGGACCAGCTTCCTGATCTCGACCCATGACGACCACATTGCGGCACAGTGCGGCCGGTGCATCGAACTGCTCGATGGCCGGGTGGCCGGCGGCTAACCCTCAGCCCGCGTCCCGGAAAGCTGTGGCGAAAGCGCGCGCCTGTTCTGCCACTTCGCCAGCCGTCTGCCCGGGGCGATAGAGACTGCCACCGACGCCGAAACCGTCCGCACCGGCAGCGCGATAGGTCGCGATCTTGTCTGACGTGACACCGCCCACGACAATCAGCGGGATATCCTTGGGAAGCACGGCGCGTTGCGCCTTCACCACGGCAGGCGGTGCACCCTCGCCCGGAAACAGCTTCAACACGTGGGCGCCGGCTGAAAGCGCAGTAAAGGCCTCTGTTGGCGTGAAATAGCCCGGCGCGGAGACCAGGCCCTGCGCGATGGTCGCCGCCACGACATCCTTATCGAAGCCGGGCGAGACCACGATCCGCCCGCCGACGGAGGCGACCCGCGCAATGTCATCCGCTTGCAGCACTGTCCCTGCCCCGATCAGGGCTTCGTCCCCGAACCGCCGCGCGAGCCTGCCGATGCTGTCCAGCGGATCCGGCGAGTTCAGCGGCACCTCGATGATGCGAATGCCGCTCTCGACCAGCGCGGCGCCTATGCTTTCGACCTCCTCGGGCCGGACGCCGCGGATGATCGCAATCACGGGTAACTCGGCGAAATAGCGCCGGAAATCGGCAAGGGCATCCATCACGACATCTCCGCCAGTATCCGCATTCCCGCGAGGAACGCGCGCTCGCCGTCGACCTGCGTGGCCGGGTGGCCGGCCAGTGCAAGAGCAGCACCATAAAGCCTGCAAAGCGCGAGATCGCCAACCAGCCCGATCGCCCCGCCCTCATGCAGTTCAAGGCCTGCTCGCAGGTCATGACCGATTAGCAGGCCGCTGGTGTAGCCGGCGTCGTCAGGCGCGTCCTCACCGAGCGCGTGGTGAGCGCGGACCCCGAACAGCCTTGAAAGCAGGTTCGCCCCTTGAAGGCCTTCCTCGACGCCCGCCCGGAATGCTGGCCCGGGTTCGACCTCGCCTTCCAACTGCCCCGCGAGAATGCTGTGTTTCCTGAGCAGGGCGAAGAGTTCACCCGTCATTGTCGTGCGAAAGCGGGCGATGGCTCCGTCCTGCGCGGCAATCCATTTCGCATGGGTTCCGGGGTGGCAAACCAGACCGCTCTTCGGAAGCAAACCGGCAGCGACGGCGCCGACCAGCTGCACTTCCTCGCCCCGCATGACGTCCGGGGCATTGGCGTCCCGCTGCGCGACGCCGGGGACGATGCCCGTGCGTCCCGGCTCGGCCCACAGTATCCCCTTTGCCAACTCGGCGGGTCCTGCCGGGCATCGGACATAAGGCACTTCGTGCCAGCCGCCTTTCGAACCAACCATGCCCGCCAGCAGCATCGGCCGATCACCTAGCCGCACGCGTATTTCGGCTATCTCTGCATCGAATGCGTCGGCGGGCACTGCCAGAAGGCCACGGTCATCCGCGAAGTTGGAAGTCACGCCCCCATCGCCGTCGACGAGATAGGCGCGCCGGTTCGTCGTGCCCCAATCGACCGCGATATAGCCGTCGCGCCAGTTCATCGCCGCATCCTCGCGTCGGCATTGCCCGCGGCCACTTATCCCGGAAATGCCAGGGAAGGAAATGGCCGCGGTGCCGCGAGGAGCGGACGATTTGCCTCTGGCGTGGCGTTAGAAGCCGATTTCCACGCCGAGGCTGACGTTCGAGCCGGTCCCGCCGCCGAACTCGCCCTGGTAGGCAGCGAAGACGCGTGCGGAGGGGGACAGGTCCAAGGCGAACCCCGCACCCGCCGTTACGACGGTGTCCTTCCGCACCGCTCCCGGAAGAGCGAAGCGAGCCGAAGTCTGGGTGAATCCGGCGCTGGCCGAGGCCTCCCCGCCACCGACCTGCTCGCGCACCCCGACCTGTGCCCACGGGTGGAAGGTTGCGCCTTCCTCCCGGCCGCCGAGCAGCCGCAGTCCGGCATCGAGGAAGGTCGCCTTGTGGCGGCCGGCATCGACATCGAGTGCGAAGGCGGCGCTGCCGCTTTCCTCGGCCGATCCGCGCTTGGTCGAGATGTGGGTGAGGCCCACTTCCGGCCGCAGCGCGATGCCGTTCGACAACGGAAGCTCGTAACCGACCGACGCGTCGAGGACGAGGCTGCGCAGGCGATACTCGGACGATTCCACCGTGGCGGTCGGAACCGCACGCTCGGTCTCGGCCTTGCCCCAGTCGTAGGCAATCGTCGCCGAGGCGTGGAAACCGCCGGACGACACTTGGCCCATGACGCCGGCCGAAACGCCGTCCACGTCGGTCCGCGCATCGAGAGCGCCGATCTTCTGGGTGCTGTCGAGGTAGCCGACAAACGCTGCGACAGAGGCCGCCTCGCTCCCGAACCCGACACCGCCAAGGATACCCCAGGTCTCGTTCTTCGCCCGCGACGTGCCGCTGCCGGCATCGGCCTTGAGCGTGCGCCAGTCACCGAACGTGGTCGCGAAGGTGAACGGACGCGCCTCGGCTCCGGCGGGTACTCCGGCTCCTGAACGGAACGCCTTGCTGATGCCGAGCCCGCGCTCGATGCCGAGCTGGCCGGCGCTTGCATAGGCTTCCGGTCCGATCTGCGCGAATGCCGCGGCATTGGCGTAGCCGTTGCCACCGAGAAGATCGGGAACGGCATTGAGCAGCGCCGTTGAGGCGTCGCCCGCGATCAGGACGGAGTTCACGTAGTCGATCGCCGCTTCGGCCTGGGGCGAAATGGCGCCGCTGGCCACGAAGGTGCCGAGCAGTTGCAGTCGATCGGCGTCTGCACCCTGACGGTAAGCAAGGAACCCTTGGATCGCCGTGTTGTCCCACGTGCCGATCGTGAACGTGCCGCTGATGCTGTCGGCAACGATCAGGTCATAGGCCACGCCCGGGGTAAGCGGACGATTGCCAACCATGTTCAGCACCGCGCCGGGCGCGATGACGAGGTCACCGTCGATCAACAGTTGGTCGCTCTGGCCGGGCGCGGGCACGAACTCGAAGACCGTGGTCGAGCCCGAGGCCAGCGACACGTCACCGATCACGTGCATCACTTCCGGGGAAGCGCCGGGCGAGAGGGTGCCGCCCTGCCCGACCGAGATGTTGCCCGTCACCGTGCCTGCGCTGCCGAAGGTGCCGCCGTTGTGCACGGTGACCTCGCCGGAGATGTGCGAATCCTTCGCGCCGATCAGCCTTCCGCCGATGATCTCGATCGCATCGAAGCTGGCCGAACCTTCGAACTTGCCGGTCCCGCCCGCGACTTCGAGAGTCTCGAAGCTGTCGAACTGGTCGAAGTCCACCATGTGCGGCTCATCTTCCGAGGTTCCTTCCGCGAAGGTGATGTTGAGCACGTCGTCGCCCTCGCCGCCGAAGCCGAAGCCCCCGATCGACCATGCGCCGCGCAACTCGAGGGTGTCGTCACCCTGGCCCATGTCGATATTCCCGGTCACCGTCCCGCTGTGGACGAAGGTGTCGTTGCCGCCTGTGGGGGTCGCAGCCGGCGAACGGAGCGCGAAGGTGCCGAGCGATGCCGGAGCCTGCAGGCCGCCGTCGAGGTAGACGTCCCCGTTGATCGTGCCTTCGTTGATCACGGTGTCGTTGCCGGTACCGGCGGCCACGTCGCCATTGACGGTCGCGGTCGGTGCGTTGGCGAAAGTGTTGTCGCCATCGCCGAGGTCCACGTTGCCGTTGATCTCACCGGCGTTGGTGACCTCGTCGTTGCCTTCGGCGGCGACGACGTTGCCGTTGATCGTGGCACCGGGCGCGTTTTCGAAGGTATTGTTGCCCGTCCCCAGGTCGATCTCGCCGTTGACGGTTCCGGTGTTGCTGAATGCGTCATCGCCGCCACCAAGGCTGACATCGCTGTTGAGGACGCCCTGGTTGCTATGCTGCTCCGCCTCGTCCGAACCTTCGATGACAACCGACCCGGTACCGATCGTAGTCAGCACCTCGAAGTTGATCAGCTTGTCGTAAATGTTGCTGGTCAGCGAACCGCCGTTGCCCAGGTCGAGCACGAACGTGTCGTTGCCGTTCCCGCCATTCGCCGTGCCCGTGAGGATCGCGTTGACGCCCTGGGTGAAGGTGTCGTTGCCATCGCCCAGCAGGAGATTGCCGTTCAGCGTGCCGTAGTTGGTGAAGGTGTCGTCCATCGTACCGAGCGACACGTTGCCATTGATGGTACCGCGGTTCGTCAGGTTCTGGACGAGACCGTCAGCGGTGAGGAAGGCGTCGGCCCCCGTGGCGTTGAAGACCGCGCCCTCAGCGAACGTGAGGTTCCCGGACGAAAGGTAGACCGCAGCCCGGGCAGTGCCATCGCTGGTGAACGTGCCGTTGCCGGCGAGCCCGACGTACTCGAAGCCGGTCATGGAGACAGCGGCCATCTCTTCAATCGAACCGCCCGCTTCGGTCACCACGAAGGTGAAGCTGTCACCAAAGCCGGCACCGCCATCGATCGTACCTCCAAACCGGGTGGCGGCGCCATCAAGCAGGGTGAGGAACACGTCGTTCCCGTCACCCATGAAGACATCGCCGGTGATCTCGCCAAATGCGTAGACCCAATCCGAGCCCACACCCATGTCGAGATTGCCGTTCAGCGTGCCGTAGTTGGTGAAGGTGTCGTCCATCGTACCGAGCGACACGTTGCCATTGATGGTGCCGCGGTTCGTCAGGGTCTGGACGAGATCGGCACCGCCAAGGAAGGCATCCGCCCCCGCGGCGTTGAATACCGCGCCTTCAGCGAAGGTCAGGTCCCCTCCCGAAAGCTGCACCGCAGCCCGGGCAGTGCCATCGCTGGTGAAGGTACCGTTGCCACCCAGCGCGACGTACTCGAAGCCGGTGATGCTCACAGCGGCCATCTCTTCGATCGAACTGACCGCTTGGGCGCTCGCGATAAAGATGAAGCTGTCGCCGAAGCCTGCGCCGCCGTCGATCGTCCCGCCGAACCGGCTAGCAGCGCCATCGAGCAGGGTGATGAATACGTCGTTTCCGTCACCCAGCAGGACATCGCCGGTGAAATCGCCGAATGCGTAGACCCAGTCCATGCCCGCGCCCATATCGACATTGCCATCGACGAGCCCGTTGTTGGTAAACGTGTCGTTGCCCCCGCCGCCCGAGACATCACCTTCGATCGTGCCGTCGTTGATGAGGGTGTCAGCGCCGCTGCCGAGCCAGATATTGCCCGCAATCGTGCCGTCGTTGATGAGGGTGTCGTCTCCCTGACGCAGCGCAATGCCGCCGGTGATGACGCCGGTGGCCGAGTTGGTCACGGTATCGATACTGTCGAAGGTGTCGATCGCCCCGCCCATCACTCCTTCGAAGTCGAAGTCGGTGTTGAGAGGCACGATCGTGAGGTTCGGAGCCAGGGCGGTCAGACCGCCGTCGCCCCCGATGATCGTGCCATGGTTTGCGATCGTCACCTGCTCGGCGTTCGCTGCAACGGCGATGCCCGCCGGCCTTTCAGGCGGATTCGGGAGGGGCTGCGGCCCTCCGGGACTTCCGTTGTGGGCGACACCGCTCGCATCGATAATGCCGCCTTCCTCGTTGGTGATCGAGATGCTGCTGTCGCCCTCGGCGTCGACCTCGATCGCCAGCGCGCTTGAGAAATAGATGTGAATCTCACCCGGCGGAACACCGCCCACGCCAGGCGGCGTGATGTAGTTGCCGCCCGAACTGAGGATCGAGCCGCTGTTGGTGAAATTGACGTGACCGTCGGCCGTCGTTGACCCCGGAACCCCCGTATCCGGACGACCGGCCTCGATGGAAATCAGGACGGCACCGCCACCGTAGTCCGCGTTGCTGATCGTACCGGTGTTTTCGAACTCCAGGTTCGCGTTGAGAGTCGTCTCCTGCTCGACGACAAAAGCGTCGGCGGCGTCCCAATTCACGTAAATGCCGTGCCCCGGGCGCACGCCCTGCTCGATCGTGCCGCTGTTGATGATCGAAACGAGCGTCGCTTCCGCCTCGAGGTAGACGCTGCCGCCGATCAAGCCCTGGTTATCGAATGAAAAGAGGTCGGCGTTGTTGCTGTCCGGCGCGCCAGGCGTGTCCGCCCAATCGAAGGACGCAAGCTGCACCGCCTCGGCGTAGGGATCGCTGCTGTCCGCATAGATCTCGCCGGTATTGGTGAAGCTGAAGTTGCGCGCGATCGACTCGACCTCGATGCCGCCGTCGATCGTCCCGTCGTTGGTGATGGTGACGCTGTCGGCCACGGCATCTTCCAGGAACGCCGGATTCATGGCCGTGGGGAAACCGCCGAGGATCAGCGAAACCGCCCGATCGATGCCGAAGGGGTTGTCTCCGATCTCGATCAGTCCGTCATTGGTGAAGTTGAATTCGGAAGCAACGCCGCTGAAGGCCAGCCCGCCCGAGATCACACCCTCCTCGGTGTTCTCGATATCAACTTCCGTGAGCACGGTGCTGTCGATCGCGGTCTGGAGCCGGATCGCACCCTCGGTGCCATGGAAAAACTGCTCCGTGATCGCGACCGCTGGCGGGCGCGGCCCTGCGTCCGACAGCGTGATCGACCCCGCGTTGCGGAACAGGAACGCCTGATCGGCCACGGTATAGATCACCGAACCGGCGCTGTTGCTGACGAGGTTGATAGCTCCATTGTTCACGAAGCTGGCGGTGGTGAGGACGATGTCGCCGTTGATCTCGCCATTGTTCGTGAAGCTGGCGAGCCCATCCCCATGAGCCACGGCAAAGAAGGATTGCGGGCTCCCCGGCGCGAACCCCGGACGCGGGTAAATCTTCATGTTGGGCGCCGCGTAGGAAAGCGCCGGTGGAACCACCGTGAACCCGACTGGGAAGGCGGGCGACGCATCGACCTTGTTGATGGTGGCGTTGTTCACCACGTGCCCGTTGCCGAGCAGCCATGTCGAGACGCCGCTGCCGGTGAGGGTGAGCACAGTGTCCTCGCCCAGGACCTCGTACCCCTCCGCCTCGAACGTCGCAGGCAGGGTGTACTGGCCAAGTGCGATCGATTGCGTCGTGTCGTAGCTCTTGGCGTAGATATCGATCCCGTCACCGGCAGTAATCGTGCCCGTGACGCCCGAAGTCGCCCCGCGCTGGACGAACAGCGCAGTGCCGTAACCGCTGGTCGAACCAAGCTGGAGATTGCCGTCCAGCGTGCCACCGTCGGAGACATAGCGCACCATTGAGGCCGTGAACGCCGACGGCGGATTCGGAGCCGGAAAGTCCGAGAAGATCACGTCGCCTTCGATCGTGCCGGCGTTGATCACCGTGAAAGCGAGCTGCGGGTTGGCCAGGATTGCAGCGCCGCCATCCCCGACGATCGATCCTCCTGCCTGGTTCACGACGTAGAGGACGGTGGACTGGCCCTGCGTGATCGCCGGGCCGCCGGTAATGTCGCCGCTATTGATGACGATGGTGGCAGTCCCGGGCGCCCCGACGATTCCCCCCATCGAACCGTCATTGTCGTACTGGCACACCGGCCCCGGCTGTCCGTTGTTGCACATCTGCTGCGCCATCGCCGCATCGGCGATACCCAGCGCCAGAAGGCTCGCACCCACAGTCAGGCTGCGCAGCGAAGCGCGCACGCCCGTGCCCCCGTCAATCATCACACTCTCCAGATAGTTAGACCCCGTTGGATCAAATTTGCCGGAACGACGCGCGGTCGCCATCACCCATTTGGGTGAGTTCTCTCAGGCACGCGCGAGTTGTCCGGAATTGGGCAATGGCGCCAATTGACAAGTAGAGCGGCGTTGGTAGGCGTGAGGCTGTAATCCTTGAACGGGTCAAGGGATTGCAGTCCGCAGGGGTCGGCGGAGGGGAGCGTTTCTGAATGGCGGATGTCCGCCAACTGATCGATAAAATCTACGAAGCCGGAACACAGCCGCATTTATGGTCCGAGACGCTCACCGCGCTCGCCCACATGCACGGCGCGGTGGGCGTCAATCTCATCCGCCGATCCGCGGACGGGATACAGGTCGTTTCCACCCCCGACATCCTGGAGATGGCGGAAGAATTCGATGCCGGTGGATGGCACCAGCACAACACCCGCGTGGCGCGCGCGCTTGATCGTCACCCTCACCCCGGTTTCCTGACCGATTCCGACCTGCACACGCCGGAAGAGCTCGAAACGCTCCCGATGTATGCGGAGTTTCTCAATCCCCGGAACGCGGCGGCAGGCGCGGGAACGGTCATCCAGGGCCTTGAGGACGACGCCGTGATCCTCGCGCTCGAGGGGTTCCGGGATCACCCGGCTTCGCGTGAAGCCGTGCCCTTGCTTGACCGGCTGAGGCCGCACCTCGCCCGTGCCGTTTCGCTAAGCGCCAAGATCGAGGCAATCCGCGCGCGCTCTATACTGGATGCCTTCGACGCCTGCGCGGCAGCGGTCGCACTGCTCCGCCCCGATGGACGGCTGATCGGCGCGAACGAGCTGTTCCAGAAGAACGCGGAAGGGCTCGTCCATATTCGCGGCGGCACCCTCGCGATGGTCGATCCGGTCTCCCGCCAGCGTTACGCCGACGCGCTCAAGGTCATCGACAGCGCGCGGGCTGGCTCGTCCATCGCGTTGCGTGACGGCGGCAAGGCCGGCGTGGCCGTGCTGCACATCGTCCCGGCCCGTAACGAGAACGAGAACATCTTCACCAACATCGCCGCCTACGCCGTCCTCGCAAAACCCTCGAACGACATCCTGCCGACGTCCGACATCATCTCTGCCCTGTTCGACCTCACGCCGGTCGAAGCGAAAGTCGCCCGCGCGATTGCAGGCGGGGAATCCGTAAACGACATCGCGGCGCAGTTCGGCGTCTCCCGCGAGACGATCCGCTCGCATCTGAAGCGCGTATTCCAGAAGACCTGCGTCAACCGGCAGAGCGAACTGGCCGTCCTGCTCGGCCGCTTTCGCTAGGATGGCCAACGGCGACCGCTGTTGACGATCCCCGCCACCCCCGTAATATTCCTCAGATAAAGAATAAAATGGGGCGCGGGGACAGGTAGCCAGACGAATATTCGTCTCCCGCTCGACCGAGGATGCGGGAAAGGTACTTCGATGACCCTGCCTTACAGCGAGAGAGACGAGCGATGGACCCGCGTGCGGTCCGGGATGAGCGAGGCGGGCATCGATTGCCTGATCATCATCGGGAACGCGGGGTTGAACCTCTACCGGCTGGCCGACCTCCAATACCTCTCAGGCGTCTTGCGGGAGGGTGTCCTGCTGTTCCCCCTCGAAGGCGACCCGGTCATGCTGTCCTTCGGGGGCGATCATGACCCCACGGCGTGGGTCACCGACCACAGGAACGGCTACCCCCGGTTTTCGGACGGCATCATCTCGATCATCGAGGAACGCGGTTGGGGCAACTGCACGTTCGGCGCCCTTCTCTCCGGATACGAAGGCGACCTGAACTTCCCCGCCAGGATGCGGGACGAACTGCTGGCCACTTTCCCCAACGCATCGATCGTGGATGCCGCGCCAATCCTGGCGCGTGCGCGGCGGATCAAGACCGAGTTCGAAATCCAGTGCTTCAGGGATGGCAGCAAGGTCGGCCAGCGCGCGATTGACGCGGTTGCCGCCCTGGCGAAGCCTGGGGTCAGCGATCTCGACGTCAAGGCGGAGCTGATGGGCACGCTGTTCCGCGGCGGCTGTGCTTCGCACACCCTGCTGCTGTTTCACTCCGGCAAGCGGAGCATCCACGGCGCGATGGGCGGATCCCTGCCCGATCCGAAAGGCCGGATCCTGGAAGACGGGGACATCATCAACGCCGAATTCGACGCGAAGTTCGAAGGGTACTGCGCCCAGTTCAACCAGCCGTTCTTCATCGGCAAGGTCGACGACGCGTGGGAGGATGTCGCAAAGCTTGGCGCCGAGAGCTTCCATGCCGGAATGAGCGCGCTGAAGCCCGGCCTCTCCGCCGGTGAGCTCCAGTCGATCATGAAGGCGCCGGTCCTCGCTGGCGGGCACCAGGTGCTTGGCCCCATGTTCCACGGGCTTGGCCTGTCGTTCGAGGCGCCTGTCGCGCAGACCTCGCTGGGCACCAGCTATGTCGAAGACCTCGACATCGTGTTCGAGCCGGGGATGGTGCTGGAACTAGAGCCTCACGTCGTCGCGATGGACTTCTCCCGCGGCGCCTCGTTCGGCTGCGCGGTGCTGGTCACAGCGGACGGCTGCGAGCCGCTTGCCGAGGGGTGGCAGCCCGCTCCGGTGCGAATAGCGACGTAAGAATGGCGCGCGGCGCCCGCCGTTTGACGGACGACACGCGCACCAATCATGGCCAAACCGATCGTTGAAGGCGCCGGTCGAACGCTAGAGGATGATGGCCGACCAGAGGTAGGCCACGACGGCCAGGCCTGAACCAGCCACGATCAGGCTAGCACCGGAGTCCGGCTCCGACAGGTAGGAGACAGCGGCGCCGATCCGGTTTGCGGCCCTGCCGCCCGCGCTTTCACTCACTCGGGCTCGGCTCGACGCTGTCGCGGCAATCTCCGCCAGCGAGCCTCTTTCGGGAAAGGTGACAATGATCGTGTTCGGCGGCGGACTTCCGACCACAACGTCCTGCCGTTGCTCTGGTTGGGGTTGAGGGTCCAGCTCATGAACCGGCGCAGGCGCAGGCCTGGGGTTCTGCGTATACATCACAAGATCCTTGAAACGGGGAATGCGAGCCGTCGGCGGCGTGCGGAAGCCCTGCGCGAAACGCGCGTGGGATCGAACTGCCAGTATTTCTCGCCCTGGGGCCTGCGCGGCTCGCTAAAGCCAGGCGCCGCAGGGCCTAAGCCCGCGCCTTGCTTCTGCCAATGATGAGCGCGCGAAAGATCATGGCGCCCATATAGCCGCCAGCTTTTTTATTTCAACGCCCGCTTCGCCAAGATTATGCACCACATCCGATAAAATACTTTTAATCGGAGGATCTTTGGGCATCGCTCGCCAGCTTTTTGGGTTCTCTATTTTTTTATGCAGCCAGTGGCCACCGGCTGAAACCTGCAATCATTGCTCCGCAGGCGGCACCGGCTCGATCCTGAGCAGCGCATTGGTGCCGCGCTCGATGGTGGCATAGAGGAGGCCATCGGGCCCCTCGGCAACGTCGCGGAACCGCTGGCGCAGGTCTGCGAAAAGCGTTTCACGGCGCATTTCCTGGAGTTTGTCGTTGAACACGACCCGCTCGATACCGCCCGTGTTGTTGATCTCGCCACGGCGTGCACTCGTCACAAACAGGTTGCCCTTCCACTCGGGGAACTTGTCCCCGTTGTAGAACCCCAGACCGGAAGGAGCGATCGATGGCAGCCATGCCACCAGCGGCCTCTCGGTGCCCGGACCGACAGGCAGGTCCGAAACGTCCGAGCCATCGTACTGACGGCCATAGCTGTAGTTGGGCCATCCGTAGTTCGCGCCGGCGCGGACGAGGTTGACCTCGTCACCGCCATTGGGACCGTGCTCGGTCGTCAGAAGCTCCCCGGTGCCGGGTCGCATGGTCAGGCCGATCTGGTCGCGGTGCCCAAGGGTGTAGATTTCGCCCCGCGCACCCAGCTGGCCCACGAAGGGGTTGTCGGACGGGATCGAGCCGTCGTCGTTGATCCGCAGGATCTTGCCGTAGATGCTGTCGAGCCGCTGCGCGGCATCGCCAAAGGGCGCGCCCGTCGTGATGTAAAGCTTGCCGTCCATGCCAAACTGCAGGCGCGAGCCTCCCGCAAACGAGGCCTCGTCCGTTTTGACCAGCGTCTTGAGATCGGTGATCCGGCCGTTCGCCAGCTTCCCGCTCATGACGATGAAATGCGCCTGCCGCTGACCTTCCGGCAGGATGTAATTGCCGCTGAAGTAAATCAGGTTGTTCTCGGCGAACCGGGGGTGCAGCGCGATATCGAGCAGTTCGAACGGCTCGCCGGTTTCGCGCTTGGTGGGCGTGCCCTCGATGGGCGTGGGGTCGAGTTCGGGAGTAGCCGAAGTCGCCCCGCGAACGACCCGGATGCCGCCGCCGCGCTCCGCGACGAGCAGGTCGCTGTTGTCCATGAACAGCAGCTTGTAGGGCGTCTTGGTGAACTTCAGCAGCAGGGTGACCTTCACGTCCCGCTGCTCGGCCGTCTCGAAGATGTAGGGCTCGCTCGACATCGTGACGGACTTCAGCCCGACGTTCATCGTCTGCCCGAGTGCCGGCGCGGCGCACAGCAAGGTGAGCACCGCAAGATGGCGCATCTTCAACATTGGCATCCCCTCTCCTGAGTAATCGTCACGGCCCCCGGTCCGTTCACGCCGTGATAGGGAGCGGACGAATTCCGCACCAGATGCCCCAACGGCGCCCGATGCGTAATTCGTCCAATCCACAAATCGTCCACCGATTCAGAACTCCTTCGAGACCGTCACCGCCCAGCGCCGCGGAGCAGCAGGGCTTCCCAGGACAGTCCCGAAGAACGAAGCGGTCGACAGGGCTTCGAGGTAGTACTTGTTGGTGATGTTGGTCACCTCCAGCGCCACCGAGAGATCCCCATCTTCGTTGGCCCAGGTCAACCTGCCGTTGAGGATCGTGCGCGCCGGAAGCTTGTTGGACGCGCTGTTCGGAACGGCGGCATAGATCGTCGAACGATAGCTGGCATCGAGGCGTGGCGTGAGCGATCCGGCATTACCCAGGTCGGCTCTGTATTGCGCGCCAAGGCTCCAGGTGAAGTCCGGCTTGTTCGGCGGGTTCTGGTCCAGCGTCAGGCTCGAGTTCGCCGTCTTGTAGTATTCGAAGTCGAGCCAGCTCAGGGAGCCGTCGATCACGAAGCCGTCGACCGGCTCGATATTCGTCTCCACCTCTATGCCCTTGATGTGTGCCGCGCCGGTGTTGACGATACCGGCACACGGCGTGGGCGTAGCTGGCGGCGGGCAGGTTTGTGCACCCAATTGAATATCGGTGTAGTCGCTCCAGTAGGCTGCCACGTTAAGCGTGACACGGCCATCGGCGAAGCGCGACTTGAAACCACCTTCGAAGGTTTCAAGCGTCTCCGGGAAGAACGGGAATACCTGGTCCCCGAAGAACGGGGAACCGTTCAGGCCGCCGCCTTTGAAGCCGGTCGCGTATTGCCCGTAGACCATTATGTCGTCGGTCACCTCATAGGACACGTTGACCCGATAGTCCCAGTGACTGAAGCTGTAGGGCGTGAAGTCGGTGTCGTAGAGCAGCGGGTCGGGGGTGTACTTGCCGTCCGCGCTGGTGCGGAAGAAGTCGTAGTCCTTGAACTCCTTCGTGTACCGCAGGCCGCCGACGATATGCAGCCTCTCGGTCGGGTTGATTTCGAGCTGGGCGTAGGCAGCCTTCGAATTCGAATGGATGACGTCGTTCTTGAGGAAGGTCAGGAAGTACGTCGGGATATCGATGATGCCGTTACCCTCGATGTAGTTCTTGAGGTAGAACCCGCCCACGGTGAGGTTCACGAGCCCGTCCATCAGGCCGGCGCTGAGCCGCAGCTCCTGGCTGAACTGGTGCCCGAACCAGCCGGGATCGATGTTGCTGAACACGAACGGCGTCCCGTCCTCGTCCGCCGCGCCCTTGCTGTCGAAGTCGCGATAGGCGGTGATCGACTTGAGGGTGAGGTTCTCGGTCAAGCCGATGTCCACGGTGCCGTTGAGGCCCCAGGTGTTGATGCTCGTCGTATCACGCAGACAGTAGGGGCCGGCGACGCCGTTGAGGTTGCAGAACGTGGCGTAGCTGATGTTCGTCCCGATGGTCTGGAAGTCGTCCGTCGCCTTGATGCCGTTGTATTGCGTGCGCGGATTGTTAGCGGCGTTGTTGTAGGCAGCCAGGTTGTAGATGCCCATTTGCCCCGGATAAGGATCGGAGAAGTCGTGAGTGTAATCGCCGCTCAGGTTCACCTCGACCGTATCGGTGGGAACCCAGCGCAACGCGGCGCGGGCGCCGACATAACTGCGGCCACCCATTGTCCCGAGAACGCAATCGTCGCCGGATGCCGAAATCGGTAGGCCTGAGCCCGGGTTTTCGCAGGCGTAGTCGATCCGCTTGATGTAGCCGCCGCCCACGCGTGCCGTGGTGTTGACGCGGGCGAACAGGTTCTCGGTCAGGGAGAAATCCGCCGCAGCCCGGCCTTCGACGCGGCCAAAGCTGCCGTAGGTCGCCTTCGCGTAGCCCGATCCGTCTCCGGTTGGCTTCTTGCTGAACAGCTTCAGCGCGCCACCGATCGAGTTCTTGCCTGCCAAGGTGCCCTGTGGGCCGCGCAGGACCTCGACACGGTCCAGATCGATCAGGTTGAGAACCGCGCCCTGCATGGTCGCGAGGTAGACGTCGTCGACGTACATACCGACGCCCGGTTCGAGGTGCGGCGAGTTATCGCCTTGGCCGACGCCGCGGATGTAAGCCACGAGACCGCCCCCGATACGGCTGAAGGACAGGAACACGCTCGGCGCCTGCGCCGCGATGTCACGGATGTCGGTCTGGGAGCGGGCTTCGAGCGTCTCGGCCGTGATCGCGGTGATCGCGAGCGGGGTGTCCTGCACCGTCTGCTCGCGGAACTGGGCCGTCACGATGATGTCGCCGTAAGCCTCGTCGTTAGCCGCGACATCCTGAGCCTGTGCCGGTGCCGCCCCGAGAGCGATTGCGGCAGTGGTGGCGCAGAGCGCCCCGAGCGCCCGCGCACGAGCGCCGAACCTCGCCGAATTCTTTGAATATGCCATTTTTTCCCTCCCCGTTTTTTGGGTCTCCTCAGACCCGGTTATTCTGCGGCCCACCCTGCAAACGCAGGCGGCCGCCCCATCCTCATTGATCGGCCAGCTTTCGCAGGACCTCCGCCTGCTCTGCCGGTCTGCGGCACAGGATTCTCGACGCCTCGAAGCCCTCACTTTCGAAGCGCACACACGCCGGGCGGTAGAGCTCCTGCACGTAGTAGGTGTGAGCGAACTCCTCCTGCCGAGGGTTCTCCATGCAGTCGTATTCCAGCTGGTGACGCGCCGTGTTCGGCACCCAGGCCCGTTCAATGGTGAACGGCGCGCTGTAATATACCCGGTCTTCGATCGTGGTCTGGATCGTCACCCTCGTGCCGTCCGCCGACTTGGTCAGGCGCTCCACGGTGTGAAGCTTCTCGCTCACCGGAAGTCCGAAGGAATCGAGCTGGAACTTGCCGTTGAAACCGATGGTATCGATGACGAGCGTGTCGCCTTCCCAATGCCCGACCGAATCCCCCAGGTAGCTGGGCTGCAGGTCCGCGGGATGCGAGGCGTTCATGCGGATGCGGCGCGTCATCCGCGGTTCCTCGAAGCTCAGCGTGATGTCGCCTTCGCCCTCGAGGACCACGACGGAGTTCATCGGCATCACCATCGCGGATGGCGAGCCCGGGCGGCACGATGTCCATGCGGTATAGAGAATCTGCCCACCGTTCATGGCCGCAAGCTGGTTCGCGACCATGGCCTTGGCCTCGGGCAGAATCGGCGTGTTGGGAATCTGGAAAATGAAGCGCTCGACCCGCCAGACGCCGGTCAGCCGACGCGCCTCACCGGGCGCAATTCCGGAGACGCCTTGCTGGGTAGGACCAGCTCCAGCCGCCGCCCGCGCTAGAGCTACCGCGGGCTGCAGTGTCATGCAGCTTGCGGCCAACAACCATGCTCCCCCGCGCATGATCCCGCCTCGGCGTCGCGCGAATGAAGGCCCGGTCACTGGCTGGAATATGTCTTCTTGGTCGGCGAGACCCTCGCCGCCACGCCATTGAGAGTCCGCCCGTCGGCGAAGGTCAGCGTACGCAGGGTTCCAAAGAGTCTGCCGTCACGGGCAGGGGCTAGGTTGAGAGTGACCTCGTCGCCGGCTTTGACGCTGTTCTTGCGCCATCCCATCCCCACGTTGATCGCCGGGGCGCCGATCTCGATCCCCCACTGATCGAAGGCGCCGCCGGCCTTGGGCACCATGACCTGCACGTAGGAATGCGGGTTGGTCCACTGCAGCTCCTTGATCGTGCCCTTCAGGATTACGGTTTTCGAATAATCGAACTCCGCGGTCGAATGATGAGCGCTCAGCGGTGTCGCCGCCAATACGCCCGCGACCACCACCGCGATCGACCTCTTTGCCATGACCCCCTCCCCAACCAGTCCAGCGCAAGCACGCAGGACTCGACGGATCACGAGTTATCAGTGTAAACATCCGGTGTAAATATGCCGGAGTACCGACCTGCACATGGAATCCATCATATAGCTGATTTTATTGTGGGTTTCTTTTGTGACCGCGAGAAATTCGAAAACCGCATCATCATCATAGAGTTATCAGAGAAAACAGGGGGCGCGAGCATCCAACCGCATGTCCCGCGGCCCGATATTGACCGAGATATCACCAAGGGGGAGACTGACATGACCCGTACAAACCGCTTGGGCGCATTCGCCATCGCCTGCCTCGTCGCCTGCGCTTCTCCTGCAGCCGCGAGCGACGCCGAAGAGCGTCTAGCCATTATCGAACTGATGGATCGCTACGGCGCGGTCCACGACTTCGGCAGTCCGGAGGAATACGCTGACCTGTTCACCGCCGACGGCGAGATCGGCACCTCGAACGGAGCTACGCTGGTGAAAGGGCGCGAGGGACTGATTGGGCAGGCGAAGCGCGATCACGAGAAGTACGCCGCGCCGACCGGCCCGAACGGCGAAAACGAATCCTTCATGCGCCACATCATCAGCAACCCGATTGTGAAGCTGACGGGCGCGAACACCGCCGAGGGAAGTTCTTACGTGATCACTCTCGTCAACGATGGTGCCGAGGGGCCGAAGATCCTCAGCTTCAGCCGCTATGTCGATCGCTTTGCGAAGCAGGATGGCGAGTGGAAGATCGCGCGCCGGGAGATCGTGCGCGGCTTCGGCAATGCGGAACTGGCGAGGAAGCTCGGCTTCCGCTGAGCGCGATGCTCCGCGTCTCGGGCGCGTTGCCCTAGAAAGCCATTTCCACGCCGATCCGCACGGCACGGGGCCGGAGGGGGGTGATCTGGTCTCCGTCCCTGATCAGGAACGGTGAACCCAGCGCGAAGCGGTTGCCTCGGGCGTCGAACAGGTTGGTGAGCGAGAGGCTCCACCGGACGGCGCCGATACCCACGGCAGCCTCCAGCCCGGTATCGAGATAATCACCCTGCGGCTGACCGAGGATAGGGCCGATCCCGAGGATCGAGGTGCCGACGTAGCGCCCGAAACCGCTCAGCTCGAGCTCGGCCCGGTTGCCGAGCGGCACCCAGTAAGAGAAACCGAGACGGGCCGTCGTATCGGCGATGTTGGGCAATCGGCTGAACGAACTTGAATCGAAGCTGTCGGTCAGCGCCAGCAGAATCGCCGCCCGTTCGGTGACCTTGCTGTCGTTGAAATAGGCGGACGCTTCCAGCTTGAAGCGCTCGAAGGGCCGCCATGTGGCCGCCCCGCCGATGGAGAACACGCGACCGTCGCCGACATTTGCCGTGGTCGGGAAGCCGTAGCCGTCGATCAGGTCCGCCTGGATGTCGCGCCAGTTCGTGAGGGAGGCGCTTGCCTCGATCTGGAAGTCGGGGCCGATGTAGCGCGCGCCGGCCTCCCACGTCGCCACGTGGTCGCTGGCATAGCGCTCGATGAAGTCCTGCCGCACGGCGATGCCGCCGGGCCGAAAGCCTTCCTGGTAACGAGTAAACAGCGTGAGATCGTCGCTCGCGCGGTAGGCGAGCGCGAACGACGGGATGAACTGGGTCTCGGTGCGGCTGGCCGCCGCCAGCGGGTCGTTCCGGAAGACGATCGACTCAATGGCGTCTTCCGAGGCGCCGGACAGGCGCGAATGGGAAAGCCGGCCGCCGAACGTGAGGCTCAAGCGATCCGCAGGCTTGATCGTAGCCTCGCCGTAGATCGTCGCTTCCTCGACCCTGTTCCTGAGGCCGGTCAGCGGGCTCGCGAACGTGGCCACGCCCATGTCCCGGTTCGTGCGCGCCTCGTTGCGCAGGAGGCTCGCGGCGATGAGCCAGCCGGTACCGTCCGGTCCGCTGCGAGCGAGGCGCAGTTCGCCGGTCACCATTTCCACCCTGCTGCGCTGGGTGTAGCGGGCCACGGTCGCCGTCGCTCCCGGCGCCTCGATGGGGACGTCGGGATCGGGAAGCGCGGGCCCCTCGAACGCTTCGAAGACGTCCTGCCACGCATAGCCGACCGACGAAGTCAGCTCGATATCGTCCCAATGCTTGCGGACAACGAGGTCGGTGAGAACGAAATCGTTGCGGTAAGGCTGGGCAATGGTGCTGGACCGGTGGAGGCCACCGGTTGCGCGTTCGGCATACTGGCTGTCGTCACCATCGATCCGCTGGCCGACGATGTTGAAGTCGACGGTCAGGTCGTTCTCGCTGGCGTAACGCAGCGCAGCGCGGCCGCCGAAGGATTTCACGTCATTGACGTCGTTCATGTCCCTCGCGACATCGTCGATGTAGCCGCCGTCGAGTGAACCGAACCCGACCAAGCGCAGGGCCAGCTTGTCCTCGACAAGCGGCAGGTTGATGATCGCGCCGCCATCGGCGCCGGGCTGACCGTGCTGAACCGCCTGAACGCCTGCCCACACCGCGCCTTCGATCTGGTCGAGCTGCGGCTCGCGCGGCACCACGCGCACCACGCCCCCGAGCGAACCGGCCCCGTAGAGCGTGCCCTGCGGACCTTCGAGCACTTCGATGCGCCGCAGGTCGTAAAGCTTCAGGCTAGGGTCCGGCGCGCTATAGGTAATGCGGCTGTTGCCCCAGTACTGGCCGACCGTCGCCTGCGTGGGGCCGACGAAGCTGGAATCGGCGATGCCCCGAATGAACAGCTTGTTGCGGCCGGGGCCGAGGTGCGTCGAAACCACGCTCGCGCTCTTGGCCGCGATGGCGTCGGTGCCATCGCGCCCCATGGCGAGGGACATCTCACCCCCGTCGATGATGTCGACCAGCCCCGGATAGGCGCCGAGCGGAATCTCGCGCTTCGTCGCCGTCACGATGATGTCCATCGCGGGCTCGGGCGGCAGCGGGTTGAATGCCAGCGGCGTAACCGGCCGGGTCTGAGGACGCCGGGGCGGGACGACGGCGCGCGCCCTGTCCGCTTCGATCAGGTAGCTGTTCACCGCCACCTGCCGGACGCGCGCGCCGGTGCCCTTCAGCATCCGGCGCAGGGCCTCGTCGGCGGACATCCGCCCCTTGACTGCCTTTACCTGCCTCGACCCGAGCGACGGATCGCGAAAGCCGACGCTCACGCCGCTCTGCCGACCGAGGATGCCGATCGCTTGGTCCAGCCGCACCGCAGGCACGTCGATAGCCGCCCGCTCCCCTCGCGCGGAGGCGGGAGCGGCAACCACGACGGCGACGGCGGCAGCCGCCCAAAAGCTAGCGCGAGGCACCATCCGGCAGGGTCATCTCCCAGTTTTTCCCATTGTCGCGGATGGCGACACCCAACAGCGGCGCCGCACGCGCCACTACCTGATCAGGCGGACCGTCCACCGCGATCGTGCCGGTATAGCGCAAGCCGCCCACGTCCGCGCCCGCACGAACCGGTTTGCCGAGCGCGCGAGTGAGATCATTGGCGACTTTCGTCAAGGGCGCGTTCTGGAAGTGCAGCACGCCCTCGTTCCAGCTGCCCACCGATCCGGGGTCCGCCCGGCTCAGGCGCACTTCACCGCGCGCGACCTGCGTGAGCACGTCGCCCGGATTGAGCCGCACCGATCCCTTCACCCCTTCGTAGATCACCGCGCCTTCGGCCACACCCACTTCAAGAGCGGCATCATCGCGCACGACGTTGAACACGGTGCCCGCGTCGACCAGCCGCGTATCGCCGGCCATGACCACGAACGGACGGCTCTCGTCATGTTCGATCTCGAACAGCGCTTCGCCATAGGCGAGTTCGGCATGCCGGCCGCTTTCAGGATCATAGCTGACGCGCGTATCGCCGTTGAGGATCACGCGTGATCCGTCGGCCAGCGTGATCGTGCGATGCTCGCCGGGCCCGGTCTGGACCTCGATCATCTGGCTGGTGAACGGCTGCAACGTGAGCACAGCCACGGCAGCAAGGCTCGCGGCCAGCGCCCCGCCGCCGAGCCACCACCTGCGCGCGCGCGACACCTGCGGCTGCTCCGGCTCGTCGGTGACATCGTCCTGGTAAAGGACCGACGCTGCATCCGGCTGGTTGAGCAGGTCATCCACCCAGGATTGTTCTTCGAGGGCGGCTTCGTAGGCGGCGAGATGAGCTGGGTCGGCCTCAAGCCATTCGGTGAGGTCGTCCCATTGGGCGAAGTTAGAGTCGCTTGCGCGAACCATCCACAGACGGGCAGTGTCCATGAGGTCAGTTGTCTCCTCAGTCATGTACCCGCCCCCCTGAGACGGACTCGAGCGCACTATTCCGCATCATATTTCGCCTTCAGCTGTGCGAGCGCCCGATACGCCTTCTGCAAATCCTTCTCGACGGAACTCAAACTCACTCCAAGATCGCGGGCCGCGGCCACCTGGCTGACGCCGTCGAGACGGCAGCGGCGAAAAACCCATTCGACGCGCGGACCAAGGGATGCGAGCAAGGCCTTCACCTCGCGCAGGCGTTCGCGGGCGATCAGGGCCCGCTCCCCGACAGGAACCTCGTCCGGCCCGATCGCGACTTCATGCCATTCGTACTGGCGGCGCTCACGGCTGGTCCTCGACCGGCGCAGGTCGCGCATCATGTTCTCGGCCGCGCGGAACAGGTACGACAGGGGATCGCCGATCGGCTGCCGCGGCGCAGTCGCGACCCGCTGCCAAAGCTCGTGCAGCAGGTCCTCCGCTTCGTCGGCGGCACCGCGCGCGGCAAGGAAGCGCAGCAGGCGTGCGCGTTCGGCAAGAAGCACGCTTTGCAGCGCAGAGACAGGCTGCTCGCCGGTCATGGTCGAAGATGCCACCCCTCTCGTACGGTCGGTCTTCCCCGCATGGGGCGAGTGCCGAC
>Ga0182738_1001924_pt1 | contig 25210 bp, 26 predicted proteins | sample eDN5th30CBELigMG_FD_128876 | JGI IMG/M metagenome (GOLD analysis project Ga0182738, IMG submission 128876) | Enriched Miracle-Growth compost microbial communities from Emeryville, California, USA - eDNA 5th pass 30_C BE-Lig MG (version 2)... ...
AAGGGCATCCTGGTCAACATCTTCGGCGGCATCATGAAGTGCGACACCATCGCCACCGGCGTCATCACCGCGAGCAAGGCGGTGCAGCTGTCGGTGCCGCTGGTCGTGCGCATGAAGGGCACCAACGAGGAACTGGGCAAGAAGATGCTGGCCGAGTCGGGCCTGCCCATCATCAGCGCCGACACGATGGCCGAGGCGGCCACCAAGATCGTCGAAGCCGTCAAGTAAGGAACCGCAAGCCATGTCGATCTACATCAACAAGGACACCAAGGTCATCACCCAGGGCATCACGGGCAAGACCGGCCAGTTCCACACCGAGAAGTGCCAGGAATACGCCAACGGCAAGAACTGCTTCGTGGCCGGCGTGAACCCGAAGAAGGCCGGCGAGTCGATCTTCAACATCCCGATCTACGCGTCGGTGAAGGAAGCCGCCCAGCAGACGGGCGCCACCGTGAGCGTGATCTACGTGCCGCCGGCCGGCGCCGCCGCCGCCATCTGGGAAGCGGTGGAAGCCGACCTGGACCTGGCCATCTGCATCACCGAAGGCATCCCGGTCAAGGACATGCTCGAAGTGCGCAACCGGATGAAGGCCAAGGAAGCCAAGGGCGGCAAGAAGACGCTGCTGCTCGGCCCCAACTGCCCCGGCCTGATCACGCCCGATGAGATCAAGATCGGCATCATGCCCGGCCACATCCACAAGAAGGGCCGCGTCGGCGTGGTCAGCCGCTCCGGCACGCTGACCTATGAAGCCGTGGCGCAGCTCACCGAGCTGGGCATCGGCCAGTCGAGCGCCGTGGGCATCGGCGGCGACCCGATCAACGGCCTGAAGCACATCGACGTGATGCAGGCCTTCAACGACGACCCCGAGACCGACGCCGTCATCATGATCGGCGAGATCGGCGGCCCCGACGAGGCCGACGCCGCCCGCTGGTGCAAGGACAACATGAAGAAGCCCGTGGTCGGCTTCATCGCCGGTGTCACCGCGCCTCCGGGCAAGCGCATGGGCCACGCCGGCGCGCTCATCAGCGGCGGCGCCGACACGGCCGATGCCAAGCTCGCCATCATGGAAGAGTGCGGCTTCAAGGTCACGCGCAACCCGTCGGAGATGGGCAAGCTGCTCAAGTCGCTGATCTGATCCGCGTCGCACACGACGCGAGACACCTCAAGCCACATAAACGAAAGGGCGCCCGCGATGACCGTTGCGGGCGCCCTTTCCATTCATAACAACGTGGAGATATCAACATGGAATTGCTGCAAAGCGCCGACTTCTGGATCGGTCTGGTCAAGATCGTCTGGATCAACATCATCCTGTCCGGCGACAACGCCGTCGTCATCGCCCTGGCCGCCCGCGCCCTGCCGCCCGAGCAGCAGAAGAAGGCCATCCTGTTCGGCTCCGGCGCGGCCGTGGTGCTGCGCGTGCTGCTCACCATCGTCGCGGCCAAGCTGCTCGCGCTGCCCTACCTGGAGATCGTCGGCGGCCTGCTGCTGCTGTGGATCGGCGTGCAACTGCTGGGCGACGAGGACGAGGAAGGCGGCGAGGACAAGGAAGTCGGCGGCATGATGGCGGCCGTGCGCACCATCCTGATCGCCGACCTGGTCATGAGCCTGGACAACGTCATCGCCGTCGCCGCCGCCGCGCAGGGCAGCATGGTCCTGCTCGTGCTGGGTCTGGCCATCAGCATCCCGCTGGTCGTCTTCGGCAGCACGCTCATGATCAAGCTGATGGAGCGCTTCCCCATCATCGTCATGCTCGGTGCCGCGCTCATCGGCTGGGTGGGCGGCGAGACCATCGCCAGCGACGTCTCGCTGCACGAGGTGGTCGCGGCCCAGCCCTGGCTGCTGCATGCCGCCGCCGCCGCCGGCGCCGTGCTCGTGGTGCTGCTCGGCAAGTGGATGAATCGGCGATCATCCACGTCTCCTGCCTGAGCGCCTGATACCCTGCCCGCTCCATGCCCCCTGCCGCCGACGCGCCCGCCCGCCCTGTGCCCCTCGCCTGGGAATTCGCGGCGCTGACGGATGCGGGGAAAGTGAGGGCCAACAACGAAGACGCCATCGCCTTCGACCCGGCCCTCGGCCTGGCCGTGCTGGCCGACGGCATGGGCGGCTACAACGGCGGCGAGGTGGCCAGCGGCATGGCCATCGCGCTGCTGCAGGCCAGCTTCGGCCGCTGGCTGGCGCATGCCGGCCACGCGGCGCCGGTGCGCACCATGCGGCGCGCCCTGCAGGCCAGCACCGACGAGGCCAACCGCGCGATCTACGAGGCCAGCGCCGGCAACGAGCAGCTGCGCGGCATGGGCACCACCCTGGTGGTCGCCGCCTTCGGCCCGGGGCGGGTGCTGGTCGGCCACATCGGCGACTCGCGCTGCTACCGGCTGCGGCGCGGGCAGCTCCAGCTGCTCACCCGTGACCACTCGCTGCTGCAGGCGCAGCTCGACGCGGGCGCCATCACTCCCGAGCAGGCCGCCGTGTCGCCGCACCGCAACCTCGTCACCCGCGCCCTCGGCATCGAGCCGCAGGTCGAGTTGGAGATGAACGAACACTCGGCCGAGCCGGACGACCTCTTCCTGCTGTGCTCCGACGGCCTGAGCGAGATGGTCCCGGACGCGCAGCTTTTCACACTTTTGTTACAAGATATAGTCCTGGCCGAGAAAGCAACACTTTTGGTTTCAATAGCCAATGAAAATGGAGGCCGGGACAACGTCTCCGTCGTGCTGGCCCGCGCCAACCCGGTGGCATTGGCAGCGTAGCGCGCCGTGAGTGGACGGACTCCCCCCACGCCGGGGTGGCGCAGAACAACAATCTCGCGTTCAGGAGATCGGCCATGCCGAAACTGGTGGTTGCCATTGACGGAGTCGTCCTCAAGGAGGTGTCGCTCGCCAAGGAGCGCACCACGCTCGGCCGTCGGCCCTACAACGACATCGTCATCGACAATCTCGCCGTCAGCGGCGAGCACGCCGTGCTGCACATGATCGGCAACGATGTCTACCTCGAAGACCTCAACAGCACCAACGGCACCTACGTCAACGCGCGCGCCATCCGCCGGCAGGCCCTGGAGCACAACGACGTCATCGAGGTCGGCAAGTACAAGATCCGCTACCTGGCCGTCAACGGCGGCCCGGCCGGCGCCGAGCCGCCCCGGCCGGCAGCCGCCGGCCTGGTGCCGGCTTCCGCGCCCGTGCCGCTGTCGGTTGGCGTCACCGCGCCCATGCCGCTGGGCGGGCTCGGTGCCCAGGCCGTCATCCGCGTGCTCAGCGGCTCCGGCGCCGGGCGCGAGGTCTCGCTGCAGAAGGTCGTCACCACCATCGGCAAGCCCGGCGTGGCGGTGGCCGCTATCACCCGGCGCCTGCATGGCTACGTCGTCGCGCCCGTCGACGGCGGCACCACGCTCAACGGCGAGCCGCTCGGCGCCGAGGCCGTCGCCCTGCAGGACGGCGACGTGCTCGAACTGGGCGGCACGCGCATGCAGTTCGTCCACGGCTGACGCCGGCCGATGAGGCTGCTGGCCGGCCACGGGCCGCGCGTGGCGGCCACCCTGGTCCCCGTCCTGCTGGCGCTGCTGCACGTGGCCGGCGTGTGGCGCCTGCCGCTGCTGGACCGGCTCGACGCCTGGATCTACGACGCGCGCGTGCGCGCCACCATGCCCGGCACGCCCGACCCGCGCATCGTCATCATCGACATCGACGACGCCAGCCTGCAGCGCGTCGGCCAGTGGCCCTGGCGCCGCGACCTGCTGGCCCGCCTGGCCACCGAACTCACCGGCCGCCAGCGCGTGGCCGCCCTCGGCTTCGACATCATGTTCACCGAGCCCGACCGCAAGGCCGGCGAGGAACTGCTGCGCGAGCTGCGCACGCTGCCGGCGGCCGCAGCCGATGCCGGCCTGCGCACGGAGATCGACCGCCTGGCCGCCGCGCAGGACCACGACACCGCCTTCGCCCGCGCGCTGGCCGGCACGCCCGCCGTGCTGGGCTTCTACTTCACGCCCGCCGATGCCGCGCCGCCGGCCGGGCGGCTGCCCGCGCCCGTGCTGCCACCGCAGGCCGATGCACAGGAAGCGGCCGGCATCGCCCGCTGGCACAGCTTCGGCGCCAGCATCCCCGTGCTGGCCGAGGCGGCGCCGGCCGGTTTTCTCAACTTCTTCGTCGACGAAGACGACGACGGCGTCGTGCGCGCCGTGCCGATGCTGGCGCGCTACGCCGGCGCCGAAGGCGCAGCCGGCTACTACGAATCGCTCGCCCTGGCCGTCTACCGGCGCGCCGTGCAGGCGCCGGCGCCGGTGCTGCGCTTCGCGTCGTCCGGCGCTTCCGGCGCGCGGCTCGCATCGCTCGTGCTCACCCCGGCGGCGGGCGACACCCTCGCGCTGCCCGTCGACCCGAGCGCCAGCATCCTCGTGCCCTACCGCGGCGCGGCCGGCCCGCGCGGTGGTGCCTTCCGCTATGTCTCGGCCGCCGACGTGCTGGCCGGCCGGCTGGCGCCGGGCGAACTGGCCGGCCGCATCGTGCTCGTCGGCGCCTCCGCCCCCGGCCTGCAGGACCTGCGCACCACGCCAGTCGGCGCCGGCTACCCCGGCGTCGAGATCCACGCCAGCGTCGTCTCCGGCCTGTTGGACCGGCGCTTCCTTTCCGTGCCGGCCGATGTGCACGGCTACGAGGCCGCGCTCGTCCTGCTGCTGGGCGCCGGCCTGGCCGTGGGCCTGACCCTGCTGCCCGCACTGCCTGCTGCCGCCGTGGCCGTGCTCGCCGCTGCCGCCGTGCTCGGCGCCAGCCACCTGCTGCACCTGCGCCACGGGCTGGTGATGCCGCAGGCCGCGGCGCTGGCCATGATCGCCCTGGCCTTCACCCTCAACATGGCCTGGGGCTACTTCGTCGAGGCGCGCGCCCGGCGCGGCCTGGCCCGGCTGTTCGGCACCTACGTGCCGCCCCAGCTCGTCACCCGCATGCTGAGCAACCCGGGCCGCTACGGCATGCACGCCGAGAGCAAGGAACTCACCGTGCTCTTCTGCGACATGCGCGGCTTCACCTCCATGGCCGAGCACATGGCGCCGGCCGAACTGCAGGCCCTGCTCAACCGCGTCTTCAGCCGGCTCACCGAAGTCATCGGCCGCCACGACGGCACCGTCGACAAGTACATGGGCGACTGCGTCATGGCCTTCTGGGGCGCGCCCGTCGAACAGCCCGACCACGCCGCGCTGGCCGTGGCCGCGGCGCTGGAGATGGCCGCCGCCGTGCAGGCCCTCGACGCCGAGCACCGCGCCGCCGGCCTGCCCGGCATCAGCGTCGGCATCGGCCTGAACACCGGCGTCATGAGCGTGGGCGACATGGGCTCCGCCCGGCGCCGCAGCTACACCGTCATCGGCGACGCGGTCAACCTCGCCGCGCGCCTGGAGGGCCTGGGCGAACACTACGGCGTCGAGATCGTGGCCGGCGAGCGCACCCGCGAACTGGCCGGCGCTTACTTGTGGCAGGAGCTCGACCGCGTCAAGGTCAAGGGCAAGGAGCGCGGCGTCGGCATCTTCACCCCCCTGGCCCCGGGCGCTGCCGCTGCTGCCCCCGCCCTGGCCGACGAGCTGCGCCAGTGGCAGGCCGTGCTGCACGCCTACGAGGCGCGACGCTGGAGCGAGGCCGAGGAACTGCTGCGCCCCCTGCGCGCGGCGCATGAGAAAAAAGTCCTTTACCGGGCTTATGCTGACCGCTTAGCCTCCATCCGCTTGCAGCCCCCCGACACCGACTGGGACGGGGCCACCCGCTTCGAGCGCAAGTGAAGCCCCTTCCCGCCCCCCGCCACATCCGTCCACACACTTTCATGCAGGTCCGCGTACTGGGGTGCTCCGGCGCCATTGCCAAGGGGTGCCGCACCACCTCCTTCCTGGTCGACGGCGACCTGCTCGTCGACGCCGGCACCGGCGTGGGCGATCTCACCCTGGACGAAATGGCCGGCATCGACGACGTCGTGCTCACCCATTCGCACCTCGACCACGTCGCCGCCCTGCCGCTGATGATCGACGCCGTGGCCAGCCGCCGCCGCGGCCCGCTGCGCGTGCACGCCCTGCGCGCCACCATCGAGGCCCTGCGCGCCCATGTCTTCAACAACGTCATCTGGCCCGATTTCGGCCGCATCCCCAGCCAGGAAGCGCCTTTCGTCAGCTTTCACGACTTCGCCGTCGGCCAGACCCTGCGCCTGGGCAGCCGCAGCCTGAAGGACATCGAGGTCCTGCCCGCCGTGCACACCGTGCCCGCCTGCGGCTTCGCCGTGCGCCCCGCCGCCGGCGGCCGGCACTGGGTCTACAGCGGCGACACCGAGCGCAACGCCCCCTTCTGGGAGCGCGTGAACGCCCTGGACGTCGCTGCCCTCGTCATCGAGACCGCCTTCAGCGACCGCGAGATGGCCCTGGCCCAGCGCAGCCTGCACCTGTCGCCCTCGTCGCTGGCGGCCGAGCTGGCGCACATCTCCCCCCAGAGCGACTACCCCATCTACATCACCCACACCAAGCCGGCCGAGACGGAAGAGATCATGAGCCAGATCAACCGCCTGGCCGGCACCGCCACGCTGCGGCGGCCGGCCCACAAGGACGACCGGATCATCCATTGGCTGCGGGCGGACGAGGTGCTGACGCTCTGATCGCCCTCGAGGCGGCGCGGAGGGGCAGCCCCAACGCAGCACCCTATAATCACTCTCAACGGAGTTTTTAACGCGTGTTGTCGCCCTGGTGGGAGACTTTAATGTGAATACCCTCGTCCCCCTGCCGGTAGAGCGAGCCGTCCGCAAGCTCGGCGGCGACATCTCCCTGGCGCGCCGGCGCCGCCATATCTCCCAGGCCTCGCTGGCCGAACGCATGGGTGCATCCGTGTCCACCGTGCGCCGCATGGAAAAAGGCGACATGCGGGTGCCCATCCACTTCTACGCCCGCGCCCTGCACGTCTTCGGCGAAATCCAGGCCCTGGAGAAGCTGCTGGACACGCCCCAGGACGACATTGGCCTGATGCTGATGGACGAGCAGGTGCCCAAGCGCGTGCGCAGCAGCAAGCGCGATGGCCGTTCGGGGGCGCTGTGATGGCCGGCGCTGCGCCAGTGGTTCGCCGCCAGGTCCAGGTCTGCATCGGCAAGGCAGGGATGCTGGTCGGCTCGCTTGCCTATGCCCGGCAAGGCCGCCGCGAGCACTGCGCCTTCGCCTACGACGCGGACTGGCTGGCCCAGCAGGCACGCTTCAATGTCTCTGCCGATCTGCGACTGTTGCCGGGCCATCAGCCGCACAAGGCGGCATCGCCGCACGACTCGGTGTTTCACGGCGCCATTGCCGATACAGCGCCGGACGCCTGGGGTCGGCGCGTCATCGCGCGCGACCACGCCAGACGGCGCAAGGCGGATCCACGGCTGCCCGCCCTCTGCGAACTGGACTACCTGCTTGCGGTCGACGATTTCAGCCGCGTTGGCGCGTTGCGCTTGCGGGACCCGGACGGACCATGGCACCGCACGACGTTCGAGGGCCGGCGCAGCACGCCCCCGCTGATCGAGCTGGAGCGCATCTACCAGGCCAGCCGCGCCGTCGAGCGCGGACAGGAGACGGCCGAAGACTTGCGCTACCTGCAAGGCAAGGGCACTTCGCTCGGCGGCATGCGGCCCAAGTGCACCGTGGTGGATGAAGACGGCTGGCTCGCCATCGGCAAGTTTCCAAGTGTCGGCGACACGCGCAGCGTCACCCGCGGTGAAGTCCTTGCGCTGAAGCTGGCCGCGCGGGCGGGCATCGACGCCGCGACTGCGCGAGCCGTCTCCCTGGCGGGCACGCCGGTGGCCGTCATCCGCCGCTTCGACCGCGATGGCGCCGAGGGCCGCATTCCCTACCAGTCGGCCGCATCCCTGCTGCAGGCTTCCCGCGAGGAAGACCGCAGCTACACGGAGATCGCCGACGCCATCCGCGCCCACGGCGAATCGCCCACCCGCGACGTGCGCCAGCTCTGGCGCCGCCTGGTGTTCAACCTCCTGATCACCAACGTGGACGACCACCTGCAGAACCACGGCTTTCTGCATGTCAGGCACGGGTTGTGGCGGCTGGCCCCGGCCTTCGACATCAACCCCTTTCCGGACAAGGAGCGGGAATCGAAAACCTGGCTGTCCGAGCAGGACGGTCCGATCACCGACGTGCAGATGCTGCTGGCCCGCGCAGCCTATTTCTCGCTGAGCCCGGAGCAAGCCCTGGCCGTTCTGGGTGAGGTGCATGCCGCGGTGGCGGACTGGCGGCGCGCGGCACTCGATTCCGAGGTTGGCCTGTCGCCGGCCGAGTTGAGCGAATTCGCGCCCGCCTTCGAGCATGACCAGATGAAGGCGGCCGCTGCGCTGCTGGGGCGGTGAGCAGCTCGCGCCCACATGAATGAAAGGCCGAAGTGGACGCGATTGCTACGAAAACATTGCATTTCTGCAGAATGAAAGCAGAATGCTATGGATGAATAGCAATTCGCCGCTGGCGCTGGCAGACATCGCCCAACGCGTGCGCCAGGCCCGACGGGATAGAAAGCTCTCGCAGGCCGAACTCGGCAAGCGTGCCGGGCTGTCGCGCATGCCCGTCTACCGGCTGGAGGCGGGGCAGGACGTCTCGCTGCGCTCCCTGCTGGCCATCCTGCCTCCCTTGGGGCTCGCCTTGAGGCTGGATGCCGCCCCCACCGGCCCCCTGCGTGCCAGCGACCTCGCGCAGACCTTCGCCCACCTGCACGCTTCCGAGGACGACGACCCCGGCGACGGCAACCCATGACCCTGCCGGAGAAACTGCGCGACCTGCACCTGCTCGTGGGCGGCGAGCGTCAGGCCGAACTGAGCAAACGCTCCGTCTACACCCTCGTCTACGAAGCCGGCGCACGCCACATCGTCGGCCTGGGCCTGCCCGTGAGCGAGCGCGCCTTCCAGGACGGCGACCTCTTCGCCGCGCTCGACATGAACCTGCCCGAGGGCTACCTGTTCGAACGCATCCTCGCGCACTTCGGCAAGTTTCCCGTCACCAAGATGCACCTCCTCGCCCTCATGGGCGATGGTGCCATCGGCCGCGTGGCCTGCCAGGTGCCCGGCCAGCCCCTGCCGCCCGTGCCCGCCGGCATCGCCCGCGCCGACCTGCTGGCCGGCCGCCGCAGCGAGGCCCTGTTCGAGCAGCTCGTCGGCGACTACCTCGGCACCGGCTCCGGCCTGGCCGGCATGCAGCCCAAGATCATGGTGCCCGTGGCCGACAAGGCCGCCGTGCCGGGCCCCAGCGTCATCGTCAAGGCCGAAGGTCCGCGCTATCCCGGGCTGAGCGCCAACGAATGGCTCTGCCTTTCCGCCGCCCGCCATGCCGGCCTACCCGTGCCGCCGGCCGATCTCTCAGCCGACGGCCGGCTCCTCGTGATCGACCGGTTCGACATCCGCCCCGACGGCAGCCGCCTCGGCTTCGAGGACATCGCCGCCGTCATGCAACTGCGCGTGCGCGAGCGCCTTTCCAGCCGCAAATACATCGGCAGCTACGAAGACGTGGCCCACGCCTATCGCCTCGTGTGCACCGAGCCTGCCGCAGCGCTGAGGCAGTTCTACGAGCAGCTCGTGCTGGCCGTGCTGCTGCGCAACGGCGACGCCCACCTGAAGAACTTCGCCGTGCTCTACGACGACGAGCGCGTCTGGCCCAGCCCCGTCTACGACCAGGTGACCACCGTCATCTACCCCTACGAGCGCCCCGGCGGCGTCGAGACCGTGGACCGCACCATGGCGCTCAAGCTCTGGCGCGGCGGCCGCAGCGGCGAGCGCTCGCCTGCGCGCAGCTATCCCGCCCGCGCCGAACTGGAAGCCTTCGGGCGCCAGGTCTGCGGCCTGCATCATCCCGGCCGGGTGATCGACCGCACCGCCGAAGCCATGGCGCGCGCCCTGGCCGAGCCGCACGCCGCCATCGCGCCAGCGTTGCTGCGGCAGATGGAAGATGCGTGGCGCGAATCCCTGGCCTGGATGCGCCGCGCCTGACTCATGCGGATGGGCGTTCGATTGACAAGGACCGTTCGGGCTGAGTCTGTCGAAGCCACGCGCGGCGCTTCGACAGGTTCAGCGTGAACGGTTGATATCGTTGAACGCATTCCCGCAGCAGCGGGCACGCCGGCCCTGGCACCGCTCACGCGATCAGCTCGACCGTCTCCGGATGCAGCGCCGCCATCCCCTGGTCGAAGGTCGCCAGCCTGCCATCGTTCTTCTTGGCCAGCGCCACCAGATAGGCATCGGTCACCTGCCTGTGGCCCATCACGCCCTTCATGTCCACCCGCAGGTAATCCAGCGCATCCGGCCAGAAGCGGTGGCGCGGATGGCCCGCCAGGCTGCGCAGAACGCCGATGGCGTCCTCGATGCCGGGCACGGCCTGAAAGTGCAGCAGCATCCGCACCAGCGTGCCCTGCGTGATGGGGCACGAGGCGAACGCGCCCGTCTGCCGCAGAAACCACTGCCTTGCGGCGGGGTGATGCACGTGGGGCGGATAGATCAGCGCGACGAGCACGTTGCCGTCCAGCAGCACGGCGGCTTCGCGCTGCGGGCGCGTCATGCCTCGTCTTCCAGCGCGCGAACGTCGTCATCCGTCATGGGCCGGCTCGCGCCGAGGATGACGGGCAGGCCCGTGTCCTCGTCCATCCGGAACGCCGCCGCCGGATCCTGCGCGCCGCGCGGGGCCGACGCCTCCAGGCCGCGCCGCATCAGGTCGGCCACGACCTGCCCCAGGCTGCGCTTGTTGTGGCGCGCGAGGCTGGTGGCGACCTGGTGCAGGTCCGCAGGCAGATCGATGGTGGTTCGCATGGCCGCATCATGATGCGCCATCATCTTGATGTCAACGAAGCGCCGGAGCGCGCTCCCGTGGACCTGCGCCGTTCCGCATCGCCGGGCATCTGTGCTGCGGATGACACTCCCGGCATCGTTGCCGCTTGCCTTGACAAATTTGTCAGCGACTTTTTTCCAGGGCTGTACACATCGTGTCACAACGTGTAACCGATACGTGAACTTTTTGGCCGGAAACGCGCCTGGCCCAGGCTGGCACGGCGACTGCAGAGAAGAAGCGCGCCGGGGAGGAGTTCCCGGGCTCGTTCAAACCAACCTGGAGTAACTTCCTCATGAACCGTCGTTCCATCGCACGCAATGTGCAAAAGGGCTTCACCCTGATCGAACTGATGATCGTCGTGGCGATCATCGGCATTCTGGCGGCCATCGCCATTCCGCAGTACCAAACGTACGTCGCCAAGTCGCAGGTTTCGCGCGTGATGTCTGAAACTGGCTCGTTGCGTACGGCGATTGAAGCCTGCATTCTGGACGGCAAGACGACTCCTCTTGCTCTGGGCACGGCTCCTGCCGCTGCTACCGACTGTGACGTTGGTGCTACCCAGAGCAATCTGCTGGGTGGAACGGTGGCAGTCTATACGGGTCTCAACGTGACGATTGGCGAGGCAGCCGACGCTGCATCCACGATCGTGGCGACGTTTGGCAACAATGCCGCCGTGGCTCTCAAGACGAAAACGCTGACCTGGACGCGCGCTGGCGCAACGGGCACCTGGACTTGCAACACCACCGTTGACACGAAGTACAAGCCGGCCGGTTGCACGGGCTCTGCTGCTGCTGCTGGTTCCTAAATCTTTTGCGGCCACCTTTTGAGGTGAACTGCTAGCTCCAAAGAAGCGCCCTCAGGGGCGCTTCATTCTTTGTGGCATAGGGTAGGGAGTTTCCGTGCTTCGCCGTCTCGCCATCTATCTGCTGCTGATCTGCGCGATCTTCCTGCCGTGGATGGCATGGGAGACGGATCGCAACATGGTGCGGCGGTGGCTGTATCCGGTCACGGGCCAACTGGCCGCGTGGTCCACGCGTTGTGATGCCTCGGCACCGCCTTGGATGAAGGATGCGGCCGGCGGGCTCGCCAAGCGCTTTGCCTCCCCCACCAATCAACTCGTGCTGGTGGATGCGGCCGGCCAGCGCAGCGGGTGCGTCAACGGCTGGTGGGGCCTGCCGTTCTTCAGCCCTCGCACCACGGCCGATACTCGCTTCCGACTGGCCAGCCTCTCCAAGATCGTGTCCTTCATGGGACTCGTGCAGCCGCAGGTCACAGGGGGTACACCCTGGCTGGATGATGCGCTGGTCGACGACTTGAAGCTGCCCGGCCCGTACAAGGATCCACGCGTGGCGCAGATCCGCATCCGGCACCTCCTCAATCATTCGGCCGGCTTCGATCGCATGCGGACGGCCGATCCGATGGTCATCGACCGCAAGACACCCTGGTGCCCCGGCGATGTGGCGCTATTGGCGCGCACACCGCTGCAGTTCGATCCCGGCAGCCGCTATGCCTATGCCAACCTTGGCTATTGCCTGGCGGCCGCGGCCTACGAGCGACGCTTCGGCAGCTCGCTGTGGGACGGACTGGAGCGTGATCTACACCTGTCGCGCCACGGCATCGACTATCTGTATCGCGCCGACGCCGCCGTAGCCTACAACTTCATGCACCATGAAGTGCGCGGCCCTGATTTCACCGAGAACTTCGACTGGCGGGCGTTGCGTGGTTCCATGGGCATGACAGGCAACGCACAGGGTCTGGCCGATCTGGTGACGGCCCATCGACCGCTGCTTGATTACGCCCGTGCCATGCATGAGCCCGCCGTGCGCTGCAACGAAAGCGTGCCTGAAAGCTGTCAGGACGGCTTCCTGGAGCGCCGGAGGGTGGGCGACGCGCTGGTGTGGGTGCAGCGCGGCTACCTGTATGGCATGTCGGCGCTCTTTCTCACGGATGCGGCAGGTAACTTCCTGGTCTGGCTGGGGGCGGGTGATATGCCCAAGCAGCCACTGAAGGCATTTGAATTCCTGGAGCAGGCCTTTCTTCGAGGTGCTGCATGAGCATGAGCACGTCCGGCGATGTTCGGCTGTCGCATGTGATCACAACCGCGCTCGCGAGGCCGCTGGCGCTGACGTTGCCCATGGTCCCCGGCCTGTTGGCTGCTGCCTGGCTGCAGGTCTATCGACCATGGTTCTGGGCAGAGTTCCTGCTGATCGCAGTTCTCAGCCGTGGCCGCCCGGCGCTGTTCGCACTGGGGCTGGCGCTGACGTGGATGGCCGATTTCCTTTTCGTTTTCGCGCAAGTCAACCTCTCGTCCAACTATGGTGAGGTGTTGGACTTGCTGAGCTTCGTGCCCTACACCAACGTGGGCTGGATCGTAGCCGGCGCGGCCGGCGCGGTGGGGCTGGTGCTCTGGGGCTGGCTCTGCCTCAGGCTGCAGCGCCGGGCGTCTACGGGGCGAGGCCTGCTGTTGTGGGCTCTGGTCCTTCTTGCCGTGAGCCTCGCCTGGCCCCGAATCAACGGCTTCGATCTTGCCGAAGGCAAGCTGTACGGTATCCGCGGGGTGAAGCTGGCGGGCTCCTGGGTGCTGACGAGCCAGCAGATGCGAAGCGGATTGAGTTTCTACGAAGAGGGTTTTGCACCTGACGCAGGCAAGTTCGTCGAGCTGCCGAAAGACGGTTCGGCCGTCCGGCGCATGTTGGCGCGTGCCGCGCCGGCGGAAAAGATGCTGGTCGTGGTCGTGGAATCCTGGGGCCTGTCGCGCAGCGCGGCGGAAAACCAGTTCTGGAAAGATCTGTGGGCCTCCTCCGGCTGGCAGGTCCGTGCGGGCACGCTGCCGTTTCAGGGGGCGACGGTAGCCGGAGAGCTGCGAGAACTGTGCGGCTTCGTGCCGGCGTCGTTACGCATCGACGCCATCCCCGATGCGCAGCGATGCCTTCCGAATCGACTGCGCGCGCAGGGCTGGCGCACACAAGCCTTTCACGGCGCCTCGGGCAAGATGTATCGGCGCGATGCCTGGTATCCGGTCATCGGCTTCGATCGCAGCAGTTTCATGCAGCAGTTGATTGGTCATGCCAAGCGCTGTTCGAGCATTCCAGGTGTTTGCGACTACAGCATTGCTTCCCAGGTAGTCCAGACGCTGCGCCAGGAGGGCCGTCAATTCACCTATTGGATGACGCTCAACTCGCACACGCCCTATCGGGAATCCGATTTGAGTGACCCATTGCTGTTAAAGCAAGTCTGTGCTCCGCTCGGGCTGCAAGATGCGCGCTGCAGGCATGCGGCGCTGCTGTATGACTTCATGCAATCTCTCAAGGCCGCGTTATCGCAGCAACCGATTCAGAGATTGCAGGTTGTGCTGGTAGGCGATCACGCGCCGAAATTTTTCGACGCTCATGCGCGTGAAGACTTCGACGACACGGCTGTTCCCTATCTGATGGTGGAAACACCGGCAGCTCCTTAGGGAAGAGCAAATGGCATTTCCCTTCTGGCCCGATCGCTACGCGCGGCTTGTCGCGTCGGGAACTCCGAGCAGCGGTGGTAGGGAGCCGTGCTTCTGGGTGTGGCTGCTTTGTTTGCTGTGCGTCGTGATGTTGTGCCTGCCTACTGCGCTGAATGGGTCTCGTGCGCATGGTGGCAGCTTCGGGTGGTCGGACACCGCCGCCATGACTGTGCAGTTCTGGTTGTTGTGGCTGGCGCTGTGGGGACGCATGGGCGTGGCCTTGCTGCTGGCGCTGCCCTTCGCATTGATTTGGCCTCTGGAGGTATGGATTCGCCTGCACTACGGCTCATCCATATCTGCCAACTTTGTCGCCCTGGCCTTTGAAACCAGCCCTGCCGAGTTGGCCGATCTGCTCTCCACGCTCGGATGGCTGGTTTGGCTTCCATTGGGCTGGCTGGCTCTGTACGGCTGCGCGGTGTGGGTAGCATTCCACTGGCGATTGCGTTGGCGAGGCCGATCACGCTGGATCGCGTTGGGTCTCCTGATCGGGTTGACGGGGCTTTTTTCGCTGGCCAATGATGCCGGCCAGGGCGACTGGTCAGTGGAAAGGCACTCCAGCGACGCTCCGGGATTGGATCTCCGACCGGGCCCCAGCACCCCGTGGTCGGACGCCTATCCGGTGAACCTGATCACCGCCATGCAGACCTATCGCCTCGAGCGGACCTCCATGGCAGCGATTCGATCCAAGATCGAACAGCATCATTTTGGAGCCCATGTGGTCGACCCGGCGCGTGCAGCAGAAACCGTGGTGCTCGTGATCGGGGAGTCCTCGACCGCGCAGCGCTGGTCGCTGCTGGGTTATGAAAGAGAGACCAATCCGCGCCTGAAGGCGTTTGATCTGGTGGCGTTCGGGAACGTGGCCAGCGTCGCATCCTTGACTCGCGTGGCTGTGCCGGCTGCGCTTTCGCCCAGGCCTGCGCTGACGTCGAAGGGCGAGGTGGATATTGATGCGCAGCCCTCGCTGGTCAAGGCCTTTGCCGAAGCTGGCTATGACACCTATTGGTTCTCCAATCAGGCTGCAATGGGACCGCACGATTCTTCGATTGCCATCTATGCAGCTGAAGCGCGGCACGTGCGGTTCATGAACCCAAGTTCGTATTCGGCTCGTGGCAGCCTCGACGAGATTCTTCTGCCTGCGCTCGACGAGGCGCTTGCCCAGGCTGGACCGAAGTTGATCGTGCTACACACGCTGGGCAGCCATTTCGATCAGTCATTGCGCTATCCCAGCGCCTTCGCGCATTTCCAGCCCGTATCAGGCGTGCGCGAAAAAGGCGCCGCAACGCTGATGCCAGCGTCTCAGGAGCAGTTGGAGGACAACGCCTACGACAACAGCGTGCTCTATACGGATCACGTTCTGGCAGAAGTTATACGGCGTGTGGAATCGCGTGGTGGGCGCTCCGTTGTGGCCTATTTTTCAGACCATGGTGTCGATGTTCATCGGACTTCTTGCCGGCCTCGTTCCGTGATGGTCCGTGCCACACGGGCCAGTCGCCATGTGCCCGTGATCTTCTGGCTGAGTCAAGCGTTCAGGGAGAGGAATCCATATGTCCCGCTCCGTCTGCAAGAGCATCGCGATCTTCCCTACACCACCACGGTCATGTTCAGTTCTCTTCTCGAGATCAGCGGCGTCACCCTGGAATCCGTCCCCCTTGACGCACTTGAAAGCCTGCTTCGCGCGCCTGTAAAGGGTACTTCCTCGCGTCGGTATCCCGATGCTTTTGCAGACAGCTGTCAACGTATTGCAGGCTCGTTGTGAGCCGGTATCACCCTGAACCGATGTCATCCACCTCCTCTTCTCGCTTCCTGAGCCTTCAGGCCTTCGGGCAAGCATGGCATCCTCTGGACGCCTCCCTCTCGGTCAGCTTCTTCATGTCGGGCTGCTGCGCGTTGATCTACCAGCTTGCCTGGCAGCGTCTGCTGTATGGCGTGATCGGTGTCGATACCGATTCGGTCACGATCATCGTATCCGTGTTCATGCTGGGCATCGGCCTGGGAGGTGCTCTTGGCGGGTGGCTGGCGGATGTGGCTCCGCGCCATCGATTGCGCATCTACATTGCCGTCGAACTGGGTATCGCGGTCTATGGCGCGATGAGCGTATGGATTTTCCCCGCCTTGGACGATTGGGTCTTGCGGCAGGGGTGGGTTGAAAGCCGCTCGTGGAGCGCAGCGTTGTCGTTCGCCGTGCTGTGTGTGCCCACGGTGCTGATGGGTATGACCTTGCCGATCCTCACGCTCGCATTCAACGAGCGTCGCGAGAACATCGGGGTGTCTGTAGGGACGCTGTACTTCGTCAACACCCTGGGTGCCGCCATGGGTGCGATGCTGGTGCCCTTTGTCCTGCTTCCGATCATGGCGTTGGATCGGGTCATTGCGCTGGCCGTGTGCGGCAATGTGCTTGTGGCAGCGTTTGCGTGGATGGCAAGCCGCCAGGCCAATTCGAGCGAGGAGGTTCGGCCGTGACGAAGCATCCGCGAAAGGCCATGTGGCTGTCCTTTGCCTGCGGATTTGCCAGCCTGAGCATCGAGATTCTGTGGGTGCGTCTCTATGGTTTCGCGCACAGGTCGACACCCGCCGGCTTCGGCTTCGTGCTCGCGGCCTACCTGTTGGGCATCGCCCTGGGCGCCTATGTGGGCAGCGGCGCATGCAAGAGGCTCGCCGGCCAGCAACTGTGGCAGCGGTCTGCGCAGGCGCTGCTGCTGTCGTCCGTCGCGACGCTCACCCTGCCATTGCTGTTTGGCTGGACGATCCGACGGCAGTTCGACAGCGTGCTGAGCGACATGGTGATGATCGCCATTTCGTCGGCGCTGTTGGCCTATGTGTTTCCCATTGCACATCATCTGGGCGCCGACGCCCACCGAGGCGATCGCCAGGGGCGCCGCTTCGCATCGGTCTACATGGCGAATGTCATGGGTGCTGCGCTGGGCCCGTTGGTGACGGGCTACGTATTGCTCGAAACGCTGACGTTGCAGCAATGCTTCGCAGTTCTGAGCGGTTTGCAGGCCGTCATTGGCGCCGTGCTGCTGGCCAGCGTCTCTTCCAGTCATCGGCGCGCTTTGCAGACATGCATCGCAGGCTTGGTGGGGCTCGGGGCTCTGGCGCTGCTCATCTTGGGCAAGCCTCATGCGTTGATCGACAGTGTCAGCAAAGCGTCCGGACCTCTGCGAACCGTTGTTGAAAACCGACATGGCATCGTCACCATCGCCGAAGGCGAGGGATCGGACGACATCGTGTACGGCGGCAATGTCTACGATGGACGTACCAACATCGACCTGCTGCGCAATACCAACGGCATCCACCGGGTCGCTCTTTTGTCGGCGCTTCAGCCCAAGCCCCGCCGCGTGTTGATGGTGGGGTTGTCCATCGGCTCCTGGTTGGCGCTGGCGCGTAATTTCCCGGGAGTCGAGCAAATCGACGTGATCGAGATCAATCCTGGCTATCTGGACGCAGTCGGCTCTTACCAGCCGCAGGCAGACGCACTTTCTGACCCGCGAGTGCGAATTCATATCGACGATGCGCGCCGCTGGCTGCGCGCCAATCCGCACAACCGATATGACTTGGTGATCATGAACACCACCTGGCATTGGCGCGCCAACTCCACACTGCTGCTGTCGCGCGAATCGCTGCAACTGATCAAGAAGCACATGGATCAGGGGGCGGTGATGGCTTTCAACACCACCAGCTCACCAGATGCGTTCCACACGGCCACCGACGTTTTCGCGCATGCGTATCGCTTCGGCAACTTCGTCTATGGCGCTGACTTCGATTTCCGCGCGCGGAAAGACGCCGTCGGCCCGGAGCACTTCCTGCGGGCTTCGGGACGGCAGTCGGAGCCTCCTACAGCCACTCAGCGTCAGCGCGTCGAGCAGTTGTTCCGAACACGGTTCGTCACGATCGACGAAGTGCGTGCCCTCGCAGGGCGCCCACTTGAAACGGTGACCGATCTCAACATGATCACCGAGTTCAAGCACGGCAAGGCGGAGTATTGAAGCGATGACACGCGAGTCCGCTGCGAAGGGCCAACGAATCAAGGAGGAGTGGCGATGAGTCGAGGAATCAGTACCCAGCGAGGCTTCACATTGCTGGAGCTGATGATCGTCGTGGCCATCGTTGGCGTCCTGGCTGCCATCGCTCTGCCCATGTACCAGATGTATGTGGCCCGCAGTCAGGCGACCAGGGTCATGGGCGAATCAGCCTCTCTTCGGGTTCCGGTGGAGATCTGCCTGACCGAAGGGCGCACTGCGGGCATGGGTGCCGGCGCCACGCAATGTGACCCCGCGGCCACCGGCTCGAGCCTGATGGCTATGCCTGGGGCAGACGGGGCAGCGCCCACGGCGGGCGCGCTACCGGCGGGCATGGGCGTTCCGGCCGTGACCTTCCCGGCAGCGGGTGGCGCGCAGATCGAGGTGGTGTTCGGGAACAGCGCCGCCGCAGCCATTGCGGGCGAACGGTTGACCTGGACTTTTACCAGTAGCACGGGCTGGACTTGCACCAGCAGCCTTGGGTCTCACTACAAGCCTGCGGCTTGCCTCTGACGGACGACGGTGTGACCTTCACCTCCAGATGCCAGCAATCTGTCCAAACGCAGGCTTGCTTCAGGCAAAGGGGCTGGAGCTAGTCCATGCGTAGCAACCCCTGTCGCTCGATCAACGCCACCACCTCATCCAACCCCGTCAGCGTCTTGAGGTTGGTCATCACGAAGGGCTTGCCGCGCCGCATGCGCTCGGTGTCGGCGCGCATTACCTCCAGGCTGGCGCCCACGTGGGGCGCCAGGTCGGTCTTGTTGATGACGAACAGGTCGCTCTTGGTGATGCCGGGGCCGCCCTTGCGCGGGATCTTCTCGCCGGCGGCGACGTCGATCACGTAGATGGTCAGGTCCGAGAGCTCGGGGCTGAAGGTGGCGGCCAGGTTGTCGCCGCCGCTCTCGACGAAGACGATGTCCGCGTCCGGGAAGTCGGCCAGCATGCGGTCGATGGCCTCGAGGTTGATCGAGGCGTCCTCGCGGATCGCGGTGTGTGGGCAGCCGCCGGTCTCCACGCCCATGATGCGCTCGGCCGGCAGCGCGCCGCTGACGGTGAGCAGGCGCTGGTCTTCCTTGGTGTAGATGTCGTTGGTGATGGCGACGAGGTCGTAGCGCTCGCGCATCGCCTTGCACAGCATTTCCAGCAGCGTGGTCTTGCCGGAGCCGACGGGGCCGCCGATGCCCACGCGCAGCGGCGGCAGCTTCTTGGTGCGGTTCGGGATGTGGTGCAGAGCGTTCATTGGATTACCTCTGTGCTTCGCACGACGGTGCGAGCCCCCTTCGGAGCGGCCGGGCGGGGGCTCATGTCGATCGTCAGCTTCTGAAGAGTCGGGAATACTGGGTCTCGTGTCGCGCCGAGAGGACGGCGAGCATCGGGCTGAAGACCTGGCGCGTGTCGTCGGTGCGGGCCAGCGCATCCTGCACGGCGGCAGGGATCTCGCGCGCCAGGCGCGCCAGGATGCGCTGGCCGGCGCTCTGGCCCAGCGGCACGGCCTTCACGGCGGCGGCGGTCATGTTCTCGGCCCAGCCGAAGGCGTAGGCCAGGCAGCCGTCGGCCACGCCGGCGCCGCTCCTCGCGGCGGCGAAGGCGAAGGCCACGGGGTAGGTCGCCGGCAGGCTGTCGAAGCAGGCGGCTGCATCCGTGTGATGGAGCTTGAGCCATTCGAGGAAGGAGCGGCCCATCTGCTCGGTCTGCAGCAGGAACTCGGCGGACTCGCGGGCGGCGAGCACCCAGGTGTTGAGCGCGCGAACGCGCTCGCCGTCGCCCGCCTGCCAGGCGCGGATGGACTCGGCCACGACGGCCAGGTCGGCCGGTGCCAGGTTCAGGTGAAGCTGGTCGGCCAGCCAGCCGGCGGCGTCGGCTTCGCCGCGCACGCCGGCCCATTCCACGGCGGCCTCCACGCCCTCGGAATACGAGAAGCCGCCCACCGGCAGTGCCGGCGAGGCGAGCCAGATCAACTGCAGCAGCGTTCTCGCGTCCCGCCTTCCTTCTCCCTCTGGGAGAGGGCCGGGGTGAGGGCCACGCGGCGGCTGGTGCGCCGGCTCCGCATCCATCGCCGTTGGCCCCTCACCCAGCCTCTCCCCAGAGGGGAGAGGAGCCAACCCGTGGGGCAGCGTGGCATCAGTGCCCGTGGTCGTGGCCATGGTGGTGATGGTGGCCGTGGCCACCGTGGTTCGTCACATGGCCGCCGTAGGCGCCGCCCTCGGGTTCGAAGGGTGCCTGCGCCTCGGTCACGATCAGGTGCATCGCGCGCAGCATGTCGGCCAGCACGTGGTCGGGCTCGATCTGCAGATGGTCGGGCGTGAGCTCGATCGGCACATGGCGGTTGCCCAGGTGGTAGGCGGCGCGCGTCAGGTCGAAGGGCGTGCCGTGCTCGCCGCAGTGCGTGATGCGCAGCACCGCCTGCGGCGCCGCGATCACGCGCAGCAGCGAGCCGTCCTCGGCCACCAGCACGTCGCCCCCGCGCACGGCCGTGCCGCGCGGCAGGAACACGCCGATCTGCCGGCCCTGCGAGTCGGTGGCGTCGAAGCGGCTCTTCTGGCGCACGTCCCAGTCCAACTCGATGGTGGCGGCGCGCTTGAGCAGCACGAGCGCAAGGCCACGACCCTGGGGCATGAGTTTGTTGGCGATGAGCATGGACGGAAGCAGAATGTGAGTTCGATGTATCAGGGAGGATTGGCCGTGGAGCCTGTGCGTATTGTCGAAGTGGATGGCGAAGTGATCTGTCCGCTGCCGCAGGAAATCGTCGACGCCTGGGCCTTGCGGCCCGGCATGACCATCGAGGTCGAGGTCCAGGGGCGTTCCCTGCTGCTCAAGCCGCCCCGGCCCGAGCAGCCGCCTGCGGCCGATCCCTCACGCTGATCAAAACAGGAAGTACCGCTGCGCCATCGGCAGCACCGTCGCCGGATCGCAGCTCAGCAGCACGCCGTCGGCACGCACGGCATACGTCTGGTGGTCGATCTCCATCTTCGGCGTCAGGCCGTTGTGGATGAGGTCCTTCTTGCGCACGCTGCGGATGTTCCTGGCCACGGCCAGCGTCTTGGCCAGGCCGTAGCGCTCCTTCACGCCCGCGTCGAAGGCGGCCTGCGAGACGAAGCTGAGGCTGCTCCTCGCGTTGCTGCCCGCGAAGGCGCCGAACATGGGGCGGTAGTGCACCGGCTGCGGCGTCGGGATGCTGGCGTTGGGGTCGCCCATCGCGGCCAGCGCGATGCTGCCGCCCTTGAGGATGCAGAAGGGCTTGACGCCGAAGAAGGCCGGCTTCCAGATCACGATGTCGGCCCACTTGCCCGCTTCCAGGCTGCCCACCTCGTGGCTGATGCCGTGCGAGATGGCGGGGTTGATCGTGTACTTGGCGACGTAGCGTTTGGCGCGGAAGTTGTCGTTGCGGGAAAGCGCTTCGACAGGCTCGGCGCGAACGGCATCGGGGGCGAGCCACCCGCGCTGGGCCTTCATCTTGTGCGCCGTCTGCCAGGTGCGGATGACGACCTCGCCCACGCGGCCCATCGCCTGCGAGTCGCTGCTCATCATGCTGATGGCGCCGATGTCGTGCAGGATGTCCTCGGCCGCGATGGTCTCCTTGCGGATGCGCGATTCGGCGAAGGCCAGGTCCTCGGCAATGGCTGCATCGAGGTGGTGGCACACCATCAGCATGTCCACGTGCTCGTCCAGCGTGTTGCGCGTGTAGGGCATCGTGGGGTTGGTGGAGGAGGGCAGGAAGTTCGCCTCGCCCACCACCTTCAGGATGTCGGGCGCATGGCCGCCGCCGGCGCCCTCGGTGTGGAAGGCGCACAGCGCGCGGCCCTTCGTCGCGGCGATGGTGTTCTCGACGAAGCCCGACTCGTTGAGCGTGTCGGAGTGGATCGCCACCTGCACGTCTTCCAGCTCCGCCACGGCCAGGCAGTTGTCGATGGCGGCGGGCGTGGTGCCCCAGTCCTCGTGCAGCTTCAGGCCGATCACGCCGGCGCGCACCTGCTCGTGCAGCGCGGCCGGCAGGCTGGCGTTGCCCTTGCCGAGGAAGCCGATGTTCATCGGGAAGGCGTCGGCCGCCTGCAGCATGCGCTCGATGTGCCAGGGGCCGGGCGTGCAGGTGGTGGCGAAGGTGCCGGTGGCCGGGCCGGTGCCGCCGCCCAGCATGGTGGTCACGCCGCTGGCCAGCGCCTCCTCGATCTGCTGCGGGCAGATGAAGTGGATGTGGCTGTCAATGCCGCCGGCGGTGACGATGTTGCCTTCGCAACTGATGACCTCGGTGCCGGGGCCGATGACGATGTCGACGCCCGGCTGCGTGTCGGGGTTGCCGGCCTTGCCGATGGCGGCGATGCGGCCGTCCTTCAGGCCGATGTCGGCCTTGACGATGCCCCAGTGGTCGAGGATCAGCGCGTTGGTCAGCACCGTGTCGACCGCGCCCTCGGCCCGTGTGCGCTGGCTTTGCGCCATGCCGTCGCGGATGGTCTTGCCGCCGCCGAACTTGACTTCCTCACCGTAGCCGCCGGCGCGCAGCGTGTAGTCCTGCTCGACTTCGATCACCAGGCCGGTGTCGGCCAGGCGCACGCGGTCGCCCACCGTGGGGCCGAAGATCTCCGCGTAGGCGCGGCGTCCGATGGTTGCCATCTAGAGTTTTCCTTGGACGAGTCCGCGAAAGCCGTACACGGTGCGTTCGCCTGCGTAATCCACCAACTCGACGGTGCGCTGCTGGCCGGGCTCGAAGCGCACGGCGGTGCCGGAGGCGATGTTCAGCCGCATGCCGCGCGCGGCGTCGCGGTCGAAATCGAGCGCGCCGTTGGTCTCGGCGAAGTGGTAGTGCGAGCCGACCTGGATCGGCCGGTCGGCGGTGTTCCTCACCACCATCGTCAGCGTGCGCCGGCCGGGGTTGAGGTCGTGGTCGCCCGCATCGACGAGCAGTTCGCCGGGAATCATCGCCCTACCCCGGCTCAGGTCACGCCGCCCAGCAGCGCGGCGCCCAGCAGGGCGACCGCCACACCGGCCAGGCGCGGCAGCCAGTGGTTGGCACGGCGCAGTGCCCAACCCAGGCCGATGCCGGCGGCATGCAGCAGCACGGTGGCGGCCAGCATGCCGGCCAGCGTCAGCGCGGCGTCGGTTTCGCCGGCCAGCTCCTGCCCGTGCGCCAGGCCGTGGAAGATGGCGAACACGCCGACGAGCGCCGCCGAAGCGAAGGCCGGCAGGCGCTTGCGCGTGAACACCAGCAGCCCCAGCACCAGCAGCGAGGCGGCGATCATCGGCTCCACCGCCGGCAGCGCCACGCCGGCCAGCCCCATCAGCGCGCCGGCCAGCAGCATGGCCGCGAAGCCCAGCGGCGCGGCCAGCAGCTCGCGGCCGTTGCGCGCCGCCAGGGCGCTCCACAGGCCGACGGCCAGCATCGCGGCCAGATGATCGAGACCGGTGAGCGGGTGCATGAACCCGGCCAGGAAGCCGTGGTGATGCGCGCCGGCATCGGCGCCGGTGTGGGCCAGGGCGGGCAGCGCGGCGGCGGTCAGCAGCAGGGCGAGGGCGGGGCGGGCAAGGCGCATGGCGTGAAGTCTCCGGGTTCAGATGATCGGTTGGTGGACGGTGACGAGTTTCGTCCCATCGGGGAAAGTTGCCTCGACCTGGATGTCGGGAATCATCTCGGGCACGCCCTCCATCACGTCGCCGCGGGTGAGCACGGCGCGGCCCTCGCTCATCAGCTCGGCCACGCTGCGGCCGTCGCGAGCGCCCTCCATCACGGCGGCGGAGATCAGGGCGACGGCCTCCGGGTAGTTCAGCTTCAGCCCGCGTGCCTTGCGCCGCTCGGCCAGCAGGGCGGCGGTGAAGATGAGGAGCTTGTCTTTCTCTCGGGGCGTGAGTTCCATGGTCGATGATCGGATGCAGCCCCGCCTTCTTGCAACACCCGTGCCGTGGCACGGCAGTTGCACCGGCAGGGCGTGAGTTCGCCCGCCCCACCGATCGCCGACGCCAGCGCCGACGGCGCGCCCCAGCGCGTGGTCAAGGTCCGGCGCGACTACAACGCCTGGGTCGCGCGCGAGACGCTGGAGGACTACGCCCTGCGCTTCACGCCGCAGCGCTTCCGCAGGTGGTCGGAATGGCGGGTCGCCAACACCGCCTTCGGCGCCGCCTCCTTCCTGATCCTGGAGGCGGTGGGCGCCACGCTGCTGGTGCAGTACGGCTTCGCCAACGCCTTCTGGGCCATCCTGGCGACGGGGCTGATCATCTTCCTGGCCGGGCTGCCCATCAGCGTGTACGCCGCGCGCTACGGGGTGGACATGGACCTGCTCACCCGCGGCGCCGGCTTCGGCTACATCGGCTCGACGCTCACCTCGCTGATCTACGCCAGCTTCACCTTCATCTTCTTCGCGCTGGAGGCGGCCGTGATGGCCTACGCGCTGGACCTGGCGCTGGGCATTCCGCCGGCCTGGGGCTACCTGGCCTGCGCGCTGGTGGTCATCCCGCTGGTGACGCACGGCGTCTCGGCCATCAGCCGGCTGCAGGTGTGGACGCAGCCGGTCTGGCTCTTGATGCTGGTGGTGCCCTTCGCCTTCGTGCTGGTGCGCGATCCCGGTGCGTTCGCCGGCATCGCGCACTATGGTGGTGAAAAAGGCGGGTCGGCCGCCTTTCGGCTGCCCCTGTTTGGTGCGGCGCTCACGGTCGGCATCGCGCTCATCACGCAGATGGGCGAGCAGGCCGACTACCTGCGCTTCATGCCCGCGCGCACGGCCGCCAACCGGGGCCGCTGGTGGCTGGGCGTGCTGGCCGGAGGGCCGGGCTGGGTGGTGCTGGGCGTGGTCAAGATGCTGGGCGGCGCGCTGCTGGCCTGGCTGGCGATCAGCCACATGGTGCCGGCCGATCGGGCGGTGGACCCGAACCAGATGTACCTGGTGGCCTACGAGTACGTCTTCCCGCACT
>Ga0182738_1001925_pt1 | contig 25200 bp, 16 predicted proteins | sample eDN5th30CBELigMG_FD_128876 | JGI IMG/M metagenome (GOLD analysis project Ga0182738, IMG submission 128876) | Enriched Miracle-Growth compost microbial communities from Emeryville, California, USA - eDNA 5th pass 30_C BE-Lig MG (version 2)... ...
ACAGAATGTCTTGCGTTTCTTGCTGGATCCCTTCAAAATTGAAATAAACTTATGGTAGAGATGATGGTAAAAATTTATTTAAACTCAACAACACAAATAGTTTTTTATTCAATAATATTTATTCATAAACTCTAAAAATAATAAATTCTAACATTAGCTCTCGCTAATTTTCTAATAATTCAAATATACATTATAATCAATTTAAATTCTTAAAAAAGGAGTCAAAAATTCTTAAAATCGGTTGAAAAATTTTCAAGCTCTTCTTCGATTGGATATTCTCCTTTGATGGATAGAGCAAGCCAATTCAAAACGTTATTTATTGATGTGAGAATCTTTCAAGTTGATTTGTCAAGTTAAACATGAAATCCTGATCTTTGTCAAAAGAACCAAGCTGCTTGCAGAAACTTCCTTCATCAGAGAAAAAACTTCTTCCTTGGCCATCAAAGTCGTTCACAGTGTTCACTTCTGATAACAAGGCGTCCTCCTCGATTATGTCTTGGATAATCTTGACAATCTTTTGCTTTTCTTCCTGCGAGATGTGAGGGAAAAGATGGAAATCCTTTTGACTGAAGGACTTTAAAGCTTTTAAATCAATCATTGGGTTTATTAGATATTGAATAGTATGACCCAGGCCCTTCTTTTCAAGACTGTTTACAAAGGCTTTTTTGAACTGCTGATTTGACAATCCTGCTGATTTTTCAGTGAAGGTCTCCATTTTCTCTTGAGTAGAACTCTCGTCATTGGAATCAAAACTCTTATTCATATAACTCTCTCTTCCTGGCTTTGATTGACTACTTCTGTGGATACTCTTCAAAAAGTCTTCCAGCTTATCTTCATGGCCAGGCTGGAAGGATCCCCACAAGTCAACAGGCTGTGAGAATAAAGTTTTGGTAGTCTCAGATCGCGATTTCTCAGAATTCACATCACCACCGCTTATTGACCCTGAACCAAACTTGTTTGCCTGCAATTCAAAGGTCTGAACCTTTGGCTTTATTGAACTGCCAGTTGGCAACTCATCTTCAGTAAAGTTGGTCGATGGAAGGAAGGAGCCAAACCCACATGACCTCACATCAGGTTTACGCATATTATCCGAATCATTCAGCTTGAATGGAATAAAAAGCGGAACAAGAGTCCTTTGTTGGGCAGAGTCAAACTTTTTTTCACTGGATGCTTTCAGAGGCTCGCCTTCAAAGGCCTGTGATGACCCTGCATTAGCAGCTTTCGGCTGCAAAGGACTATTATTCAACAAAAAGAGACTTCTGGTTAGCTGGCTTGTCACTTTTACTTGTCTCTTTTCAGAATTCGAGTGATAAAATGGACAGTCTTTCTTATTACACTTCTTTCCATTATTGCAGGGCTTCGTCTTATAGTACAATGGATGATATTCCAACTCCTTCCATCCGTGGCAATTCTCGCACTCCATTTGTTTGGGGCAGCCTCCTTCTTCATAACTGTAAATCTGGCCCTGAGACCAAAAAGAACATTGGATGGCATTGTACTTTGTTTGGCTTGGGTCTCTTCTCAAGTCCTGGGGGTTGTGGGCATAGACACAAAGATTTCGATCGTGCTCGGAAATGTAGGGACAAAAGACAGTCTTGTATTTATACAAGTAGAAATACTCGTCTTGCTTAAGATTGTGAAGAAGCTCAATCACAATCTCGTTCTCCTTGTGTGCAAAAGAGCAGTAATCTCCGTAATCGCACTTGTGAATATTGTTTGGATGATACTGGCAGAACTTTCGCTTGTAACGTTCAGGATGATACAGCTGCTCCAGCTTGTTATGAGCATAGTTGCACTTGTCGCCCATTGGGCAAGGAATGTTTCGACTGACAAAAGAGCACATTGGAGGGGCGTATGAATAAATGTTTGTGGGCCTTCTGCGATCCTTATCGTGATGATAGTAATTGCAGATCTTTAGATTGTGATTTGCCTTCTTTGTGCAAGGCATCACCTTGAATAAGTCCAAATTAAACTGATTCTGAGCATGAGTGTCATTCATCTCCTGTTGACTCAAAATTTTCTCCACAAGAGATCTCCTGTTAGTCTCTTCAGAATGATATTTTGGACAGAGTCTTGTGTTATTACCAAACATACATCCAGAGCAAGACTCGGTCTTGTAATATAAAGGATGGTAACTCAATTCATTCTGAGTATGGGAAAATCTGCATCGACTGCCTTCTGCACAAAGGAGGCCCTCCTGAAGTGAACCACAAGGGATTGGATCATAATTTAGGCGCTCACTCTGTTCATCAAAAAGGGGTCTTCTCATTTCGTGCTTATTGTGATAGTAGTAACAAGACGCTTGAAAGCATCCTCTGCTGTTGGAGGACAAGCCGATATCTTGGTGCAGTGATGGACATAAAGCTGTCTTGAAGTAAAGGAGAACTTCTTGAGATTGTTGGTGCTCAGATTCTAGGGCCTTAAGATCGTACATTGGACAAATCCTAAAATTTTAAAATTGTTTATTTTTAATGCAAAGCTTCAAATTTATTAAACATGAATAAAGCTCAATAAACCATATCCCAAACAAAAATCTTTATTTGTCTGAACATAAACTAAACGGTGTCCTTGGTCATTTTACTCCCCGCAAGCGGTCTTCAGTAGCCAATCCGCTCTCATCTAAGAGCAAACGACTAAAACCAGACTTTCCACTTTTTAACTCAAACCAATATTATTACTGGGAAGTTGATACACGATCTGAAATAAATTTCTGTAATACAATCCACAAATTCCGGGCATTTAAATTTTTAATTTTGCTCAAATCTTATATAACTTTTTAATCTCATCCAGCTACAAGCTCTCTCATTCAATTTTTTTCTTTCAAATCAAGCAGGGAAAAGGGCTCCTGGATATTTTCTCGAAGAAGCTTCGAAAATCTACTTGCTCTCTTTCTCTTGGCAAAAAAACCTTACAAAAAAAGTTTTACATTCCTGGGCAAAGAAATAATTTTATATATTTTCGCGCTTTATTTCAAAAACTTTTTCCAATAAAGAAAATACTTTCGTTGATCTTTCTGAACAAAAAAATTGATTTATCTTAAAAGTCTCAAAAATATCTTCTAAATAAATATTTTTTTGAAAAGCGACGAAAAACTTTTCATTCTTTCAGAATTTCAGGAAAAAAATTTTCACTTCGACTGAATCATCATGCCTGAGATGGTGACTGAAAATTTACAAAATTCCTAAAGCTTTTTCAAAATGGTCAACTCTTGAACTGCTTCAGAATTCTCTTCTCACTTTTCTCTTTTTAAATATTTGTCTTCAAATCTCAAAATCTCCAAAAAATCCAATTCTTGTGTCTTTGAAACTCTTTTCACCGATTTCACAAGTTTATCTTTCAAACAATTGGAAGCTTTTTCCTGGTATTTTAACAATGCATAGAACATCTCCAATCCAAAAAAGCAGCAACAAAAATTTCCAAAATCCTTCTCTTTCTGGGATGCCGAACCTGGAGAGACAAAAAAAAAATAACAAAATCAATTTTTCATTTCATTTCAATTCTTGATTTTAGGTTATTAAATCTAAAGTAAAGTTTGAAAATTTATTAGTTTAGCTGAATCACAACAGCAGCATATTTTTAAAAATGCCCAAAAACCGAAAAGACCTCCTCATTTATTGGGGATTTCGCATTGTGAGTATATGTGCCATTCTGCTATTTGTATATACAAGCTTGTACTCATATCAAGCCTTTTTCCAAATTTCTTCGGTTCCACAAGATATCCCCATTCAGGATCTTCAAATTGCTGATCATATTCAGCAAACTGCACTTCTGGATACAAGCAGATTTCAAGAAGGAAAACAAGCATCAATTCCATACAAAATCTCAGTTTCCTTCTACTCAATGACTCGCAAAAACCCTTCACTGGAAATCTTGTGCAGGCTTCATATCATAAAAAATTGCTATCTTCAACATGTTGCTGAAGTTGTTGATTCATTCTGGATTGTGAGCCCGATTTATTCATCCTATCAAGACAGAATTTCAGTTCGTTATGAGCTCCATCAAAATTTCCAAGATTATGTCCAGTCAATTGGAATGACACCATGCACATTAGAGGCTCTAAGAATGGACAGGAATCAAAAATATCTCATGACAAGACCAGGAAGAGAGCCTTATGAAATTCAAACCCAGTTTTACGATGATGTCTATATCAGAGAGAACCTTTTAAACGTTGCTGCTCGCAAAATAAAAGATTGGGAATATATGGGATGGATCGATGCCCACCATATGTTTGAAAATGTCTATTGGTGGCAGGATGCAATCATAGATATGGAAAGATATGCTTCAGTTCAATTATTCCAGACATTAACCTGGCATGGCTGGTCAAATGAAACCTGGTGGACAAGACCAGGAGCAATCTATGCAACGAAAATAAAACGAAATGTCACTTTTGGAGATATTCCTTATTTTGGAAACGCCTACTCTGTTCGAAAGGAAATTTATGATCAAATGGACTACATACTTGATACTTGCATAGGAGGCTGTTGTGATTGCTCATATGTTAAGGCTTCTATTGATTCAAACACTATTTTTGATTATATGGACCAATGGCCAGAATACTCAAAGCAGTTGAAGCCCTGGATTGAGAAAACTTCAAAAGTGTTTAAAGGAAGACGAAATGGAGTCAGAGGAAATATTATTCACTTACCTCACGAAACAAATTTCTTGTACTTTAGTATGATGGATACCCTTGACCAGGGCGGATATGATGTGAATAGAGATGTTAAAAGAGACGAGAATTTCACCTTGTATTTGGTGAATGATAGCTTTAAAAAGAAGTTTGAGTTCTATGGTTATTTTGCAAATTATAAAAACAGAATCATTACAGGAATTGTTACCGTAAGTGTCCTTCTTGGGGGTTGTGTCCTTTTCTGTATTCTGAAATGCATCGAAAGACGAAACAAATCCAGATATACCAACTTCTGAGGACTAATTGCTGACTGGCAAAAATGGACAGGATATAATTTTTATATTTGTACTTTTGTCTTTGCTTATTTGGAATTTTGAACCCTCTTGATGTCAAACTCTTATATCTACCAGAAATAATGTTCATCCTCCCTCATTTAAATTTCTTTGCGAAAATATTCTCAACTAGACTTATTTAAAGCCAAAAAAAAAAAAGCATGATTTTCTCGTTAAACTCGAACTGACAAACGGAATATTTATTTTCAAAAAATACTGAGAAAACCGAAATTAAGTCGGACGAGTTTTTAATGACTAGCAATAATAAAAGCGACTTGAGAGCAGAGCACATGATGAGGGATATTCAGAGCTTGCATGCCAAAGTTGATCAGGCTCTGCAAAGTACAATAAGGCAAAACGCAAAAATAAATCAAGGAAAAGAAAGTAGGACCAGATATTGCTCTTCTTTATCTCCACCGAGGCTTGTTGTAATCAGCTCTCCTTTTTCATCTCACGTTTATTGTTTCTATTAGAAAAACCAGTTGATGCAAACCTCTAACTCTTCCAACCAAAACATGCCACAATTGAAATTATTACATCTAAATATTCCTCCCAGAAAAGAATTATTGTCGTCTCAAGAACAAGATTCGAAAGGCTCAAAAGCCTCCGTCTCTTCTTCTTCAAGGCCCAAAAAGGACGACCTGAATCTCTCAAAATTCGTATTCTTCAATCCATTTCATTCTGTGATACCAAAAAAAGTTGTTGTTTATCCAGTAATCCCAAATTTAAGTCAACGATAGGACATCATGAGTAATAATTACATCAGTGCTCCCCAGACAACAAGAGAAAGAGCACGAAATCTCAATTTTGAAGAAATCTTTAAAAAAACTCCCCTCCAACAAAATTTCTCGAATCAGAGTCAACTGCCAGAGCCTCCTAAAACTTGTCGAGGCAATATCGAACAGCAAAGAATAAAATCTCCTTTGACAGAAGTGGCAAAAAACATCCAAAATCAAATGTTTGTCCCAGTAAAGTTTTTATAAGGAAAAAAATAATATCATCTCGTTTTAGAAATATAACAAGGAACAACTTGATCAAATTATTTCTAATATTCGAAAAAGAAATAGTGCCCTTGCCCAGCAACAGCTTGAAAGAAATCCGCCATTACATCAGCACAATCCAACTCCAATCATTCCTCTACAAGAATTGAACAAAAGCATTCCTTTACAAATCGCCCCATTCACAATAAAAAATGGAGCTTTTAATAGTTGCAGAACATCTTATCATTATCCCCAGCCGCAAGCTCTCAAAGAAACTTTTCAAAAAAGAGAACCTGAAAGACCAAATAATGAAACCAAGCAAATCCCAATTAAAATTAAAAATGAGGTTTTCGGTGGTTTTAAATCTCAGCAACAGACAAAGACTCTCCAACCCTTCCCAAGAGAAGAGATAGAGCCGCCAAATAAAGAGAGGTTAGAAAGCAGTACACTCAATTATCAGCTTGGAAGTGAAGATTGGAAAATGTATCCAAAATACACGTTTACATCAGGAGACGAAGATGTTCAAAAGATCCTTCAATTCTTTGACAACCCAGAGATTGACAAAAAGCATCCGTCCAAGGAGCGTTCCCCGCTCCGAGTGGTGGATTATTATTGTGGGACACTTGAGAGCGATGCAAATGAAAGTCTAAGATATCTCCCTGAAAAAGCTCTGTTAAATCCAGATTTGACCGAGTTGCTGCGAAGGAGAAATCATAAAAGAGCAAGGTCAGAATGCATGAATATCAAGTCAATTCCCATCAAAAAAATTTAGCCTGAATATAAGGAGAAAGAAAGAATATTGTAAATTATTTAAATCTCTCTAAATACAATATCTCTCCAGTTCATTTTTTCTTTTTATGATTTGTTTGATTCTTTTTTCCTCAACACACGCTGATTTAACCTCAGAGTCTCTGGACGCTTCATAAATAAAGTTTTTTTTTTTCAAAGATGGTAATAAGGTTCTAATAAATTGAGGCGAATTAAGCTTTTTTCTCTCTTACGGCAAACCTTAAATTAAAATGCATTAGGGGGATAAATATGTATATCCAAATCTCCAAAGATCATTATTACTTATAAAAAATTATTTCACGTTTTTCCCTTTAATCCTCCTTTTCACTGTCATTGCTCTGGCTTGGTATCGCCTTCGATTGAGACCAAGACGATGGGCCAAAGAGCTTGTAGCTCAGGGAGCAAGTGATGCCCCATTAGAAAAAAAAAACCCTTCTGATATTCTTTACGGCTTTAAAAGAGTTCTTCAAGACAGCCCTGACACCAAAGCCGTGGCCATGAAGTTTCCTGGAAGAGTTGGCCTCTTTGTCCTCGACACAGAATTGATCAAGGAAGTCTTGACCAATCACAAATACTACAGCAAGTTGAACAACAACTATGAACTTAGCACATTACTCAACGCAAGAGGAATCTCAAAAGCTGAAGGTGATGACTGGAAACTTCATCGAAGGATCATATCTGAAGCTTTCCAATACGATTTGTTCAATAACATGGTCCCTCTCATCCGAGATGGTGCAAACGAAATCTTGAGCCTTCCTGACAATCAACCCAAGAAAATACAATTGCCCGATGATATTGAGATGGTCACTTCTGATGCAATCACTAGAATTTTCTTTGGTCTCAGATCTAAAGATGTTCTTATCAATGGGAGACCTGCTTCGCAAGAGGCTACAGAAATCTTGAGAAAGAACAGAAGCTATTCAAAGATCCAGCTTGCATTTGGTAACTTGCTCATGAACGTTTCTTCCGATTACAGAAAGCAGAAGAAGAGAATCCTCAATTTCAGAAACGTCTTTAGAAAAAAGATCCAAGAAAGAATGCAACAAATTCAAGCTCGAGGAACAACTCCACAAGGCCAAAATAAATCAGACTTGCTCGAAATTTTGTTACAACACAGAATTAAGTACGACAATGATTTCACCCAAACTCTCTCTGATGAAGAAATCCTCGATGAATTTGCTGTCTTCTTCATGGCTGGCAAAGACACTACTAGTCTCTTGGTCTCCATGACTCTTTATTGTTGTGTCACTTTCCCTGAATGGGGAGAAAAGCTGATCAAAGAAGTTCGAGAAACCGTTCACGATCTGAAAGACCTCAACATCGAGCTCCTCAACTCCATGAATGTTATGACCGCTTTTCTGAGCGAAGTCCTGAGAATGTATCCCCCAGCACCTGCGTTGTTAATGAGAACTGCCAACTGTGATCATTACATTGGCAAAATGTTTGTCAGAAAAGATTATATCGTCAACACCTTCTTCTTGGCAAATAATTACAGTCCCAAGTGTTTCAAAGATCCTGATCATTTTGATCCCAACAGGTGGATGAAAACCGAAGATAAGGATGAAGGAATTAAAAACCCATTCGCCTTTCTTCCTTTCTCTGGTGGCCAAAGAAACTGCGTCGGAAAACACTTGGCCATATTTGAAGCCAAAACCATCCTTTGCTCAATTTTGAAAGGATACAATGTTAGTATCGATCCAGGTTACACACTCCAAATGGGAACTCAAACCCTTGGTTATGGACCAGTCGATCCTATTCCTCTCAATTTAATCCCTCTCTAATTTATTTATCGAAAGGAATATATGCCTATTTATCTATTGAAGTAAGAAAATAATCTATCTAAAAATCAAGTCATAGAAAGGGTTTTAATGAGGTAAAACAAAAAAATTCTTCATATTTCTCAATAAAATAAAAACCAAAAACTCTCATTTATTCCATTCCCACAATACCTCTCAAAAATGAGATATTTCGGGCTAAATTCTTTTTCTTTTCAGTTTTTAATTCTTAATTACAAGGAACTTTTTTAAACACTGAAAACTTTGAAAAGTGCAAAAAATAAGGTATTTTATTTCGAGAAACGAATTAAAGCCATTCAAAATGAATTTTCACTGGATCTTTCAATTAACGAGAAGTCTCGCATCTCAAGAAAGAAGAGCAGAATAATCTGATGAGGGATTGAAAAAAAAATCAGAAGGTTAATAAGTCAAAATTTGAGACTTTACCTCTATCAAAAAGGAAGGATATCAATATTTCGCGATTCCAAATCATCGTGATTTTTATGGAGAGGGCTATGCTTTGCTTTAAAAAACACTCGTGATAATATGGGATATGGCTATCAAAACAGCTAGATTTGAGACTTTTCGTGTGAGACTTTCAAGTGCCATGAAGTGATTTTTTTTCTTTTCTTTTCTTTTCTTTTCTTTTCTTTTCTTTTCTTTTCTTTTCTTTTCTTTTCTCAAATTGTAAAATCTCTACCTCATATGCAAAAGGAAAAATTTAAAACAAATTTGAGCTTCCCATCAATGTTTCCTGTCATCTCAAAATTTAGCCCCAAAAATAAGAGTAGTTTTCCAAAAAAGTTCAAAGAAGTTAAAAAAAATAGAGATTTGTGATTTTCCCAGGGGCGTGAAGAAAAAATTCTTTTTTTTTTTTAATTTCACTTCATCCAAAAAAAAATTGTTTGGTAAAATTTCAAAAAAGAAAAGTGAAATCTTGGACGGGTCAAGGAAAATCAGCGAGAATGACACCGCGGAAATTTTCTCAATCCTCCGATTCTCAGATTCTCTTGTCACTCATTTTAGACAATCTCATTTTTCTGACTTGAGTTTTGTCTAAAAATAGACATATCAAATCAAATTTAATCAAAAGTTGGTTTCAAGTAGGAATTTCGCCGGCCTCAAACTGCATTCAAGCAGAGCGCAAAAAGAGAAAACTCAGCTATCTGAGGAAATGACCTTTTATGATCTTTGAGCTGAAAATTCTTAAAATGATAGCCAGACCTAATAATGCTCAATCAAGGGAAAAATTAGAAGCAAGATTCGTGGGCCTCATAGTTATTCATGAAATATAACCAGAGTGGATGCTAAAAATCCTTTTTTTTAAAGATAATTCCAGAAACCGAATTGCGTTTTGCGTTTTTATACAAAGATTTTGTCAAGACTTTTTCCATTTTAAAATTTTCTCCACCCCCAAAACCTTTGAATCGATCTGTGTGATCTCATTCGATTGGCTCATCCAGATGACACATCTTGACCAAAACATACCTCTTCCGAGTTATTGGCGTCGAAAGTGAAGTTTAATGAGATTTTTTTTTCTAGTCGGTTGATTTACTAAAAATAGTGTACAAGGCGAGATAAATTATTCAAGTTTGAGTTTTATTCTTCGCTTCTCTCTCTTTTCGGGGATGGTAGTTTTGATTTCACTCTTCTAATAATCTCTTTGACTTCATTGAGTTCTCAGATCCAACAAAATCTCTTTGAATTCTCTATAGTTTTAAAGAGGTATAAAAGAATATATTAAAAAAAAAACACATGTCAAACAAAAACCGATCATTAAACTGTATTTCCAAAACTAACCTTTTTCTATTTTTCAGCAAACCTTAAAATTATTCGTACGGGGATAAATAGTGAAATCTTGAGAAACTAATTTATAATAACATAAATTTTATTTGAAAATGCTTTTTGCTTTACTCGTTCTCTTTGTTGCTGTCTTCATGGGCTGGTATCGCCTCAGACTGAGGCCAAGGCGCTGGACTAAAGAATTGATCTCACAAGGAGCAACCTTGACTCCGATGGAAAAAGATCCTTCTGACTCCATGTATGGCATAAAAAAATTGATTCAGAAAAAGCCTGACACAAAGGCCATCATCGGCCAATTCCCTGGGAGACTCGGCTTGTTTATCTTTGACACAGAATTGATCAAGGAGGTTTTGACCAATCACAAATACTATAGTAAGCTAAACAGCGAAAATGAGCTGAGCTTGTTAATCAATGCGAGGGGGATCACAAAGGCTGAAGGAGATGACTGGAAACTCCACAGACGAATTATCTCTGAAGCTTTCCAATATGATTTGTTTAATGGCATGGTTCCTGTCATCCTAGATGGCGCAAACGAAATCCTGAACCTTTCTGACAAAACGCCCAGAACACTACTATTACCCAATGATATTGAGCTTGTCACTTCCGATGCTGTGACTCGAATCTTCTTTGGTCTCAGATCTAAAGACCTCATTATCAATGGAAAGCCTGCTTCCGAAGAGGCCACCCAAATCATCAGAAAGAACGCCGAGTTCTCCAAAAGAGGAATTCAACTTCTTCTCGGCAATTGGCCTATGAATCTTTCCTCTTCTTACAGAAAACATAAGAAGAGAATCCTCAATTTCAGAAACGTCTTTAGACAAAAGATCCAAGAAAGAATGCAACAAATTCAATCTCAAGAACATCAGGAGAAAAAGAAGACCGATTTGCTTGAAATTTTGTTACAGCACAGAATTAAGCACAACAATGACTTGACTCAGACTCTCTCGGACGAAGAAATTCTTGATGAATTTGCTGTCTTCTTCCTGGCTGGCAAAGACACGACTAGTCTCTTGGTTTCTATGGCTCTCTATTGTTGTGTAACCTACCCAGAATGGGGAGAAAAGCTTATTAAAGAAATTCATGAGCATGTTGGCGATCTGAAAGAGTTCAATGTCGAGTCATTGAATACCATGAATGTTATGACCGCTTTCCTGAGCGAAGTCCTTAGAATGTATCCCCCAGCACCTGCGTTGTTAATGAGAACTGCCAACTGTGATCATTACATTGGCAAAATGTTTGTCAGAAAAGGTTATATCGTCAACACAATCTTTTTGGCAAATAATTACAGTCCCAAGTATTTCAAAGATCCTGATCATTTTGATCCCAACAGATGGATGAAAACCGAAGATAAGGATGAAGGTACTAAAAATCCTTTTGCTTACATTCCCTTCTCGGCTGGCCAAAGAAACTGCATCGGAAAGCATATGGCTTTGATCGAAGCCAAACTCATTATTTGCTCAATCCTTAAAAATTACAAAATTTCTCTTGATGATGGTTTCAAACTTAAAATGGGATCCCATTCCATTGGCTACGGACCAGCTGAACCTATCCCCCTCAAGTTGACCCCTCTTTCATTTTATGAGAAGTAATATGTCTATATATTGATTGATAATATACATTGAGAAAATATGAACTAAATTATTAAATTTATCACCTCGAAAAATCTAACTCAAATGAATGCAAAAAATTTTTTTTCCCCCACATTTCTCAAATCATTTATCCAAAAGGATTTTTTAATTGGATTGTTTCCGAGATTTCTGGAATCTTTTTGATTTTTGAGCAGCAGATCATCAAGGTATAAAATTAATTTAATTATTGGCAAATTCAAACTCATGGACGGAGGTAATTTCCTTTTTTCTGTTACAAACCATTTTCCAACCAAGAACTTTTATTTTCCTTTCTTTTTCCCCCTCATCTAACTCAGATTCAAAGGTGGAACTTTGTACCGTGGAACTTCCATGGATCAAGATGGCAGATTCTCAAATAAGGATAGAAAGCTTATGAAGCAAATGACATGGCCACCAGAGTTCTCAACTAAAGTGGACATCAAAAAAGTAAGTCGTTCTCGTATCTTTTACTTAATATTTTCTAAAAGGGGCAGAAATCTTGAGTTTTCTTTAAAACTTAAGCATTCTTGTCATTGAGCCTTTGATTGTCTTTTTAAAAAGCTTCCACTTTTATTTACATTTATTAGGTTGACCTGACTGTCATTAACCCTTGGATTCACAGAAAAATTATTGATATTTTGGGAGAAGAAGACGAACTCTTGATCAACTTTATTATCTCTGCCTTGGAACAGCCCACTGAAAGAGGCTTGGATCCCAGAAAAATGCAAATTGATCTCACAGGTTTCTTGGCCAGAAATACTGGTCCTTTCATGAAGGAATTATGGCAACTCCTTATTGATGCTCAAAATTCCCCTAATGGAATCGTAAGTGCCTTCAATTAATTGACTTCTCAAAATCTTGTTTAGCCTCCTGTTTTGATTGAGGAAAGAAAAGATGAAATCAAGCAACAAAGACAAGACCTTGAAGACGAGCTCAGCAAACTCGAAAATATCAAAGCTTTCATGAGCGGAAATAAGGAAAACACATCTTCAAAAAGGAACGAAGAGACACAAGGCATAGAATCAGGAAGAAGAAAAGAAGATTTATCTCGACTTGCAAACAAGTTGAAGGCTGAAAAAGGACCCTCAGCCGAAATGGAAGTTGAAAAACCCAGAGAAAAATACAGAGAAGATAGAGATCTCAAAGAAAGAAGAAGAGATCGTGATGACGATAGAGATAGAAATAGAGATAGAGGAGATAGAGACAGATTGAGAGAGAAAGATAGAAGAAAGGAAAGAGAGCGTGAGAGAGAAAGGGATAGAGATCGCGAGAGAGACAGAAGAAGAGATAGGGAAAGAGAACGTGAGAGAAGAAGAAGCCCAAGACATGAAAGAAGAAGAAGCAGAAGGTCTCCTTCAAGCAGTTCAGGTTCTAGCTCCTCAGAAAGTCGCGAAAGAAGCGAATCTCCATCCAAAAAACAAAAGCATGAAAAGAGAGGAGATAGAGACAGCAATAAGCAAAAGGAGAAGGAAAAGCAAAAGAGTCGCAACAAAAAGCATGAATCAAGCAGCGAATCAGAGTCTGATTCCGGCTCTGACTCCAGCAGTGATAGCGATTCTAGCCAAAGTGATAGCAGTGGAAGCGATTCTGATAACGGCAAAAAATAGCCTGTTTAGAGTACTATTGAATTATATTGGTTAATTATTTTTGCATTTTAACTAATGTCATATTATGATACATACACACATATATTTTTGATTTGAAAACTACAAGTATACAAAGAACGATTATGAATCATCAACATTTAAACTTCTCCAGGCTTCATTGAGTTCGCTTTTCACATAAGAAACTCTTTGGAGCATTTCATCGACATCTGGATCATTCGAATCGGAGTTATTTATTTCTCCATTTTTGTTAATGTATCGAGACGTGTTTTCAAAGGGATTTATAATCAACATGGCTCCGTCTTTGAAAATTACTTGAACAATTTTATTGCTCATTTTGAAAAATATTGCTTGTTCTGTTTTCATCCATCTGTGAATATAAACTGGCGCTACGGAATTCCCGTTGATGTTAATATTCTCTTTGTCAGTTGTATTGATGAGAAAGCTTGAGATAACTGAAACACCAGTTCGGTTCTTTTCAAGATATTCCTGAAAATAAAAATACAGCTTGACTTTGGTCTCTAAACTTTGAGGATATTTCTTAAAATTAAAAACTGTCAATAAATCTTTCCCATCCTTGAGCTTTTGATTGAAATATTCAAAATATCCTCCATCCTGTTGTTGAGGGAAGCTAAATATTTGGGTGTTGTCATTGAAAATCACTCCTAATAGTCCATTTGAAAGCAAGTATCCCATTCCGTATTTTGAGTTATAATCAAGCCACTTTACTACAAAAATCTCATTGATTGTAAGTGGTCGTTGAGCATGCTTTCTTATGCTACTAAAACTTGTGTGAAATGGATTATTTCTAAACATTTATTTTCTGAGTATTCAATTTATTACTCTTTATGATAATTCTTCCGATTGAGGGAGTTCATTTGATCTTGAGTAGGAGTGCTTGAAGCTTCAAGTGCACTCCGACCTGTTCTTCCGTTACTCATAAATCTTGACAGACTTTTCCTGTGTTTTTCATCTTTTGTTGAGGGTGATGAATAAAACTGACTTTTTCGATATTTTTTGGGTGAAGATGAAAATTTCCCTGTTACTTTTGTATTTTTTTCAAATATCGGGCTTCGATATATTTGCCGACCAGAGCAGGGCGATTCTGTTTGTTGTCTTCCAGCGACGGGCTTCGCGCCCAGAACATTGTGAGCCAAGAGTGGTTCTTTGCAAGTTGACGAGGTCACAAAAATGTTGGGATCTGTATCGAGGGCAACATGTGCGCTATCTAAAAACGGGTGTGTGAGGATTTGGTCAAGTCCTGGTCTCTTTTCAGGTTGGAGGACCAAAATACTCGAGATAAAATGTTTGGCATTGTGAGATATCTCAACATCCTCTGGAAATGAAAAATTTCTCTCCATTATTTTCTTCATGACTACTCTTTGATCCGGATTTTCAAATGGTAACCTTCCAATCAAAAGGTAGTAACTAGAATATTATGAGCAACTTCTTTTTTAAACAACTAACGCTACGACACCAAGAGACCAAATATCTGCTTCGTAAGAATATCCAGACTTTTTCAGCACTTCGGGAGCGACGTAGTCTGGAGTTCCGCAGACTGTAAATCTTTGATCATTTGCACAGGTTATCCTGGTAGATAGTCCAAAATCTCCCAACTTCAAATCCATCTTTTCTGTCAGAAAAAGATTGGTCAACTTGACACTATGATATATTTTAGATTTGTTCATAACAGTCTTCTTCGTTACTCTCGGTGAATGATCTTTTGTTTATGGATGTACTTTAGAGCATTGGCTAATTGTAAAATATATCGTTTTGCCAAATCTTCATTTAAGGGCCCAGTCTTCTTTATAATTTCTTTCAATGTCTAACAAGTTCAAATCAAAGCCAAAAATATCTCACAACCTCTTTTCTACAAAGTTCGAGCAAAATGTACACATTATCTTGGTCCTCAAAAGCATGTTTAAACATCACAATATTTGGGTGGTCCAAACTCTTTTGTATGCATATTTCTTTCACAATCTTCAAGTCATTGATTAATTCAATACAAATGCGATTCCTTTACTCTTTGTTTAAGAGAAGCTTCATCTCTTGATCTTGAGGCTTCTTCTCCTAAATTTTTGGGGACGATTTTCATCGCAAAATGTTCGCCTGTCTCTTCATTCTTCACTTCAAAAACCCTGGCTGTTTCTCCTCTTCCAATCAGACAAATCACTGTATAAGTATTCTCCGCTACGTCTCCGTCCGGCTTGATCACCTTCTCTTTGATGAAAAGGTTTTGTTTTGGGTTGTTTAATGAAAAGCTTCAATGATTAGATTCAGGCTCTCCAAAAGAAAAGGTTACTGTGAGGGCGATTTATGGTATCTGGGCTTCATCAAACAAATTTGATTCACTTTTTCTCTTTTTCGATATTTCGACACAGAATTTAATCTGGATCGCGCCGATTTGGACGATTTATTTTAATTTACCTAACCGTTGAAATAGATAAAAATACTCTGTATCACAGCTTATTGAATCAAGCTAAAAAGATTTGTGATGATCAGACAGAGTTAGAAGTTCTCATAGAATATAAAAGCTCTTTGTAATATTTGAAAATAAAAAACAAAAGATGGAGGTTGAGCTGTCATCATACGGTTTAAATATCATGCATGAGTCACCAAGTCTAAAAACCCAAATTTAACCTTGGCAATTTTTGCTAGAAAAAATTCGCACAAGTTCTAAAAAAAGCAATAAAGAAGATTTCTGTTCACAATGAAATATTACTCCATTTGATATCAAATTTCATACTTAAAAATAGAAAGAAATGTCATTTCTCAGCGATTGGAAAATAACTGGGAGTTTGTAGGAATGTTGTCGAGAGACAAGAAGAGATTTCTATTCGTACAAAAACTTTAGATTTTTTTCGATCATATGTAGGCAAAAAATTTCCTGGCAATTTTTCTTTTAATGTAAATTTCTTCAATGACTTGTGGAAAAAACTGCAAAAAAGTCAGATGGACGAAATCATCATCTTCTTGGCAAAGAATAAATTCAAGCATTTTAATTCTGAACTTACTCCTTTCCAAGGAAGAGCCTTTTGTTGTTAGAATTTAGAAATTTCTTTTTGTGTGTGATTTATTCAAAATTAATCTGCGTGATCGGTCAGTTTTGGCAAATTTCTGGATTAAAAAAAGAAAATCGTGATTTCACTTCCTTACAGAGAGAAATTCATCAGAAAACACTTTTTCAAGAGACTGAACCGTGAGAGACAGACAATGAGGAAGATATGAAAAAAGAAAAAATGCCAGGATTTTTTTCAAGTCCCTCACAATCAGACTTCTTTTTGGGCTAAATTTAAACAAATAAACATCTTTGATCAAAGTTCAATTCTGCTTACTCAAAGCAACTCTTAGTTTTTTTCTCAGGTTCTTTCAAATTCAGAAACAGATTTCTCTGGAAATTGAATGTGAAAGGAAGCATTTAGATTTGATCTTAAAAATGTCCAATTCGAAGTCGGAAAAAATTTTCATCAATATTTTTGTCTACAGGAAGTCAGCAATCGGATCTATTTTTTGTTTTGGTCAGATTTTTTTTCTCTCAAAAAGTTCGGTCATCACCCTGAAAATCGAAATTGTAAAGTTGAAAAAGGTTTTTTTTGTATTGAGATTTATGCTCTTTTTTTTTTGATGTTTTGATCATTTTGCAAATGATAATTCAGAGTTTGAGAGAAAACTCGAACCTACGTTGGAATCCAAAGGAATGATTTTTCTTCTGAGTTAAGGAAACTTTTTGAAATCTCCAACTTTCAAAGTTGAGAGAATTGTGGAAATTGAAGCATGAAAAAGCGCGAAGGAAAATTTTTTCAACAAGGTTATTTAGAGAGAGTCAGAATCTCAAGAAACTCTAATTCAAATATATTTGATATAAATTTTAATTTTTTTCTTGAGAAATAATAATAGATTTCAAAAATCAGAACTTTGTACTAGTGAAACGAAAGGTCCATTTCAAAATGAAAAACTCATTGACGAGAAATTGATCCAAGCTTGCGATCATCTCATTTTTCGGTGAAATTTGCTCGAGATCCTGTTTCTACGAAATAAAATTCCCATCCGATGTCATCGCCCATTACCTGCAAGAGAAACTGGAAATTTGAAGTGATTGCAAGATGAATTTTTTTAAAACTGGGTATCATCATTAATTAATTTGTAATTTCAAAAATTATTTTAAAGAAAATTATTTCAATTCAAACCAAATTAATTCATTGATTGATAAATTTTTTATCCAAAATACCAAAAATCAAATTTAATTTATCTCATAGCAAAATAAATAAAATATTTTTCAAATCTTAAAAAGTTTTTTTTATTGATTTTCAAATTTAAATTTTCTCTCAAAATTAGTTCTTTTCATTATGTTATTTCGAGAAGATTTAACTATTCGAAAAAAAAAATCATAAAACTCGATTTGAGAATTATTTCGCAATCAAGAAAGGAAGGAAGGAAGTTATAATAGAATATTAAAGGTATGTTCGTTAGTTAGTTTTCCCATAAAATTAAATTTTATAAAAGTGCTCCTACCAATGTAAAAGTGAATGGATATGAGTATCTTTATCATATTTTGAGAGTTTATAGGGAGGAGGATTTCTTTTCGTATTGTTTTGTTGATATTCTCCAAGTTTGAAACGAAGAACTCGAGCTTTATGGTTTAATTCTTCATTTTGCTCTTCTAAACGGAGATCTTGGATAAATTTCTGAGTGTAGGGACTGTGAATTTTCATTCCCTTTTGAATGTTTTCAGCACTGAAAAAGTCGTCATGGTTCAAGACAACTCTTGCTTCTTCGAGGAAAAGCAGTGACTTTTTGTAGTCTCCAATTATAGAGTAAAAATCGCTCAATTCACTGCAAGCATAGTATAAAAACACTGGATTTGTGTACTTGATTTGGTTTAAATACCGTAAAGCAGTTGTCAAATGTTCCTCGGCCTGGCTAATCTTTCCTCTTCGATAATAGCAAAAACCCAAAAATTGGTGAATTGCAATCAATATTTCTGTCTCTTCACTGTGGAAGAAATTCGCAAGTTTTAGGCAACGTTGGAACATTTCGCTTGATGAATAGAGCTGATTGTACCTATAATACATGAGGCAGAGATCATAGTACAACTCAAAATGGAGCTCTTCCGTCAAGTTATCTGAAAGCGTGTCTTCAAAACTCTGCTTTTGAGAAACTACTGCTGCCTTATGTTTGCCCTGAAAAGAAGTCAGGATTGCAATTCTTTGCTTCAAAAATGTCATTTTCCTGTTTGATGCTTTGTTTGCTTTTCGATATACACGCAAAGCTATCTTGTACAGTTCCAAAGCTTTTACATTCATCCCTTCTGCGTCCAGCTGTTTGGCTTGTTCAATCAATATCTTTGCATCCTTTTTTGTGAGTCTTGCGACATCCTCCTCGACGAGATGGAGCTCACTCTCACCCAAACATCGACTGTTGCTGGTCTTGTTGTAAATCTGATGGGCAATCCAAAAAGAAGAAATTAATAGTCCTGATCTCAGATAAAAGGGTATGCTGATCCGGATATTTTTCAATGTTTCAGGATAATATTTCAGAGAAAATAGTTCGAATCGAGCTTTCTGAAAATTGGAATAAAAGAATGAAATTCCCTTTCTAAACATGATCGATCATTTATTTGATTTGATTTGATTTGGTTAATTTTCTAGATTTAATCCTATCATGATTTTCTGAGAAATAAGAACTTGGCATCACGAATGTTTTTCCACATTCTTTCTGAGAGAAAAACCTCCCTCATCTGACACACAAAAAAAAAAATTTGCTTTGAATCAGTAAATTTTCAGTTTTTTTTCGAACAATTCAAAGAAATTAACAGTAATCGTATTGTGGATACAGCAATTCTTTCTTAATTTAGGCAGAAAAAGGCAAATTATTGTGGATTCGAAAAAACTAAATATCAAGTTTATTCTATTTTACAAAAATTTTTAGGTGAAAGGTTAGCGAATTCAAAAAAAATCATTCTTTCTTGCCTTCCCCCTTTTAAGATAGATTAGCGGACCTCATTGAATACCCTTTCCTATCAGTCAATTGGCATGACCTTCATCGAATGTTTCTAAAAAAAATCCGAAGGACCAAGGAGCCCTCTCTCTTCTGATCCTATAATTATCAACAAAATTCAGAATGTTCTGTTTGGGGTTAAATTAAAAATTTATCAAAAAATTCTCCTTTAAATTTTGATCTTATCTCTTCTGAAATTTGCAATTATTTCTTACACGTTCAGATAGATGCTTTTGAGAAACAGACCAAACTTAGTGAGGGCTTCAACGCAACCAAATCTTCAATTGAGACAAGAGCCTCCATCAGATGCTCGACTCAACAACAATTTATCAATAAATTCCCATGAGGAGGAAGACAATCATCCCCCAATGCCTTTGACAAACCCGCCTCTTGAAACGGTCCAATCAATGCAAAACATTCCGTATTATACTCAAGAACAATTGGTACCTCCTACTCTGATTTCTTTTCGTCAAGAGAGTCTTCGGGGGAGCAGGATTCTTCGAATTCCTTCCGAAACTGATATACCACCACGAATGATGAGAAATCAAAGCAGACACCAAATTCAGAATAATAATGAAGCAGTTATAATCCCAATTGAAAATATACCCGAGGAAAATTATGAAAGCTCGAATACCAGAGAAACGACTGATCGTCAAGTGGAAAGTCCTGAGCATGAGCATGGGTCACCACAGGAGAATCAAGACCAGTCCATCGCTAAAGCTGCAGCTTATCGAGTCATGATACAATTCTTCTTCAATATGTTTATGCTGATCAGCTATGGATTAGGCTATCTTTATCTTCAAAAGGTCCTCTCATTCCAAGCGATTTTAGGCATTCTGCTTGGAATGCTCACATTATATATTCTAGCCTTGGTGAAAACAAAAGGCTTTTCTTATGAAGACGAGTATGACAAAACTGATCTCATTTTGTCACTGGCAAACTCATTCGCTCTTGTGCTTTATATGGTCTCACTTTTATTAAAAATTAGTGGCAAAGATTTAGCTCTCTATCCAATAAGTATAATTGGAGTTTTTGTGCTATTCTGTGCCTGTTGCAAAAGTAGCGTCGACACTCCGAGTCCGACTGAAGTGCTTCTTTTGATGGCCAAGTGTGTTCTTTGGGTCGAACTCTTTCTGATCGGCCTCCGAGTTGATGGGCTTGATGTTCCTTGGGGCACAATATTTATTCCCCTTTATTTTGCCTTGATGATTCTGGCCTTCTCGTCCATTTTAATTATATTTGGCTCTCTATTTGCTTTCATTAGTGTCATGAGAGAAGAGGGGCCTTCTGCAAAATTAATAGTCGGTTCTGCGTGGTATATTTTGAACACTTTATATACTGCTGTATGGTTGGCAGTAGTTACAGAGATTGTTGAGCAGCTCGATGATAATACTGGAGAAATAAGCCGCGCTCTCAAGTTTGGCATGGTTCACAGCGCTATATTGGTTGTCTATAACCTAGTATTTTGGAGACTTTTGTGCAAATTCCAAGAGTTTGAGATTCAAAGCGAGATGTTGGGAATGATTGAAGAGGAAGAGAGTATGATCCAAGGCCAAAATGCTGATCAGACGATTCAAATGCGATTCCAAGTCAATAAAGAAGAGAGGTCGAATCTTGTCATGATCTCCCCAACATTCTTTGCCTATTTCAAACAGCAGCAGAAGAAAAAACCAAGTGACAAGCAGCAATTGGAAACTTTGAAAAATGAGGTTGAGAAGGTCAAAAATGAAAAGTACAAGCATGCTTTAACTTTAAACATGCCCTATGCAAGTGACAAAGCTCTTCCTCAACCTTTGTCTCCTCCTCTTCGAAAAAGTGGGCCTCAAAATCTTGATTTCTCTGAAGGCGACATTGACCTTCGTAAAAATATCCGAACTCCAACGTTGAAAAGAGGTGAGAGTGCTCAATCATCTTCTGAAAATTTATGTACCATATGCTTTGACAGTATCCCAAATGGGGTTTATATGGACTGTGGCCATGGGGGTGTTTGCTATGAATGTGCTTTAGAAACTTGGAAGAAATCAGAAAACTGTATATTATGTCGCCAAAAAATAAACAAAGTCTTGAAAATTGTCATCTGCAAACCCCTCAACACTGTAAAAGTTGTTGAAAGCACCACGAAAGTTCGTGTTAATGCCTGAAAAAAATAATTATTTGTATAGTAAGAATCAAATCTCATTTATCTTGTTCATTTCTATCTTTATAATATTTCAACCAGCTTTCAACTCAACAATTTTTAAAATTATTCCGATAATGTTGATTCAAAATTATTTTAAGTTCAAGTTAGTTTTTAGATTTAGCTCTTGTTTATTCTCAGAAATCAGAATTTTCTCACTCAACTCATTTCACAATTCACGAATCAACAAATCAGGATCATTTTCGAAAGGCGAGTCTCAAAAAGTCACATCTAGATTTGACTTTTTTTATTAAATTATTCCCAAAATAATAATTCTTTTCAATTAAAATCAATGGAAACACCTTTAGCTGTCATTGTGAATGTTGCTTCAATAGCTGGTTTATGTTACTTTACATCCTGCTTGAAGCAAGAAAATTTCAAGCTGAGAGAAATCAAAAATGCCAAAGTCTACTCGCCCGCAAGGCTTCTTGCTCAGCTGGCTCAATCTGAATTTCTGAATAATTTGAAAAAAAGCGCCGACAACCCCAATGAATATTTGCTCAAAGCTTTTATTGAGGGCTACACTGAATGCGATCACCCTATTCAGAGCATTATTGATGAAAAGTCCAAGCTTGTCCATAGCCTGTACTTTAGAGACAAAATGTATTCAAATGATTCGATTACCAAAGCCAAAGCTATCTCACTGCCAAATACGAGAAAGGCAGAAGTCAGAGCTCCTCTTTCTTTTCACCTCAGGGATCCCAGCAAAGACACAAAATGCTTGATCCACAGAAATCTTAATGTAGATGCTCATTCTGCTCTTGAAAAAATCGCCGAAACAAGGGAATATAAAACGCTGAATTTGGTCGAAAAAATATTGGTTTATTTGGGCCTCCTTTTGGAATTAATTGGAATCATTACCAGAACTGCTGTTATATTTAGAGGAGTTAAAATTGGTACTATTGAAAATGAGTTTGGTATCTTGCTGGGGGATGCACTCACAGCGTACGGAGAGGTAATTTACAATGCCAAAGAAAAGTCTCTCAGAATTGACGCTCCCCAATATATTTTGCAAGATAAGCTCAACATTATCAAAAAAATCAAAAGCAATATCTATGGTATCCAAGGCAAAATGGCTCTATTGCTGATTCCCTTCTTGATAACTTCCGTTTATCTCACCAGAAAAGGGCTTGCCTATTACAAAATGTTGAGAAGAAGGAGAATGGAGCAAAGACTTGATAAACTTTGGAAAACCAAGTCTGTCAAAATGAAGGACGATTATAAATGTATTGTCTGCTTTGACAGGCCCAGAAATGTCATTCCCAAACCTTGCTTGCATTTCTCCTTGTGCAGTATCTGTTATAATCAGTTAGAAAAGAAAAGCTGTCCAGTCTGCAAAAAAATGATCATGGATATCATTGAAGTCTACATTACCTAGGAAAACTCATTGCGTGTTTGTGTATTTCAACTATTTATTTCATTCATAATTCTCATTTTTAAAGTGGAAAAGTAATGTATTTTATTGTAAAATTCGTACGTATAGAATTATCTCCCTCTTATGTCAATAGTATTTGATTGATAAAATTGTGTTGTGGAAACAATCGATTCTGGCCAAATTTCAATCGCCAGAGAAAATTCAAAAAATTGGAATCAATTATTTCATCCATCATCTTACAAAATCTCAAAGACTTGTTGTTGCATTTCTCGATCAAATTTTCGTCAAAATATAAATGAAGAAAAAGTAGTGAGAGAATTTTTTCCCCAATTTCTCTAACTTTTTGTCCTATTCATGTTCCATCTCCCAGGGTTTGGAATCCTCCAGAATTTCGAAAAGTCGGATCTCTTTTTTTGTTTGACCCAATGATTTTGAAAAAAAAAATTTCCTATGATTTTCTCTAGATTTCTCTACACAAAAAAAAATCCAACCAAATTTTTTTACAAAAACTCTAAAAAAAATTCAATTGAGCCTCCTGAATGAATTTTTTTCAATTCAAAGACAACTTATGAAAAAACCAAACATCCAACGACCATTCTGACTCAAAATGTGATCTCAATTTTTTCTGAAGATTTGAAAAATCGAAAATATGCAAAGTACGAGTGAAATAGCAAAAAAAAGTCTCTCATTTTTGGGAAATTTTTAATATAGGCTCCGGATTTTCAAAATCCCAAATTCCGAACCCCCTGAAAGATCTCATTATAATTCCTTGAAATTTGTGATTCTTCAGCTTGCTAACAATTTTTTTACTTCCTTCATACAAACTGGATTTGAGAAGAAAATTTAAAACTGACTGGGTTCACTTTTTCTACAAATTCTTTTTCGAGAAGAATTGGCTTATGTTATCCAAAGTATTTAATTTTTGCCACTTTCATCAAGCCATCTCAATGAAAATGTAATTTAAAAGAAAAGAACTCGAGAAAAACCTTGCTTTTGTCTCAACAAAACTTATTTAAATGATCATGATCTTCAAAGTTGAGATCAAAATCTCAAGTAGATATTTTGCTCTTTTTGAGCACTTTATTTTAGAACCACTCCAATCTGTTTTCGTGCGTGGGGGAAGATATTTTTGTCCCAGGTGATTTTGATTGCTATAAATAGGTCATAATTTTATAAAGCCATTAAACATCTCAAGTATTCGTTTGAATCACATACAAACAAAGAACTGGATATTAGATAGTACAATCATGAGACTTACCTTCCTTAGAACCAGTTTTTATGCTCAAAAATTTTATAAATGACAAAAATTCCAACCAAACTGTAAGCAAGACAAACCAACAGGAAAAACCTTTGGACATTTTTTCTTTGAATCTGAACTCGGACTCTTCCTCCCCAGCCCATCTAAAACATTGTTCAACTCGGAAATTTCTTCTTCTTACGATAGGTTCAAGGCACGGACTAGAAGTCCTCAAGCATGAAACACAAGTTTCGTATAAGCTGTCAAAATCTTTAATTATTCTACTTCGGTAAGCAAGAGTCAAAATGTCATCACTGTCATCAACTAATATAAGCGTTGATCGAGAGTAAATAGCCCTGATCTGATATTCTTTTACGAGAGCTTGGAACTCTTCAAGACTTGAAAAATGTTTCCGAAAAAACCCTATCATTCATCATGTTTCTGTTATTTATTTGGAGAGAATAATCTACCAAAATCTAAAGTTATCTGAGCAACAACGATATCCTTTAGATCCGCTGAGGTTTCTTCAAGTGTAACTAGCTCAAAAGACATGAAAAATTCCTTTTAAATCTCCTCTAATTGCTTTTCATAATAAGCAAATAACTAATTAAAATTATTTCGATCCTCATCTTAAGAATTTCGGAGAAATAAATTCTGTATTTTCTCCCTCGCTAAGTAAGATATACAAAGATAATTCTTTAAGCAAAGGAAGGTCTCAAATTGTTTTGATAAATTTTTTTTAAAGAGAAAACGACTTTTGAAAAATTTCCTCTGAAAAGCCACTCAGCTCCTTTCGATGAAAGAGCGAATTCAAAAATCGACCCTAAAAATATGGGTGGAATGGGATCCCTATTAATTGATTCTGATTTTTCTTAAAACCTCCAAAGAACTTTATGAT
>Ga0182738_1001926_pt1 | contig 25199 bp, 23 predicted proteins | sample eDN5th30CBELigMG_FD_128876 | JGI IMG/M metagenome (GOLD analysis project Ga0182738, IMG submission 128876) | Enriched Miracle-Growth compost microbial communities from Emeryville, California, USA - eDNA 5th pass 30_C BE-Lig MG (version 2)... ...
ATCAGGAGATTTTAGCTGTGTTTTTATCCATAAATAATATTAAAAATTTTCTTTCTGATTGAAAATTGAAACCCTGTCAAGAGAGTCAGGCAGTCTGGTCAAATGGGCGTCAACAGAATTCCTGATTAATTATTGTTATTTGGCAAAGATGTTATTTTATGAAACTCTTTCCCAGAAAACCAAACCCTGAGCTCTGCTTCAAACAAACAAACGAGGCTTCCGCTTGATTGAAGGAGGTATCCTAGAGCCTTTAATTAAATCAGGCTCAAAATTAAATTTTATCACACCAAAAGCAACAGGCTCTATAAATTTATAAGCATTATAACTCATCAGTATGGAAAGAGGCGATGACTCGAATTGGCAGGATCCTCAGGAAATAAGTAAATTAGTTGAGCTCGTTGAAGGCTTAAAATTCTGCTTGGAAATGGACTTTGGCCCTTTTGCAAATCTTCTGGAAGATTGGATAGCCAAGATCCAAAGTGTTTTAGGAATCTCTAAATCTTTGAACCTGAATAGTAATATCCAAAAGCCTGTTGATCAGCTGCTTTCAATCAGCTCAAGTTTCATGGATCTCCTCAATTTTTTGGATCAGGTCAAAATTAACACTGTGGCTTCCGCAGACAATTTACTCGAGTCCTTCAATGAGCTTCTAAACAAAAAGGTTGTTGTGAATGAGGCACCCAAACAGTTGGATAGTCATAGAATAAAGCTTGATTTCGTGCATCACGACTTTGAAATCGGAGGTCTTATCCATGGAATTGTTGATATCCCCCACCAGCATTATTTCATCACCGGACATAACTCTGGCTACGTGAATATCTGGGGAAAAAGTTCGTTGCAGGTCGTGAACCAGTTCAAAGCGCACGATGCTCCAATCACAGTGATCACTTATTTGGAAAAAGAAAAACTCTTATTTACTGGGTCTTTGGAGGGAAAAGTTAAAGTCTTTAAAGCATATAACTTTTCTTCATTTAAATCGCTCAAAACGTTTTATTTTGAGAAGAAGAAAATATTTGGGCTGCTCCACATTAAAGAGGAGGATGTGCTCTTAATTGCTTGCAAAGAGGGTTTCATTCACATTTTAAATGTTGATAATTTCCAAATCATCAAGACCATCAGGAAGCACGGGCCACTCGATCACAGCATGGTCTATATACCTGACATGAAAGCTATTGCTATTGGGTGTTTTGGTAACGATACCGTTGAAATCATCTGTCCTCGAACCTTCAGAACAAAGGAAATCATCAACAAAAAGTTTATGGTCCAAATGCTCAAAAATGTGCAATGGGACTCTCTCAGAAAAGAGCTGATCGTCTCATTTGCCTACAAAATCATTAAAGTCTTTAAGTTGGATGTGAGCAATAAGGCTATTGAGGATAGAGAGCTCTTGATCGATAAACCTTTCCCTTCCAAGATTGATTTCATCGATGACACCACGATGGTCTTTGCTTCCTTAAGTGATAAGCTGGACTTTGTCAGAAGTAAAGATGGACAACCAATCAAATCAGTCAATCTTGGTTTCACCTTTTCTGATTTTCTCCTACTCAAAGATGAAAGAAAAATTGTTGTCTTCCCCTACCAAAGTGCAGAATCCTCCATTGGTATCATTGAGTATTAGCAAGAGGAAATTTATGTATGTCATCTATCCATCCCATCCATCCATATATGTAAAATTCTACTTATACTACCAAGTTATATATTACAATTAAAGAAACGTAATTCACACGAAACTATTTCTCACCAATATTATTTCGGAGGTGGCATCTCATTATGTAAAATTGAAACTGGGATTATATTAGATTTCAATCAATATAGTTTTTAAAAAAAATAAATCAAGACATTTCGATTAAACCTTGACTGAGATGGCTTCAGGAATGAATTCAGAAGTTGATGTGAATATCCTCAGTATGACTGACATTGAGAACAGTCAAAGAGTGTTTGCAAACCTTGATTTGGACAATACGGGCTCAATTGATAAGGATGATTTAGAAACAGCTTTTAGAGATATTGGAATAAATTGTTCCAAAGAGCAGATTGTGAAAATGATCAATGACATTGATTCAACCAACAAGAATTTTATTGAATATAACGATTTCCTCAGATTGATTGCCCACTACAGAGCCACTCAGAATTATAATGATGAGAATGATTTTATTGACGCTTTTGTGGCTATGGGAGGAAACGCAGACATGTCTGGCAAAGTTGACGCCGATAAATTGATTGAAGTCATAAAGATGGAGTTTGGCATGACCATTGATATCGAAAGATTGATCAAGGAAATTGATCAGGATGGATCAGGAGAAATCGAATATGAAGAATTTAAAACCTTATTGTCAGGAAATGCCGCTTCCAATTAATCACAGCTATCTATATATTCATTATTCTCCCTGAATTCATTGTTTTACAACTCTCTCTCTGACATTAATGTTGAATAATTAATTCATTTTTTTTTACATGTCATGACCACGTTTAATCATATTTAATAGAAAATCTCTGGATCTAGTTTTATCTCAAACGTAGGTCCCTAAAATCTGTTCATACTTGACATAAAATAAATCATATAGTAAAAGGCAAGTCCTTAAGAAGTTGTGTGGAAGTGTATGTACAAGGAAGTTCAAATAATAATGTACAAGCTAGAGTTGAGAAGATTTGAGAATGATGACTTGAGAGAAATCTTTATTGATGGCAAAGATTTTTTCTTCATTTTGAAGTTTGAAAATAGTCTCAATTTCAAAGAAGACATCTAAACTTTTGGTTAATTGTCCCGTTGAGAGTTTGTAAAACTGTAACTTATTACTTTTCAAACAAACCAAAAGGAGATCAAGCTCCTCAATTAGGCAAAAAGAGTGTGAACTTTCGGGTAAAATAATTGTCTTATGAGCTTTGATTTTCTGACTTGAATGGAAACTCCAAAATTTTATCAAATTCGTTTTCGGCTGAGCAATCAAAGTGTTTCGTTGCCCGCAAAATGCTAGAGCTTTGTTTCCAATATCATCGCGTCCAGCAGATAATTTACAAAGACATCTGAAGGTTTTCAAAGAATACAAAAATATAAAACTCTCCCTAAAATCACCAGCAAGGATAGCGAGTGTATCATCTTTTGGGTCATAGGCAAACTCCCAAGAGATTTCGACTCCACCCAGAGATAAAGTCTGCTTCACCTCCAAGGTATAGATGTCTAGTAGGTAAATCAAAGAATCTCCACTTGTACAGGCCAGCAAGTTGCAGTCATCAAGGCAAGAGATTTTCTCAATTTTCTCTGATAGTTTTGCCGACATGACATCATCTCCATAATATCCCAGGCTATCTTTGTTCACCTTGATACCAGTGACTTGGCCATCGAGACCACTGCTGTAAATCATTCCTGTTTTTGTAGAGTAGGCTAGGCAGAAATGGAGCTTCTCTCTTGTGTAACGGAAGTCAATCAGCTCAAAGGTTCTGGAGTTCCATAGACTCAGTCGATTGGACCCAAAGTGACCAAGGACTATTCTTTCCCACTCAGGAATGTAGACTGGAGTTTTATATTTGCCTGGAAAAGATAGAGAAGGGAGCTCTAATGTACGAATGATTAGTGGTTCTGGTACAGCTCCAGAATCTGAGGCAAAAACGTTTGCCTCAATCTGAGGATTCAAAATTTCTGTGTCCATAGTTATGGAGAATTTATTCTAAAATCAAATTTATAAAATCCCTCCTCTGGGGCATTAATCAGAAAAATCCATCCGAAATCTTTAAACTCGCTAAGTTTTGAAATCAAGATAGATTATCAGGTTGGAAGTAGAGCTGGAGCTCCATCATAACTGGAACAGATCTGAGCTCCTTCTCTTAGATTTCTAGAAGAGAACTTTCCAAGTTCAACCTTCACAACGAGGATATGATTCTGTTTCTGTTAAAGTGAATATTTAACAAATGGTTGAGATGAAAAGGACGTTATAAATCGAATGACCCTTGAGATAAGAAAAATTTACAATTATCATGTCTTGGATTAAAATCAATTTCTTTTTTTTCTGAAAAGAAAAATGTCGAATTTCTGATTTCCAGAAATAATCATTTTTCTTCTTTTCTCGTTAAAATATTGATTTTTAAATGAAAATATTTCTTCTTTTCGTCTGCTGGGATCAGGGCTTCCCAAAATGCCTGTTTTGGCCGACTTTGTCGGATTTTTGGCAAGCTTATCTTGCAGATTTGTTGGATCTGAGCATTTTTTGGTTGAGAAATCAACCAAAAAGAAAATTGAATTTTGTTTAGAAATTTTTGGGAGAAATTTGGGACGAATTTTCTTTCTCACTTTTTTCATCATTTGAGAGAGGAAAAAAGGGGGAGAAACTCTTTTCAGGTCACATACTTTTATGGCTCGATCTTTTGTAATTATTGAAATCATAATAAAAATACTGAGGTTTTATAAATTGTCCCCATAACCTAATAGATTTTTTTGAAAGGACATCCGATAAAGTCTGGAATTCTGGAGAGAGATTGGGAAGCCCGGCAACCTATACGGCCTCAAATTCGTCGGTGGCTTGTCGGTCTCACAATTATCACACACCGACAACCCACCAACAAATTTGAGAGACTACCGGGAAGCCCTCCCCTTGACTTATGATTCTCCTACAGATTTGGACTTTCAGACAAGGCGAATTTTCTTGAAATTTTGGAGAAAAATTCAAGGAAAATATGACTTTCAACCTTGAGAAGATTATTGCTATCGACATGAACTAGAAGAATTTGTGCTTGAAAAATCAGTTTCGCAAACATATTTCTTTAAAATGGATGAAAATTTATTTCAATTAATTTTTTTTACAAATATAATTAACAAAAAAAAAAGATTGTCAGCTTCGTTCAGTTAAACAAGTGTTTCATACTCTTTCAAAGTTTCATTTTTGAGTCATTTCTCTCTTCACTTATCAATTAGAATTATTTGAGATCACAAGGTTCAACAAAATTATTCAATGTCATCAAATTATTTCCAAATCAATGGGAGCAAGAATTTTTTTAATTTAATGAAACTTTTATAAGAATTATTAATTAACCAACTCAAGTTCATTCTATGGTGTTCACCAGAATAAATTTTATAATCATACGAAAATTAGTTTCATTAAAGTCACGGAAATGGATAATTCTCATTTATTGGAAGAAAAGTTGTAGCTTTCCTATTTTCAACCTGAAGAAAGGATTGGGAAAGAATGTGAGATCGAATTTTATGTGAAAGCCTCTGCTCAGCAATCAAGTAACTCTGAACGACATCACAAACACTTTTCCATTATATAATACGAGCTGGTCTCGTTTTGCAAAAGTTCTAGTCATCCATTTACTGCTTTTTACTTGAGCCTTTTATTATAATACTCAGCCCATTGTAGGAAAACATTTTCTGAATAATCTGAGACTTTTGAATCAGAATTGGCAAAGCGTTGACATGCTTATATGGTGTACCTTTTATACGGCCGTTTTCATTGCGTTTCTCCCTGATATCTTGAATCCAAACATAAAACCAACACAATAAAGAGTGTTTTTCGAGATACTTCTATTCATTGGTTATATTTTTCCCGTTTGCGTAATTTTGAATAATTTAAAAAATCTCTTTAGCCTTCAAAAATTAGTTGATTGTTGTGACGTGATTTTTTGAAATGATGCCATAAAACAAACTCAAAATTACACAAAATTACATTTATACAAAAGAAAGTAATTTAAAATATAGAGATAAGCATTTCATTAATATTTTCAATTCGTTCCTGGAGATCAGGTTCTGGGGTGCCATCAGCTTTGAAAAATGATGCTCCAATGCAGACTGGGAAGTGCTTTGCTTTCATAATATTTACATTTTTGACTTCTGCCAAGAAAAACTTTTTTTCTAATTTGAATTGGACGCCATTTGTGATATCTTCCATATGCGCACCTTCGGAAATATCAAGGTCAGCGAGAGATTTATTAAAAAAGACAATTTGTTTGTCGCCAAGGAAAATCAATCGACCGTTTTTGTCTGCATTTGAAAGACAAATCAGATCAATAATGTTGAGTAAACTCTCTAAAGATTGTTCAGAATTTATTAACAACCTCAGCCAAAATCTTTCATTGTTTTTGCAGTTTTCCTTTTTGATAAAAATGCTGTAAACAACTTTATTCTCCAAAGATTTTGATTGTGTTGAGCTTTTTCCTGACGAAGGCAGGTTAAATTTAGTCTCTGATGCCTTTTCTTCTTGAATAGGTGATATTTTATGTGTTTTTTCAGAAGGGAACGGCATATTTGTTGAAGGAAGAGGCATGCTCCATTCATTATTCTTGAACTTTTCTGGAGTCTCAAATGAAAATCCCATGGAGTTTGAGTTGGAGTTACTTTCAATTTCAATGATTTGATCATGCGAAGCAGAAGGAACTTTCTTCATATAATCAAAAAGTGTGCCCGTCTTTTTTTCTTTTTTGAATGCAAAAAAGTCCAATTTTTTATCCATATCTTCCTCTTTCCTCTTCTCATTGTTGGAGGCCTTTTTCTCCTCCTTGGGTCTTTCTATAACTGTATTCATCGAATTTGGTTCATCTTCATCGTCTGGTATGAGGTAGAAATGAACTCTGGGGATTAGATCATATTCTGAGGAAGACTTTGTCTTTTTAAGATATTTATTAAGATCATTTGATGGAACAGTTGGTTTTCTTTTTTTGTTTGGTTGTTTTTTATCCTTGTCCTTGTCTTGATCCTTATTCTTTCCCTCTTGGTTAAATTCAGGTCCTTCAATTTTTATATATTGTCCTCCACACTTCTCTTGATGTTGTTTCCACCAATAATCAGTTGGTCCAGGTGCACGGTTCATGGCTCTCTTCACCAAACCATAAAATGGTTTTTGGTGTTGGCATGGCCCATTACATTTCCAAACGTGCTTGCGGAAGTAATCAACCTCATCATGAAAACTATGATAGACCGAGATATTAAGACCAGTCATGGCATTGATATTGTTCATTATTTCACAAAATTCGGTTCCGTGGCCACCACGATCTCTGCATGCTTTGGGGTTCGTTATAAAGAGATAGCCGTGGATCATTTCATGGACTAATGTCTCCTTCAATTCATTATTGGTTCTGAATTGCAACAAAGGTTTTGAGAGTGTGATCAGACAAGATCCAGGTGACTGAAGTTGACAAGTTCCTGCGCATAAAGTCATTCTTGAACTCCATTTAACTTCTGAAGCTTCCAAAATATTGTGGAAAAAATAAATGTTGAAAAATCGAAAGAGATCATAGGCATCATAAACTTCCTGGTCGTTCGGGTTGTAAAAGTAATAAGACTCATGATCTGGATACCCTGCTGGAATTGGGAAATTCGCCAAAGATGGAATTATACTAAAGCCAGAATCCATGTTTTGTGATTTTCAAGTTGACTTCCCTAAATCAATTGATTCAAATAATTTGTGAAATAAAATAAATACTTTTTATTTCTGATATTCAGGAGATTCGATTCAGCTCGTCAGAGTCTATTTTCGAACCTTCCTAACTGAAAGAGAAACGTAGGTTTATTTTTTTGAAAGAACTCTTTTTTATCCATTTGCAAGCAATAGATACACAACAATTAATTAAATAAATATGACCATGATTAAAAAAACTTTCATTCCCCCTAGACGTGAGAAATGGAGGAGGTATCCATTTTGTAATTATCAATTTCTTCATCTTCAGCCTTCTTCTTTCTGACTTGGTGGATCATACCAAGAACTGCGATAATTACAATTGCAACCAAGTAAGTGTAAGCTCGATAATCAAAAGAACTTAATCCTTCCGAAATCTTGAGTTCATTTGGGAAACCCCCTATGCGAATAAGTTTGATAGGTTAATAACTGAAATACTCAAATAGAAGGAGATTGCTCGAACTGTAAAGTAGGATCCAACACAACTTGTTGCGAGAATAATGACATCCCTAGAGGTAAAAATTAATAATTTACTCATAAAAAAAAATTTTTACTTCCATAACCAAATTGCAAGAGCACCTCCAAGGACTGAAAAGATCACAATAAATAACATCAATGTTGCCTAAAGAGTTTATTAAATAAAAAGGTCATCCTCTTACGTGGGATAAGTTAAAGAAATGAAGGAGGAAGGTGTATAAAAAGAACGCTCCAACTCCACCCAAAAGAGTACCAAGAGTGAAGAAACCGAGTTTTTGGACCTTCACAGCGCAATATCCGATAGCAAGACCAAAAGTGAAGCTAATTCCAAATGCGATCCATTTAAATGTTGAAGTTGTGTCTGATGTTGTTGCATAAGAGATGAAAGCAAAACTCATTATGGTGATAACAGAAGTCGTCAAAATGAAGATGGTCACATTAAAGAATCGAAGTCCCATTGTTAAAGCAAACAAGCCAATCAAAAGAAACACGATTGTAAATAATGGTTTGTATTTCTCAAACACTTGTAAAAATTGTTCAATTGTTATCACAGGGCATCCTGGAGCGCCGCTTCCCTCCAAGATAACTGTATGTGATTGGGAGCTTAAAGATTCATTGAAACTTGCCTTCCATGCAATATCCTTATCGGCAATGGCCTTGTCACAGGTAATCTTGACAACCAAAGTGAAACCATTATCAGTTTTGGGATAAGTGAGGATCACCCCTTCACTATAATTGGCACTATTCAGGAAGCTTGCAGTGGCGTTCACATTTGTCGCAGTCAGATCTTTGCATTGAACAGTATTCGTTGTACTGTTGTAAATTTTGACAGTACCAAAATTTAGATCTGCGTTTTTGGTAGAAGATCCAGCATCACATGATGCAACTTGTCTGTTGCACAAATGGAAAGTCATATTGGGTTTGTAAGAGTCAGGATATTCTTCATTTGCCTTTAAACTGACTATAACCTCTTTATTCCTAAGAAAGATTAGACAAGACCAGAATCTCCCCAAATGTTTACGAGAGGTAATTAAAACCAAAAAGGTCATAGATAGCGCTCTCCTCCACGTTGTATTTGCACAGATCCTTCAGGGGATCCATTGCTGAAATAGAGACTGTCAGGAATAAAACCAAAAAAGTAGCAGCAGCTTTCATCTATCTTCCGTTCTTTCAACCTAGTGAATTTCCAATAATTTATTAATAATTATTATTATGTGAAATTTTAGTTGAAAACATCTTCCTTTTAGAATAATTCTCAGGTACTATCCTGAGAACCACACTTTACAATATGAGAAACAAAAACAATAATAATACAAATAAATAAATATCTTTATGAATTCGTCGTCACCTATTTCTTATAAGATGCTTCTAGTGAATGATATTTTGTCAGAAAATCCTCCTGGAACAGCTTTTAATTCTCTGAGCAGCTTTCGATTGACCCAAATTTCATTTGGAGTGATGTGTCCTTTTTTATGCTTTTCATTCGACTCTCGTTGGGCATCAAGTCCACGCTTAATCATTTGCTTTTTGAGCTTTTCAACTTCAACGTGAATTTCTTCTCGAGCATTCATTAACTCCTCCTATAGGGAAAATGGTGAATTTCTCTGGATAATAATTCTCATTTACCTCTTTGATCCAAAGTAATCTTTGTTCATGCTGCATTTTTTCATGAACTTTCTTTTTTTCGGATTTATCATTTTTCTGAATTTCATGCACTTGTTGGAGTTTTTCAATTGCCTTTTGCTTTTTCTCTTTTTGCACCGTATCATTATGAGCATCAGAGTCTAAAAATCCCATAATTCCTTCTCCCTTTTGAATAATTTCATGGCCCCCAATGCTTCCATATCTTCTGAGGTTATCGTATCCTCTCTTTTTCTTTTCCACAGGAATAGGATCTTTTTGGACTCTCGTCCTTTCACGAAGTTTTTCAATAAAATTCTGCGTTGCTTTTTCATCCTGTTCCATTTTTTCCATCATGTGATGAATCACTTTATGATCTTGTTCATTTTGGAGCATCTTTTTGTGTAATTTTTGAGATTTTACAAGTTCAGCTTCTTGCATCATCTTTTCAAGCTGCTCCTTCTTTTTGAGCTTTTCTTCATCTATTCCCACAACCATGCTACTATGCTTTTCTTCCTTTGACTGATCGCTCACAACTGATATCAAGTCTCGAATTCTTTCTCTTTCTTGAATTTTTTTTACTCGTCTGAGTTCTTGCATTTTCAAAGAGTTCAGAAAGTTTTCTCTTTCAAGGCTTTTGATCCTCTGCTTATGGAGTTCAACAGGCTGCTCTCTGCTGAGTTGAATCTCAATTTCTTGGTTGATATATTTCTAATAAAAATGATTCAATTTCTCTTGAGAATCTTAAGTTACTTTGCCATCTTCTTGATTTTTCATCTTTTCTTCGATCTTTTTCTTTTGGGTCTCCTCGACCTGCTTCTGAAGTCCATGAAGCCACTTTTCTTGATTTTGCTTTGCTTTTACTTTTTTATTCACCTCTTCCTAGAAAACTTGCTAAGGATGAGTTTTTCTCAAAAATATCAAACTTGATCGAATTTCTTCATCTTATACTCATCAATTTTTTTCCAGATGTCCTGTTTCAGTAATTCTTCCTACAGAAAATTTAGCTTTTCTCTGCATGCACAAGATTAGGAAGGGTACTTACTCTCTGTTGCGTTTTATGGATTGGCGACAGTTTGAATCTTGATAAATCCCCATGCATGAATTCTTTCGAGTCATTGGAGAAGTCTATTAAGCTCGGTTCGACATTGCCACTTTTCATTTTCTTCAATATTGTATCTTCTGCGACCACGCTAGTGTTATGCAATTGCAGATTTTTTATATCGATTGCTGATAAATTCAAGGAATGCGACACCTTCATCTTTGGAAGATCTTGGATCTCTTTTTTGAGGTAATGAGGATAGATTTTTGGGGATCCTACAAGACTTTCATTTGAAGGAGATGCAATATTCTGCAAGAAACTATCATCAAGTTCTTTGTTAATTGGTTTCAGGTTTACACGAGAATGATTTTTGATCGGCTTAGGGCTTGATTCAAACAGGTTCTTTTGGACTATTTCTTCACAATTTGTTAAAAGTCTTGCTTCTAAATCTTTCAAATCCTTGAGAAGGTGAATAAATGGCTAGCCAAAAAGTAAGAGTTGATTACGTTTGCAGAAATTTTTTCTTTCTCATTAAGTTTTGCAAGTCCAACTTCTAAAAGGTTCTGAATTTGTGGGATATCCCCAAACTTTTTCTGATAATGGAAACGAAGCTGACCGATGAGATTTTGTTTTTTTGTACTCATAAATAAAATATGGGATTTATTTTAGATTCTATTAAATCACCAGTTTGATTCAAGTGTATGAAAACCTTCAGAGACTATTCTAAGTTTCTCAGTGTTTGAATTTCTTCAGTCTTTAAAAAATCTTTTCTTTCGTTTTGAGTAATTGGGATAACATTTTTAGGAATTCTAATTTTTTTATATGAATTGATTAAAGTTTTTTTCAAATGTTTCATTTGGCCCCCAATGGAAAATTTTGTTGATAAAATTTCAGGTGGGAAAAAACCTCGTTTCAATCTTCATGCATTAAAAAAATATGTTTGATGATGAAATTTCCGAATAAAAATATGAATCGAGAGTCTTCCAAAATTCTCCAAATTCTACGCCTTGTTTTATGGCCTTCATTTCGGATGACCAAAAATTCAGAAAGCTCAATGAGAACCAAATTTTTGATTGCCAACAATCAATCAATCAATGATCAGAAGAAAAAGATAGAATTGTCAACAAAACGAGAAAACCGTACTTGGGTTCATTTTTTTTTGAGAAACTTTAGTTTCAGATGATGTTTCTCAAAAAAACAAACATGAAGTCAGGATGAATTGATTTTTGACGGCCATACTTTAGAAAAAGGATAAGAACAACAAAATCTCATGATATTCAATTTTTGAGAGGTTAATGAATTAAACTTTATATGAAAAGACTTTATTTAATATTTTATTAATTAAATATCAGAAAATTTTCTAAAGTTTTTTTTTCTTGACAAAATAAAATGCATCTCTATTCCATTATGGTTGCTGCTAAACACCCTACAGATGGGAATGTCTATATCTATTCACGTGACTATGAGCTGAGCAGCTTTGGATTCTTTTACAAGAATACAATCAAGGAATCTTTCAAGTTTTTGTGCAGAGAGTCAGTTCCATTACTGCCATATGGAACTCGCCATACAGTTGTCCATGAAGACCAGTTTACAGTTCATGTTTTGGTTTCAGACAAACAGCAATTAGCCGTATTTACTTTTTGCGACTCAAGTTACCCAAGAAGAATCGCATTCAAGGCTTGTGATGAAGTTTTGGAGCTTTTTGAATCCAAAGTTGGAGAAGACTGGGTCAAACATACAAGTGATGAAAACATTGATATCGGAATTTCTTCATTCCTCAAGAAATACAAAGATCCTAAAATGTCTGACGCTTTAACTAAAGCTCAAAGCAAAGCAGATGACATTAAAATTATTCTTCATGAGAATATTCGAAAATTGCTCGAAAGAGGAGAAAACCTAGAGAAGCTCGTCGATAAGAGTAAAGATCTCAGTGAGCAAAGCAAGCTCTTTTTCAAGCAAACGAAAAAAATGAATAAATCATGCTGCAACATTTTCTAATGATGAGAATTCGGATTGTGACAATTCATATTGCTTGTTGTAAATATTCTTTCCTTTTTGGAGCTGTCATAATTGCATTGCTGCTGTTTTTTATTTAATTCGTTGACTATGGTACGGTACTATTTTTCCATCCTTTAAAAGAATTTTTCACGAAACTGTTGAGGTGGGGGCGAAATAGGATAGTCTCATAGGATAGAATATCATGAGATGACAAAAATACAAAATAAAAAATAAGAATAGCAAAATCAATGGGAAAAAAATTTTAGAAATCATCATTTTTTAAAACGCTTTTCTTTTCGATATAGGCCAGATTTTTTTTCATGAGACGACGAGCTCTCATCAAAGTACTATTAAAAAATTAGTTTTCTCAACAAAAAATAAAAACACTTACTTGTCGAGTTCTTTTCGGTTATCGAGTGATTGTTTACATCGAGATTGGATTGCACCAACCTGGATTCTAGATTGATTCAAAAATGTGTTTTCTTCAAGATTGGGAGGAGCTTTCTCAGTCTCCGGAGGATCAAACCTTCTAGCACTCAGACTACTCTCTTTGGAGGAGGATAATAGTTTTATCCGAAACGATCCATTCGTTTTGGATTTTTTAAACGTTTCAAGATTCTTCTTATATAAAAAGCTATGCAATGATTCTGACCTCTTTGGTTTTTGTTTTGGAAGAGGTAGCATATCTGTTGTTTCAAGTTGATTTTGTACTTTGATAATACTTTCGTCTTCATTTTGGACTTTTGTCGTTTCCAAATTATTTTCATTTGTTGTTTTTTGTATTTTACTGATGTCTCCAAAACCTTCCAAGGACTCTTCTTTGACATCATCCATATTTTCATTCTTCTTATTCAAAAGAGCTATTCTATTCATTTGAACTCTTGGGGAAAGTTCTGGAGATTTTTCACCTTCTCCTGTGATTGTCTCTTCCATATTGGCTGCTACTGCTTCTTCTTGTACTTTTGGTAAGTTGACGGTCGATTGACTTTTAGCGAGTAATTGGTCCTTCTTTACTTGGGAGATATTTGCAACGGAGTTTGATTTTTGTATTTTGAAAACTTTATTATTCTTTTGCTCCTTTGCTCTAATCAAATCAGTGAATCCTACGTCCATTCCATGTTTATGCTCTTTTAACATTTTTAAAATGTGCTGAGTCAGCTCCATTTTTTCTGGCCTCAGAAGCCCAATGTAGGATTGACTTAATCTCCCTGCAGATTTTCTTGTGACATTGACAATCTTTGTTTCGTGCTTCTTGGCTATTTTCTGCTTATCCCTTTCGTTCCAGAACTCACAAACGCACATTGATCCTTTTGTTTCCATAAATCTCGGTTGCACTATCCAGTCACTAGAGTTTATTGCAACGACTGTTGTTGTATCGTTTTCAATCATCGAAATCTTTTGGCGTGTTTTTTTCGGCGGAGAATATCCCTGCCTTGCCATCTCGACTGTTGTAAAATTTTGAGGACTGTCATTGTTTCTGACTGGAATAACTTTGTTCATAAATTCATGCTTTTCCCATGAGTTTTTCAAGAATAAGGGAACAGAGCTTTTTCTGACAATTGGAGCTGATTTTTTCACATCAGAAGGTTTTTTCTTTGTTTCAAAAGTCGGCAATAGGTTATTTTGAATATCCTTTTTCAACTTTGTAAGATATTGTGTTTGCAAAGAAGAAACTAATCCAATGATTCCTCCTTTTTTGTACGAGACTGATCTCAAGATATTATTGACTGCTCCTTTTGGAGATTCGACAGGATCAAAAACCGGAAAATCATTTTGAGAAATGTTGCCCACCGATAAATGTTTCGTCATATTCTCATCGTTTTTTCCAATAAAATCTAACAATATTTTTTATCAAAATAGTTTTAATTTCTACAAGATGTCGGAGGATGAATGACTTCAAGTAATTTTCTAAATACAAACCATAATAGGATTACATCCTTCTCTCAAGGAGATTGATTTATTTGAAAAACATTTTATGGAGACAGCGAGATTTTTGGAGGCAATTGTCGATTAACTTGAAAAGAGGTTAAAATTCGGCTTCTTGAAATTATTAAATTACGATTAGTGTTAATACGCATTTGACGTAATTTTTTATTTAATAGATACAAAAGGACTGTTTAATGGAAAAAACCGAAAATTTCTTATTATTCTTGGGGGAAGGCAAGTTTATTGCGGAAACTATAGGACCATTGATTGATGGCATCTTTCCAAAACTCCATGAATTTCAATAGTTGACGATGAGTGATAAAATTATAGAGACGGTATCAAATGATATAATCCACGTCATTATAAATAATTCTATTTTTTGGGTTGATGTTTCGCTCAGCTCAAAAGGAGTTCAAGCACTTTGGGGATAAATTATTAAATTTCCACGCAAAGTATCGTTTATTATAGAAGAGGAGTATTTCTGCAAAACTATTTAATTAAAGCTCAAAGTGTAAAAATTTATAATTACTCCAATAGAATCGAATGCAAAACCAAAATTTGCCACCTCATCCTTTCAAAGACGAAGTCCTCCAGATCTCTCCTCAAGGACTGGCTCGGCTATCTGCCGAGTTTGACCCCAAGGAGCCTGCAAAGCACATTTATTGGACGACAGATTACACCATGGAACTTCCAATCGCAATAAAAAAATCAGATCCAGGTATTTATAAGTAATTGATTCCCTGTTGACGTTTCCCAAGGATCTGAACCAGCAATGACTTTGATAGAACTGGTTGAAGAAAGTGTAGTCAAGTCTGCTAAACGCGTGGCCCTCAAAGTGAAGAAGGATGGCCAATGGAAAACTTGGACATATGAAGAATTTTATAGAGATGTGAAGCATTTTGCCAATGGCTTGATCTCACTCGGAGTTCCAGGTTACAAAGCACTGAATATCATTGGTTTCAATGATCCTGCCTGGTTCATTGGTTTTTACGGAGCTATTTTCGCAAATATTATTCCCGTCGGCGTGTATACTACCAACGGATCTGAAGCCTGTCGCTACATTGCAGAACACTCCGATGCCCACGTCGTCCTCGCTGAGGACAACATTCAGCTTAAAAAATATTTGGAAGTCTGGGAAACTCTTCCCAACCTTAAATATATCATTGTCTACAATGAGAAGGCTCTTCCCGCGGAAATTCCTCTAGAAAGAAGATCACAAATCTTCCTGATGAAAGACTTTTTGGAATATGGAGCAAAGTTTGGAGCTGAGACAAAAGATGAGGTCCTTCAACAGAGAAAGGATCTTCAAAAGCCAGGAAATTGTTGCACCATCGTCTATACAAGTGGAACTACTGGACCCCCAAAGGGTGTCATGTTGAGCCATGACAACTATACCTGGCTCTGCCAGAGGTGGAAAGCTGACTTTGCAGCTTTGATTCCCGACGGCATTGACGAAGAACGCAAAATAGTTTCTTATTTGCCACTGAGCCATGTTGCTGCACAGTTTGCGGAGATGATTTTCCCCTTTGCACTGAACGCAACCGTATATTTTGCACTTCCTACTGCTTTGCAAGGGACCATCATTGATACCTTGAAAGAGGTTCGACCAGATGTTCTTTTGAGTGTTCCTAGACTCTGGGAGAAAATTGAAGAAACCCTGAAAGCTATGGGCCACACCAACACTTTCCCCAAAAAGAATATTGGTATGTTTAACTAGTTTTATGAGAGCTTATTAGATATAGCCGAATGGGCAAAATCAATCGGAGTTGAAGGCACACTGGCCGAGCTTGAGAATAAGCCAAAACCTTTTGCCTGGGGACTTGCCAAAACAATTGTTTACAACAACGTAAAGAAGGCTCTCGGCATGGATAAATGCAGAGCCCTTTTCTACGGAGCTGCCCCTCTGAGTGAGACTTCAAGAAGATACTTTGCTTCTTTGAATTTGTTTTTGATCAACTCGTATGGTATGTCCGAATGTGCTGGTCCTCAGACATACTACGTTCCTGGGAAGGGCACCCCAGCAAGTTTAAAATCTGCAAACTTGAACACCCCTGGTACAGAAATGATCATCAACGCCCCTGATGCCGAAGGAAATGGTGAGATCTGCTTCAGAGGAAGAAACAGGTTTATGGGGTACTTCAAAGATGAAACAAGCACGAAGGCAACAATTGACGAAAATGGGTTCATTCATTCCGGAGATGTTGGCCACATTGATAAGGATGGCCATCTCCACATCACTGGAAGACTCAAGGAATTGATCATCACTGCCGGAGGAGAAAACGTCGCTCCGATCCTCATCGAAGAACAAATCAAAGCTGCTCTTCCCTTCGTCAGTCAATGCGTTGTCATTGGAGACAACAAAAAGTATTTGAGTCTGCTCTATACACTGAAGCATGAGCCAGCTCCCGATATGAACTTTACCGAAAACCTGTCTCCCATTGCTCTGGCTGAGCTGAAAAGATTGAATATCGACGGCAAAAATGTTGATGAGCTCAGAAAAGACTCCAACTTTTTGAAGTTTGTTGCTGAGCAAATCGAAAAAGTCAACTCCAAAGCTGCAAGCAGAGCCCAAAGTATCAGAAAATGGTGTTTATTAACTGGTGATTTCACCATCAGTGGTGGTGAGCTCACTCCCACTTTAAAACTCAAAAGAAAAATCATCACTAAAAAATTCGAAAAAGAAATTGAAAGTATGTACCTTGATCCTAAGCTCTAAATAGGATTGTATGAGTTTATAAATAAATTCACTATGGTATCTATCTACTCTCAAGGAACTATTGAATAATAAAATTTTCTGTTGCACATAAAAAATGAAAATTATATCAATAACAATAACAACAACAATGATAAAGATTGAAATCTTCAAATTCAAAAAAAATCTAATTAAATATTATTTATTCCATTTATTATCAAAGACAGGGTCGATATAACTTTCAAATGTTTTAGGGTCGATGATTTTGAGGTAAGCAGCTTTTTCTTGGTGGGGTTGGAGGACCATTTGGAAAGTATTTTGATTTTCTAACTTATGTGGTTTACCAAGTTTTGCGTTTTGGAGATTAGGGAAATTTATTGTGAGAGTCCAGGTTGTATTGCCTTCGTTCTTGGCATAAATGTAGTGATTAAACCCAGAGAAGCCTCTGACAATATAACAGTCATTGTCAAACTCTTCAACATGCTTTGCTCTTCGTCCAATATTTATAAATGATTTTTCCAAAAAGTCTTTGATTGGCCTCATTTGTTTAAACTCAATTTTATGGTAGGAGTAAGCACTGAGGGTAAAGTTTCCTTTTCTATTGTTAGGCCAATGCATTTTTACACGGACAACATACTCGCCAGCCTTCTTTAAAAATAGTTTGTGGTGCCTTGTTGGCGTAATGGAATGATGTCCATAAATAGCTGTGTCATCTATATCGCCTGATTTTATGACGAGAGGCTGGAAGGTGCCATCTTCTTTAATTTTTGCTATTCTAAAATCTGCAGGAGCGTACCCCTCGATATCCTTGAATCTCTCATTTCTTTGATGGAGCCTGAAGTAGACCTCGGTTGGACAAGTGATTTGAAACTTGAAATACTCACTGTGATGAGGCTCGTTTCCGCCAGTGATGTATGTATAACTCCAATCCTCGTTGTATTCTGCGATAACGTATCCCATAAAGTATTGCTGGAAGTCCTCAACTGTCATTGCAAACACTCCATCTTCTGCATTCACATACCCAACTTCCTGCATGATTCGAGGAGTCCACAAAGGAGAGTGATCAGAAAAATCGCCCTTCCATTCGAATCTTGCCCATGGGTTACGCAGCTTTAAAATTCTATATCCAGAGACTTCGTGAGCTGAAATAACAGAGTATGTGTGAGATGGTGCCAATCCAAGACTTTTGTCGAGATCACTTTGGGTTGAGGCACTGATGATGTAATTTTTCTTGTCTGCCGAATATATTCTCTTCCAGACTCGATCGGTTGATTGGTGTTCAATTAAGTATAAAAAGCTTGGAACTCCAAGAATATATTCAAATGCTTCATCGGAAATTCCAATTTCAACCATTGAGTAACTTCCAAATAATTTGGCCCATGCCTTTTCAACCAATAGCACCCATAATTCATTGCCTCTTGGCCTTGAAAAAATGGGTTTTAAAGTGTTATTTGGTCCTTGTATCGCGCAAGGAATGTAGTCGTCGACAGTTATTTCGACGGGCACTCCTTGCGAGTAGAATTGCAAACCATAAACACCCTTTTGATTCGCCCGAGAGTTCAAAAATAGCCGTTGGACTCGACTTGGGAATTCTGCCACAGCAGATATTGCTGCCAAGAAATAGCAAACGCCCAAAAGTCCTTGCTCAATGTCATCCGGATCAATTGTGTCAAAAAGATGAATATTATCAAAGCCAGTTTGGAATAATTCTTGTGGTCTTTGCCAGATAATTTGTATGTTGTTATTTTTATGAATCCACTCTCGTCCGATGATTTCATTTCCTGCTGGAAAGTCCGTATCCTCGAAATTCTGGTCCATATGCAGCCTATGAAGGAGATAGCTGGTGTGTGAATTCTCAGGGGGTTCGTGATTCTGTTTCTTTAAAGTCTTGAGAAAAGCCAAACGCTGGAACAAGAAGACCTCATTCTCGTCTTCTCCCGCAAATGTGTTGGCTTCGTCGTGAACTTTGATATTTGAAGCAGCCAGGTCATCTTCGTCTTCAAAATACTCTTCTGAATCATTTCCGCTGTCAGAGTCATGGTCCTTTCTGAAAGTCGTTCTATTGGTCTTATTTTTGAAATAATCATTATTCTCTTGCTGAAAAGTTGCTCCTCCATCGTGGGAGCCCAAGCTCAAAAAACTATTTCCCAAAGAATCAACTCTTTTTTTGAAGCCACGAGCAAACTTCTGGTCAAATCCTGGTGTTCTCCTCCTCTTGCACCAAATAACTTCGCGAGTAAAATCTCTCGTGGTCTTTTTGCGAATCAGAGAGTGTGTTTTGTCAATTAACGTCTTGTCAGCTTCAGTTGGGAGGGTCTGGTCTTTTCTCATACTTGTTGCTGACTTTAATTTGTCAATTGCTCTTTTTGCCAAAATAATTTGGTTGATTGTGGTTTTCATTCTCTTGACTCTTTGAAGCGCGTTTATAACTTCCTTCAAACTCAAAAATTTTTTCTTGGGGTCAGTCATCCTTTGGTAAACTATGTCACAGCCCTTTGAATACCTTTTGCACAGAGAAGCCAACGTGTTGCCTTCTTTGTCAGAGACACAATCAAGTTTCTCACAATGTTTAAACAAGATGTAAAGAGTTTCGGCAGACTCATTTAGAACGCACAACATTGCTAGTGTTCTGCCTTCTTCATCCTGACTATGAATCAGCGTTTTATACTCTTTAGGCGAGTGAACTTTAAGATATGACAAAAGGAGTTCCATGGAAGTATAGGCATTTTTTCTGACCGCATAATCAAGAAACTTTTGATATACATCTGCCATCAGCTTCAGATTTCCATCTTGCACCTGTTTAAGCATCTTATTCATCAGGAAAATATCATTTTTCTTGATTGCATTTATTGCCAATGAAATTCTTTTAAAGGTCGCTTTCTCCTCAGGCAAAAGGGGTGACGATTCTTCTTTTTTCTCTGGTTTATCTTCAACAATAAAAGATGCCTTGAGCTGATTTAGAGCTTTTTCTTCTTTTGAACATTCACAACCCATTTTCAACCCTTTTCTAAACTTTAAAAAATTTAAGATTAATTTTTACACAAATTGACTTTGCTTTTTCTCCAAAAAAATTTAACGCAGTTCATTTTCAGTCAAGATCAGCCCCTTTCGGTTTGTCATTGATTTGATGAGAGAGAACTTTGCTTTGGGAATTTTATAAGTCATCATAATGAATCATAATAATTATAATAGATTTGTTGAATTGAATTGAGTTAAAAACTTCATTTATTTATATATATTATAAATCAATAAAACGCATACGACACGGCACCATAACTTTTTCATTCATCACAGATAAATAAACTTACATCCAAGAGCTCATATTTCTAGCATAAGCCATGACAGGGATTTTGGGATGCTCCTTTTTAAAAAGTGAGAATCAAGAATTCAAAAGAAGGATAAATTACCACAGCTTCGAAAGTAGTGAACTTGGGCTTCATATTGTCTCCATTGAATCGAATAAAGGCACCCTTGTTACCCATTTGGTCACAGTAGTTGGGAGCACTGAAGATTGTTATAACTCTTCCTTTTGCTTCTTCTTCATAACCATTTTGTTTCATTTCGTGTGAACGAACCAAGATATCTTTAAAAATATGATTAGATACTTCTCAAGAATATGCTAATCCTTACCTAAACCATTATCATCCAAGAATCTATGAGCAACATCGGGACCGAAACCGCAACCAACGCCTCTCTTGCTTGGGTGTCTTCCGTTTTGAGGGTGGGGATCACTCCACAACAATTCGCACATAATACCTTCCTCAGGAGGTTCTCGAATTCGATCGACTTTCTTGATATCTTCGAGCTTAATACCATCCTTGCTGAAGAGGCCTCCGTGAGTAACCATAACCTTTTTGCCGAGGATGTAAACCAAAGGAAGGCAGCAGAAGATGTCGCAGAAAATATCGTAGGTCTTGGAGTCGTACTTGTGGAGAACTTCTCCTTCAAATCTAAATGATTCAGAAATCGGCAATTATCAGAAAATTGTACCCGTAAAGTTTATTCATGCTCTTAGCTTCGTGGTTTCCTCTAGTAAGGTGCATGCAGTTGGGATTGAAAGCCTTCCAAGCTAAAAGACAAACAATAACTTCAACTGAGAAAGAGCCTCTATCGACGAAATCTCCATTGAATAAATATGGATTCTCATCAGAGGGATATCCATTGAGCTTGAAAATGTTGAGGACATCATAGAATTGACCATGGGTATCGCCACAGACAGTAATTTCTTTTCCTCTAGAGGGGATTGAATATCTCAAATGCAAACTTATTAGTGTTACTGTGGAACGTCAACTTCGACAAGGGTGGGGAGAGCCTTCAAAATATCTCTAATCTTGAAAAGCAATTTCCATAAATATTTCTTGTGCAAATTCTTTTGATCTCTCATCCATTCAAGAAGTGAAATCACCCTGGAGATGATGAATATTAAGAAGTCCTGAGAATTTGGTACCATTCTTTAGTGAGTTCTTGATCATCTTCAAGTCTAGGTCCAGTATAAGATTCAGGAACTTGCATGTCATTAATGCTGGAGAGAGCCATTTGATCAAAAGAATCTTGGACACTGATGGCTTCAGCGAGTAATTGTGCCTTATTCATTTTAGTGGCCAATTTGTATTTTTCTTCGGCATCTTTATCCCCTGAAATATCGAGAACCTAGTGAAATGATGACTGGCAAGTCTTATTCCTATGCTTACTCTCTTGAAATTAGCGGCAGCTTGCTTATATTTTCCTAAAGCGAAATATGCAGAAGCTCTTCTATAGTAACCTTTAGCGAAGTTGGGATCCTTAGAAATAGCGCGAGTGGCATCTTCGATGGCGAATCCGTAGTTTTCGAGCTTGATATGAGCAAAAGCACGATTGGAATAGTAAATGGCTTGCTTTTTGGGATCTTCAACATCAACGTCTATAGCTTGAGTGTACCATTCAATGGCTTCAGAAAACTCAGCATCTAAAAAGAGATTATGATGAATCACATTATTCTCAAACTCTTGAAATATTCATTTCCTTTATTTTTATGGGCTTCAGCAAGCTCAAGCTTTTTTGCACTGTCAGAAGATTCCATAATTTTTAATTTTGATCGAGATTTATTGAGGCTCTTTTTAAAAAAATATTACAATTTATCTCGACATAGTTTGCAATGTATTTCGATTTGAAGAAAGATAGATGATGTTGGCTTTTAGCGAATTTTTTGATCACGTTGACCAACCAATCTTAACTGAAATGAAATGAAACGACCCATTTTGTAGGAAAAAATCAGATATTTTCCAGTCTAAGTTCAATGATTTGACAATCAATCAATCAATGAATGTCCATAAATACGATTAAGGAAAATTTTAGCAAATTATAAAGTGTATCTTTTGAGGTGATTTGAGGACAGAAATTAGTTAATAAAAATGCAAGACAAAGACTTCTTATCATATTTTGACAACTTGGGTAAAAACCCTGATGATAAAGCCATTATTGAGAACAGCGAGAAAATCTTGAAAACTCTTTTGACAGTTGAACATCAAGACCCCAATAAAGCTAATGAATATGATTCTTTCCTTGGACATCTTGTTTCTGAAGATCTGGAATACACAATTACCCGTCTTCTCCGTGGTTCATCTTCTGACGACTTTAGAAACAAAATGGGTTTTTCTACTTCTCTCTTGACTGTCATGAAAAACTTCAAGCATGTTCAGCCAGACAAATATATTGCATTCACTGAGAAAGAAATGCACGTCAACAATGCACTTACAAAAGGAGAAAGAAGCCATTTTGTTGCTTCCAAATTAATCAGCTTATTCTGTCTCATGCATTCTGGCAGAATCGACCAACTCCCGAATAGCTTGGATATCTACACAAACCTTTGCAATAGCTTCGTCCAAAACTTGAAGGATGCACCTTGGTGCGGACAACTCCTCCTTGCCTTCATTGAGAGATCAATCGAAGACGGCGACCAAAAATTGGCCCCAAAAATATTGAACGTCGTCAACAAGGCCTTCAAAAGCCAGCTCAAGTCAGCAGTCTCTGACTTTAAGCTTGATATCTTTTCTTTGTTGCTCTACTTAGCCAGAAAGCAAGTTGAATTTGGTGGCGATAAACAAAGCTTTTTGCACGATGCCGCAAACAACATTCTCGGAGACCAAAAGCAGCTCACCAAGGTCTTCCAAGCTGCCATGACCACCTACCCCGAAAAGCATATTGGCCTTAGATATCTCGCTCAATACTTGGTTAGAATGCAAACTCCCAAGCAACAAGAGAACTTTTGGAAATTAGTCAGTTTGATCGCAAAGGACCCTAATATCATGGGAGCTGACAAAAAGCCCAAATACCAATTCTACTTTACCGTCCTCACCGTCTTCAAGTACTTTATTAAAGACGAGCAACTTTCCGGAAAGGTGTTTGCTAAAGTTATCAATGACGAGATTTTTGAGATCTGGATGAAGCAAGGTAGAGTCTTGAATAAATCCTTGAACCAAGTTGCCAAGAAAATTGAAAAGTATTTGAGTCAAAGAATCATCAAATTGCTCCAAGACGGAGGTGAACTCAAGCCTCTTGAGTTCTTGATTAAAATCAAAGGAAGCAGATCCTATCATTTCGATACCAAGAACCCCATGGCTAAAGTCCTCTTTGGTGCTTTGACTGAAGAAGAAAGTCTCGCATATGTTAACCAACTCATCAAGTGGTTCAAGGAAGAAAAAGAATCATTCCAATTCTATCTCAGTGAACTTCAAGTCTTGTTTGAGCTCAACTACATGCAACTCTCTGATAAAAATGTTCTTAAAATCTGCCAATTCTTGCTTGAAACCCATCTCACTTTCGAATTTGATGGACCAGTCGAAGGAAATGAAGAGGAAGGAATCACTCCTGAAGCTGCCAGAAAAGCCTTAACCGACGGTGTCAGAGAAGAAGCTTTCACTAAGCTCAACTCCATCATCTCAAGACTCTTGAAAAAGCCTTCTGAAAAGTTCGAAGTAAGGGATAAGTTGGAAAATTTTGGTCTAAAAATTTTTTTCTATAGGGAAGAAAGAATGCTTTGTTCCTCGGAATCAGTTCAACTGGAGAAGTCTGGACTTATAGAATATTAAAGTTACTCGTTAAACCTTGTAAAGATTTAAATTTACCTTATGCTGAGGTACTCGCAAAAAAATTATTCAATCGCTTATAATTCCCTTTAGACAGTTCAAAAGACATTGAAATGTTTGGAAGAGCTTCAAGGTGAAGTCCAATCACATTTGACTGCTGATCAAAAGGAAGATTCTGATGACAAGACTCAAGAAAATATTAGAAAGTTCTTGGCTCTCATTTTGTTCATCAGTGCTACAGCCCTTCAATTATTGAGTCATGAAGATGTCGAAGAAAATGTCCATGAATTGATTCAATGTGCTACTAAAATCAAAGAGAAGATCGATGCTATGGAACAAGGCGATACTGTTTCTAAGAAAAAGAAGGTCGCCGGTAAAAAGACCAAGAAAATCCAAAAAGAAGAAGAAGAAGCCAATAAAGAAATTGATATCTTGGTTGATATCATGATCTCCCTCTTGACCAGATGCCCAGGATATTTGAGAGAATCTATTGAAAGAACCTTTGAACAATTTGTTAATGATGTCGACGATTTTGCTCTCGGAAATCTCATTGGTGTTATCACCAGAAAAGACGATGTACTTTGAATTGATTTAATCATGCATTTATCTAATATAGGAATATCTTGCTGATATGAAGGGTGATGAAACTAATGACCTTGCTGCATTGATTGAATCTGCTCAAGGTGAAAATGGAATTGAAGTTGAAGATCAAGATCAAGCTGAAGATGCAGTCGAAGAAGAAGAGGAAGACAACTAAAAGGGCGGTTCTTCTCAAGTAGAAGTTAAGAAAATTTATTGGATTTAAAATCCACTCTTTAATAAAAAATGATATTATTTATTCCATAAAAATAATAATACATGATGTTTATTGTATCTTAATGACAACAATAAAATTAATTTGTATATAAGCCAAGTGTTTTTGCAATTTACAACAAAAAACCTCTTTTTTATTCACATCCTCCTGTCCTGAAATGAAATGAATTGAATTGAACCAAAAA
>Ga0182738_1001927_pt1 | contig 25199 bp, 21 predicted proteins | sample eDN5th30CBELigMG_FD_128876 | JGI IMG/M metagenome (GOLD analysis project Ga0182738, IMG submission 128876) | Enriched Miracle-Growth compost microbial communities from Emeryville, California, USA - eDNA 5th pass 30_C BE-Lig MG (version 2)... ...
ACGCTCCGCATCGGACAACCGGATAATGTATTTCTTGTTCATCGGAACCTCCTTGTGAACACAAGGATCTCCGATTTCCGAACTGCCCATCAACCCCAATTTCTAGATTTGACAATGCACTAGGAAGGACGATGCGTTGGAAACAATGAATGGTTTCCAACGAGAAGAACCCTGATGCTTCAATGTCACGGACGCTGGATTGCCGAAATTCCCATCTGAAGCAGGACTGGCAATGGAACATCAACGCTCAATCCACATGACCGTGAATTGAGCGTTGATCAAACCCGGACTCCCTATCGCGCTCTCTGCGCCCGCGGGACTTATCCCAGACGTTGCATCCAATTCTCCTGAGCGGTGTCAATCCCGTCGTTCAAGCACATGATGCGAACACCGTGTTGCGATGCGAGATCAGCGAACTCCTGAAAGCAACCGATTCCGCGAAACAATCGCGAAGATTCGTCGGCGAGGATCACGTCGACTGCATCCTGCTCAACGAGCTGGCGCAGCCAGTGGATGCCAGGCCGGTCCGGATGTGCTCCAGGATTTGCTTCTTCACGATCATACAGCACGGTCACAGAACTGATGTCCTGTTGCTCAGCCAGATAAGTGAGGCAAGTGCTCTTCTGAAGTTCATGGTTGGACTTCTGCTGCTCAACTGTCGAGCTGCGCGTAAAAATCACTGCCCTGACATCATTGGACGTCGGAAAATGAAGATGCATTGAAAATGCCTCCACAAATGGGTCTGACAGGAACGGGAGCATCCTCTGGCGACACGAGCCGTAACGAGATCATGCTCCCCTGAAGAACGTCTTCAGACCCCAATCTTTAAGGGCAGAAGACCGTGAGGACCATGTGAGCACCATGGGGGCTTTGGGGAATAGGATGGTTTACTTCCTGGAGGATGGACGATCCTGTCGAAAGTACAAGCGTTGCTACAAAGTGGAGCGGACGCACAGTTGGCTGCACAATTTCCGGAGGACGATCATCCGCTATGAAACGACCATGCTGCAGTATTCCGGAAGGATTCACCTGGCCTGCGCCCTCATCACACTCACACGGTAATGAAAGGCGCTCTGGATGTCGTAGGCAGCGTCGGCCACGATGTGCTGCGCGGTTCCTGAGCCAATGTGATTCAGCAGGAGTTTGGCCTGCGGAGCATCACCCCGTTAGCCAGCTGTCAAAATCAGATGAAGCAACTGTCCACAGCCACTGACAACGCTGTGCAGTTTAGTCGTCAGTCTTCCCCGGCTTCGTCTCAGACATGGGCGGGCGTGTGCTGCTTCTTTTTTTCAGCAGGTTGGCGTCGGCCAGTCGAGGAGACCGGATGCGTTTTAACGCTCCTAGAATCCAGGTGCATCTCTTCCAGATCGGGATCGGACAAGGCTTTGGCCAGCTTCTCCCAGACTCCATTGGCACATCAGCGGTCAAATCGTTTCCAGACCGTATTGGGCTTGCCGTAACGAGACGGCAGGTCCTCCCAGGGAATACTTGTCTTGAGGACGTAAATCACCGCATCCACAAACAGGCGATTGTCGGCTGCAGTGCGACCAGAATCACTCTCCTTACCGGTCAACAAGCCTTGACCTTTTCTCACTGGGCATCGGTCATCCGGGCAAGGAGGAAGTGGCAAATCAACTGCTCAGATGGCATGCCGACAGATTTGCCGTTTCCCCGCCATTTTCGATACGGTTACAGACAATCTCCAGACTCCTCTCAAGATCCGCATAGGGCCAAATGTTTATCGCTCGCATTCACATCAAAAATTATCGTTGTTTTCGTGACTCAACGGTCGAGTTTAGCCCCGGCTTGAATGTCATCATTGGTGAAAACAATTCTGGTAAGACGACTTTGCTAAAGGCACTCTCGCTTGTCTTCGACCGGCGGGGGCGTCCCAGGGTCCACGACTTTCATTGCCTTGTCGACGCTTTGGAACATCCTCCCAAGATCGAGATCGCTGTGATTCTCCGTTCCTCGTCACATGACACGGAAGCGGATCGGGCGTTGGTTGCGGCATGGCTCACGAAACTCGACAGCCCCTGGGAGGCGCAATTGACATACTGCTTCTTTCTGCCGGAGCAACATCTCAAGGAATTTCAGGAGGCGCTGGGAGGAACAGCCGATCGGATCAAATATTTCGAGGTCGTTGAAGAGTTTCTCCCAAAATTCGTGAGTCGGATCTATGCCGGAAACCAGAACACGCTCATCACGGCAGACGGAGAATCACTCAACAAATTCGACTGCCAGTTCCTGGACGCGCTGAGAGATGTTGAAAGTGAAATGTTTGCAGGCAGCACGCCGCTGTTTCGAGCGATGCTGGAAGAGGCGTTGGACCTTGAGAAGGGAACATCAGAGAGGCGCGCTCTGCGGAGTTCATTTCGTGGAGAGTCGAAAAAGCTGAGAGAGGTCCTGGTCAACCGGCTTGATACGGAGCGGCTGTTCGAATTGGTGAAGGAAACCGGCGCTGCGGACGGTGGCAGTCCACAACTTCATGGCGGAATTGAAGAGGCCGATTTAATTGCAGCGCTCCGACTCTTCATCGACAAAGAACAGTTTGTATTCCCTGCAACACACCAAGGGCTTGGATACAACAACCTTCTGTATATCTCGCTGTTGCTTGCCAGCATGAGATTCCGTTCCTCGGAGAAACGATACGGCCAGAATGCGGTCATCTTCCCGATGCTGCTCATTGAGGAACCGGAAGCACACCTGCACCCCGCTTTGCAACACAAGCTAATGTCCCACATCGTGAGTCGAGTAGAGTCGGAGCCGCGTCATAACCGGCAAATCTTCGTGACGACTCATTCCACTCACATCACCTCCGCCTCTCGGCTTGATCCCATCGTCTGTTTGTCATCGAAAGCGGACGGCAGCGTTGGAGTCTCCTATCCTGCAAGGCTTTTTCCCACGACCTCTGAAGGACAGGAATCACGGCGATACGTTGAACGGTATTTGGATGCCACAAAATCTGCCATGCTGTTTGCCAAAGCGACTGTATTCGTGGAAGGAATCACAGAACTCCTTACGATTCCTGCGTTTGCTGCTGCCTTGAAACGTCCCTTCGACCGACATCATGTGGCCGTCGTTCGGGTCGATGGCGTGACATTCAAGCATTTTCTGCCGTTGTTTGGTGGAGGCGTTTCTCCGGAGATGAAGGAATTCGCATTGGATCGGAGGGTTGCCTGCATCGTCGATGCCGATCCCGGCAGGAAGGAGAAAGCGGTCCTCAAGCCGAGATGGAAATCCTGCTTTCCATTTCAGTTGGATCGTGATCAGGCAAAATTCGATTATCGATCGACATCAGGAACATTAGGTAACCTGAAAACCCTTCAAGTGGCGTGCGATAACATCGCCATTTTCCACGGAGAGAAGACGTTTGAATACGATTTGGCTCTCGTGAACCACACAAGGGCAGAGCTTGTGACAGGAGTCGTGAAATACGAGGCCGCCTTGTGTGAACTGGTTGCCTCACCAGCGGTCCTTCCAGATGTGCTGGAAGGCATCCTCAACGATGATGAACTTTTAGGACTCGCGGCGGTTGCCTCGCCCAAAGAGAGTCAACGGCACCGATTTGCCGCGCTGTATCTCAGGGCCGCAGAAGATTGCAAGGGAGAACACGCTTTTGCTTTGGAACATGCCATCCGCAGTGCATCACAGCCAAAGGCAGAAGCAGCAGGCTCAACAGAAGGAGCAGAGCCAGTCGCAACCGAGACCACCACTCAGCCCATTGTCTGTCCGGAATACATTTCTAAAGCCATTGTCTGGGTGACATCATTGTTGGTTGAGCCAGGAGCAAGGCGGTGACAAATGACGGCATTCCTCTTCTCTCGGACGAGATTCTCACCGATATTGAACACCATTTTCGCGTCACGGCGGGGCCAGGCGCAGGAAAAACACATTGGTTGGCCAACCATATCCGGCACGTTGCTCAGGTTTCCAACCGACTGTCCCCCTGCGCTCGGATTGGAGTGATTTCCTATACGAATGTGGCGGTTCGAGAAATTTTGGGACGTATTGGAGATGCCGCCAGTGCGACCGATGTTTCCACAATCCACAGTTTTCTGTTTCGCAACCTGGTGCGTCCTTATCTTCATTTTCTCAAAGGCGAGGATGGTGACGACATCGCAGCGCACCATTTGGTTGACACCCATTCCGAGCATTTCGTTGCTCATACTGAATTCACCAATTGGCTGACCGACAATAAACGACGGCAGCTATTGGTTTCTGCTTATGAACGTAGTCGGGAGTCTCTCAAATCGAGGTTGAGAGAGCTCACGGTTCGGATCGATGATACCGGTGAAACGTCTTTCACACCCCGTAAGCAAGAGGCATGGGATTCCTCAATTGCCGATCTGCTGACCCCGGAGAAACTACTGTCCTATAAGCGCCAATATTGGGCACGTGGGATCATCGATCATGAAGATGTCCTGTACTTCGCCTATCGGTTGCTGCAGAAATTCTCCCCGCTTCGACAATTTCTCAGCGCACGCTTTCCATATCTGTTCATCGACGAGTTTCAGGACACGTTACCCGTTCAAGCAGCCTTGGTACGTTGGCTCGCAGAAGCAGGGACGACTGTAGGAGTTATTGGTGACCCTGAGCAGGCAATTTATGGGTTTCTTGATGCCAGCCCAACACATTTTCACAATTTCAATCTGACTGGTCACCGCAAGTATCAGATCAACGGAAACCGTCGCAGCACCGCCTCGATCGTTTCACTTCTCAATCGCCTCCGGGCGGATGGAATGCAACAGGAGGCCACCCACAATCAATCGGACATTCCTCCGGTCGTCTATAGTGGAAGTCTCGGCGAAGCACTACTGCACGCTCGGTCAAAATCAGCTTTCCCTTCAACAATGCTTGTCCTGGCCCGAAATCACCGGGGGGTGCTCCGCGCCCGCCAACCTGAAAGGAATGGTTCTACAGATCAATGGAGTTCAATAGAGACTGCCGATGCGGAGCGATGCCGGTTTCTGCAACATCTGGCCACTGCGGCAGATTTAGCTCAACGGCAATTCTATGACATCGCAATCCAGCGGTTGGTTCAAGGAATTTCCACACGATCTCGATTTCGCGAACCTCTCCAGTTCAACGGTGACATCGACATCGTCGCCCGACGTTCATTGGCATTACTCCTGTTAGAGTTTTTCATTTCAAAACATGACGAGCTTCTACAAGCCTCTCTGTTAGACGTCTATAAGAGTTTAGAGTCCCACATTCCGAACTGCCTGCCTGGCCTGAAACTGAAACCGACAAGAAAAAGCAAGTTCCAGGATACTGCTGCCGCATGTCGGTATCGTGAGCTGGTTGATGGACTGAGGACAACCGAGGAGACCCGGCTTATTCGCACAATTCATCAAGCGAAAGGGAGCGAAGCCCGTGCTGTATTCGTTGTGCTGGAGAAAGAGGCCATCGATCATATTCTGACTCCCCAAGCAGAAGATGATGAATGTCGAATCACTTACGTTGCGCTCAGTCGGGCGATGGATGAACTCTATCTGTTCTGTCCGGATGGAGAGAGACTTTCTGAGTTTGAAGTTCTTGGCATGACGGCTCAGCAAATTGGCTGTGCGTTATTGCCTCCACAAAAGACAAAGTCACGTCCAAGGAAACGAAAGACGCAATGAGATATGTTGATCCTCTTGGCCACAACGAATAACAAATCAAATGGCTACGGAAAATCGCAATGCACTTGAATGCATCCTTTAACTCCACTTTTTGATTCCAATCGTGTAGACGATGATCGTGACGCATTTCCATAATTGACCTGTGCCAGTCATCGTCTCTCCAAATACGCAATGATCTCTGCCATGATCTGGTCTATTGGCTGAGTCGCAGTGACCGACAAATTTGCAATTTCTGGCAGCACAGTTTTAACTGCGGCTTCGGTCGAGTGCGACTCCACTTCTACCTGAGCGGCTGCTCCGTCTCTTCGAAGCAGCCGCACATTTCGGGCCTGCTCATCTATGTTGACGTGAACAAGGATGAAAGGAAGGGGCGCGACGATTTCCGACAAGTGTTGAACCGCCTCTGCGTGCCGAATTCCATCCACTACGATCGAAGAACCGCGTTCCCAGCCAACAGCCGTGAGGACATCTCGGCAAAACTCCGGCCACCCTTTCGAGATCAAAGATGCGCCGATCTCCTGCAAGATTTCGCGAGATTCAACCGCAACCCCCCGGCTGATAGCCACTGACCGCACGAAATCGCCGAATGAGGCGCGCGGCCATTGAAGGGCTTGGGATACCGTCTGCGAAACGGTCGTCTTGCCGCTGCCGATCTGCCCGGAAAACCCGATGGCGCAGGATTCTACTCGTAGTCTTCCCATAATAACAATTGCCTTGAACGGCTTCGGAGAACCACCCAGCCCCGTCGATCACGTTTTTCAACGGTGATTCGCTGAATGGAGCGAACTCTTTCTAGGCGCATTAGCGTTGCAAACGATGCCGCCGCCCGATCCTCCCAGAAAGCTGGATTTTGAGCGCAGAGAGCTGCAGCAAATTCTGAACGCAGTTCCGAAATGGAGTCTGGATCGAGTTCGTACTCCCAGACGGTGCCGACCTGCGAAATGCCAACGACTGGACCGCCAACTTCCTTCAAAAGCAACACATCCCCTTCCTTCACTGCACCATAGGGGGGGTGTCTATGAACGGAAAAGCGTGATTCGACAGTCTTTTGACCGTGAAGAATGTACTGAAGATATGGCTCTACAAATATTCCCAAGTGGACCGCGACCAAGGGAGGCCATTTCATGACGAGGTCATTTATATACGGCTCCCAAAACGGATCGTGTGCGACAGCATCTCGAATCTGCTCTATGAGGGCGGATTTTATGAACATATACCCGCCTATCCTCTGCCGATGAATCTGCGTTCGAAACGCTCAGTGGCAGCCACTTTCTCGATTTGCACGGCGGCTCGCTGGACTTGTCGTGCGGCCTGCTTGGTGAGTGGCATCTCCAGTGAGAGGGGAATCTTGTGCGGCAAAGTCTTCTTGGCGAGCAATCCGACTATCTGGTGAAGAATGTGTGAGGCATCACATCGGAATACTCGATTACCTGCAGACCACACATCGGCTTCTTCCCGCAAGGGATGCCTGCGGCTTACGGATGGAAGGATATCTCCCACTACCAGGGAGTGTAGACTTGGATCGTCAAAACCAATACGGCTTTGTCCCCGATCCCGACACCGAAATCGAAACCGTGTCCCATACAACTCTGCCTCCAGCCAATGTGCAGTTGGGCAGGAATAACGAGGGCGCTCGATCTTCACATTTGCAACTCGTTGAAAGACGCAGAGAGTACCGCGCCGCCAAGATACACTCTTCACGTTGCATCCTGCCGCCCGCAACGCATTCGATTCAAAGGGAGGAGTCTCATAAGTCAAGCAGTCCTCTTTGATCTGCTTGACGTCCAAGCCAAGTTTTAGGGCATACTCAAAAATTTGGCTTAGCTCCGCAGCGATTGTCGGGCGTGTGCCCTTCGGCGGAAGACTCAGCGCTATCCGCCCCCCGAGATGACAGATCTTGGACGCAACCCAAAGAAATGCCTTTATGTGTTCCAAATACCATGGTGGATCTGCCACTACGTATTCCGTACGAATAGCTGGGATCGAATCGGCAAACACATTGAATTGAATAGAATTTGCATCGCCCGACAAAGCCGTTAAATACTTGATAACTGCGATATTTTGGTCGAGCAGTATCGAACGCTGTGGTCCAAACTTCTTAAATGCCAAAACGAAGACTGTCGGCGCTCCTAAACAGACGAGTTCTGTCTGACAACCTTTGTAGCCAAGTAACAGTTCTTCGACAGCCTCGCCAGTAAATCGTCAATCATAATCCAAAGGGTGTGGAATTGGCAGGCCAGTTTCAGCTCTCCATCCGCGGAAACGAGATGCGACTGATTCCGATTCGATCAAAATATCTCTTGCAGATTCCGAAACTGCCCGATTCTCCAGTAGTCGATAAAGCGAATTGGCAACTTCTGTGGGATAAATGCCAGGCAATCTTTGGAGTAGTGAAGAAAAGTCACGAACGTCTGATCGGAGACCAGCAATCACCCAATGATCGATCTGTTCGGTAAAAGTCTTTGTAGATTTAATCGCAGGCTTCATGAAACGACCTCACCCTCAGGTCCCAGTGGGACGTCAGCAATGTTGCTGGTCCGCTCCAGCGCAGTAAACCGCATTTGGAGTTCATCCTGCCACGCCTCGACTGCCACCTGCTGATTGACCATCGACTCGTGGTGAAGCGTTCTCATCCTGTCCGTTACTGGATTGAAGGCCCTAATTTCCAGTGGGATTACACGCAATGGAAGATTTGGATGGATTTTTTGGAGCCTATCCATAAAACGGGACATGTTGTCATGGATTCCTTCTCGCTTCGGTGTGGTAAAAGTGACATAACCATAAACATCGATACCGGACCGGACATATCTGTCGATGAGGTCGAATTGCCGCTCGAACAATTCCGGCGATGCAACAGTATTGAATGCAAATGACTCAGCATTGAAGCCTTTGAGGCAGGCGACCTTACCGTAATTTCGATAGGAAACTATCAATTCATGGTCACGCTGCGTGAGAAACTTCCAGAAATAGTCATTGCTCAGATTGTCATCGGACCAGAAATATACTTCGCGTTCGAGTCCGCGGTCGATCAACTCTTGCATCATCCAGGGTACCCATTCTGGTACCAAGTCCGGCTGTCCACCTGACAGGTCAATCACTTTGGGACGGGGCAGCTCATTGAGATAAAGGTCAACAAGGTCAGCCGCACTGAGCCAACCGGAAAGGGTTTCGTCAGCACTCAGCAGTGAGAAGGGGACATAACAGTACCAACACCGCCAATTACAGGAAGCATTTTGAAACACCTGCGATTGAAGCAGGTCGACGGCTGTAATTCCCAATGCCTTGCAGGCTGGATCAATCGGAAGCGGGTTGGATGGCCACCCGGGGCTGGTTTCACGTCGAAAATGACGAATGCGGCCAAAGCCCTGGCAGTTGGGAGGTTCTGTGAGGTCATTCTCTTGTTCCGTTCCGAGTAAGTTGCTAATGAGCAACTTGCGATCAGTCAGGTTGATGGACCGGTGGCGGAGAGTTGCAGAAAAGCGATCCGTGTCAATGGATTTGACCATGTGCCCAACCTTATTTGGACCGTTGCACCTGTGAAATTCGTTCGCCATCTTGTTGCACGTTTGGCATCCGTTCGATGAGATAGAGCATCACAAGTTTAGCCAAATACTCAATCTGTCCTTCGGTGAGATCGGTTGTTTTAGGAATGCCATGCCAGTATTCCATGCACTTTCGGCAACAAGATGCCGTCGCGTGCTGTGCATAATGGATCGGATTGCCTGATCCTTCCATCGGCGTTTGCCGTCCATCATAAGAATTGTTTGCCTTTCCAACTGAACTACGCAACCGAGATCGAACGGCGGTTTCCAGTCCGGAAATCCCTTTCTTACGTGCGTATGTGATGGCCTTTTCATCGATTTCGACATGCCAGAAATGATGCCGGATGAGTTCATGTCTCAGCGATTCAAATGTGTACTGAACATCAGTAGTGTCCTTCTTGTGAACACGTTTCCAATCCACGAGATTGGCGCCACACTGTCGGCAAGCTCCCACCTCTGTCTTGTTTCCTTTGTTCCGGCTGGTGCGGAAACAGTGGAGATCATTGCCACAGTCGGTGCTGGTGCACGTAACCTTTAGCGGTTCCAAGTCAAGTTTTGTGAGTTTGGTTTTCGCCATTCTCATTTCTCCATATTCGTGAATGCTTGCTCAAGGATTTGCCGGTCCACATCGTTAAGCCGGTGAAGTTCCAGTTTGGGGATCAGGAAGTCTCGTGCGATCTCCCATGGGTTCGCATTGTCCGCCTGCAAATTGGCCGCGGTTCCCCACCAGTTGACATCTTGCAGGGACAGTCGAAAGGCCATGTAATTGGCTAAGGCTCCAATCTCGACCTCCTCACTTTCTGCGACCATCGGGACAACACCTTTCAGGCGTTCGACACGGCCTCCAGATGCCTCAACACACATCTTTGCCAGTTCCTCAGCCCGGCCGTCCAGGGTGACATCGCCTGCAAACATAGTTGCCTCTTGCTCTTCATCAGAGTCGCGCCGCTCGGGAGACATCTCACTTTCTTCGATTACCGAACGTTCCTTCTCCCCGGGTTCCTGGCCAGCATGAAACATCTCATGCAGCGCGTCATTAATCCATCGTGCTACGGACATCGTGCGTTGCTTGAGTACGATCACGTTTCGCCCATCAACACGCCAGCACGCTCCATGGAACGCACCAGAATCAGCTAGCGGCAGCGTGGGAATCCCCAAGTTCCAGATATATTTCAGGACATTCTCGAATGACATCGACCCAAAATTGGAAAGAATCGCCTCACGGCATTCTTCGGCGTCGGTAGGAACTGGCTGCGGTTCCAGCGTTGGGGTAGCCTGCAAAACCACCAGGGCAAGATAATGAGCGTAGACAGTGTACGCACTGACTTTCCGTTCATCGGCTCGTGCAGGCAGTTTGAAGCGAGCGATTCCCGCGGCTTCACTTTTAAGTCGCAATGGAGTCGTTCCCAAAACTTCCTCCGCACCCCAATGGAACACCCGTCCAATGGTGTTGGCCGCGAGTCGCAACTCCGTTTCCGAAGGGGCTGAGGACTTGGACGTGAGTCGTTGAGCGATGACTGGTGGAAGCAAACGGCGAAGAGCAAAATCTCTATCGATCCCTGCTGTCCCAAGGCGGTTGAAGAGAGCAGCAGAGCTCACCGGCTTGATTGGCAAAAAGATGTCTTTACGAACCTTGATTCCAAGTGCGTCTACAACGTCACGTAGCCGAGCCAAGCTTGCTGACTGATATCCGGTCGCTTCATACCTTTGAATCTGTTGTTCCTTGAGACCTAGGCGGTCCCCAAGTTCTCTTTGACTCAATCCTGCCGCGATCCGCGCCTGCACCAAAGCACACGGCAGTTCATCAAATGACTCAACCGAGATGATGCTGCGCTCCCCAGAACGTAATTCTTCGTATTCACGTAGCTGCTTTTGAAGTTCTTCCAGTTGGCTGCGCAACGCGTTGGATTCCAACTCGACCATCAGAGGATCCTCAGATGGTTGAGCAGAGAGCTCACTCAGGGCGAGGGCAAATTTGTCTGCCTGAGTCTTGGTGATGCGATATTGGCGTTCGTTTTTAATCATAATTACGTAGCCCTCCTTAAAGGTTGAGGGCGATGATTCCCTTTGGGTTTCCCGTGTTCTTGTCGATTTGGAAGAATTCCCAAAACGTGCAGCCCGAACGGTCGGCCTTCGCGCTAGAGGGAAAATACTCCCCAAAGAACTTGGCCTTCTGTGCCGCGCGGAAGTTTGCGAACTCAAAAAACACAGGCTCCATTGATTTCAGCAACAGCAGGTCTACACCGCCTGGTTCCCACGCCGCATCGTAGTCGTTGGGAACGAGTTTCGACGTGACGAAACTTCCATCCACATAAACGCGGCGACAACCGGCCAACCCAAGAATTGCCAGACCTGCCTCCAGTCCTCTCACAAGCCGCTGCCGGTGCGGAGTGCGACCGAAGCGGTCGGTAAAAAGATCCCAGGTAGTCTCGTGAACCCCCTGAGGCAGATTTCCGTCCGTATCAAATGCAGGAATCATATGAACACAATGATATTGTTGTGTTGAGTCTTCGTCAATAAGGTAGCATGAAATTGAACAAAACTGACTACTGAGAAGCGTGTACCCGCTGTAAGTGACTTCCAGCAAGTCAGATGCGTGGTGTTCAACAATGTCCACTGCACAGTCGCAGCGGAAAGAGCAACCGTTCAAGACCGCGTGACTGGCTGGAGGATAGTTCGGAATGCACCAACGGATGAAACTCCTGCCAGAATGGGCAGCGTAGGAAGACTTGTGATGGTCGAACTGCTCAAGTCACCGCTGAATGCGACAATGACGGAACTCAGCCACTTGTATGAATTAATCCTCTTGCCCCGGTCGGCCGATTGTGTACGCATGTCTACTATTATATTCGCGGCCGATGCATCAATCATGTTCTCTGAATCAGCCAGTCTCGATATTGAGACTCTGGACAATGACTGAATTGGAGTGCCGTACCGATCATGGATAGACCAAAGCCACCCCGAAAGAACAATGAATGAGAGTCTCCGTCAAACCGTTTAAGGATCGTGAATAAGCAGGCGAGTTGAACCCAGCCCGGGAACATCGAGCCGAGCTGGTCTTTACGAATCGCGATGTGTCCATAGTTCTGCAGCCACGCGTTGGTCCGTTCGATTTTCCAGCGGTACCGACCACGATACCACTGACGTCCATCCTGCGTCGCTGGTTTCACGCGGTTGCTGCGATGCGGACAGATCAACTCCTCCCCCAGCGGCCAGACGTTCGTGCAACGGGTCGCTGTCGACAGCACCGTCGTACAGCAGACGAGTCCCTTCCGGAAGAGGAATCACAGCGGCCTCCAGCAGACGCTCGATATGGTTCACTTCACTCGCGTTGGCGGCCGTGCTCAGGACGCCCAGGGGAGTCCGGTCGCCATCTATAAGCACCATGGCAGTGGTGCCGTTCCCCTTGTAGACGTACCCCACGAAATCCCCCCTTATATTCGCTCGACAGAAGGTTCCGTCAGCGATTATGTGTTCCCAGTCGATCTCTCCCAGTTCGTTGGAGAGTTCGATCAGTCGGGTCCAGACTTCCGTGAGTAAGCCGGTCTCAACCCACTTCCGCAGACGCCGTCGACAGGTGGACTCGGAGGGAGCCCCGTCTGCTAAATCTTGCCAACGGCCGCCAATTCTGAGCAACCATAACAAAGCTTCCAGCACCGCCCGGGGCGGGACGACAGGCCAGCCGCCACACTCTGATGGAGGCCGCCTGGGAAACAGGCCTGCGATAATAAGCCATTGCTCGTCCGAGAGTTGCTTGCGGTCATCCGTCCTGGACGCCGCGTCAACATGGGCTGTGCCTTCCTTTCGGAAGACACAGAAGTGCAACATGCAAGCCATTCTCAACAGTAAACTACTGGTTTTGACGGAGACTCGAGATCAATCGGCTCAATTCAGTGAATCAAGCAGCCACAGCGGTATGGTATTCCACTCGGCCAACCCTTGGAGAAAGAGTTCTATTTACCTGACGTGCTGTTGCCTTCACTACTCGGGTCAGGATGAACGCCGAATTCGATGTTTTAAGCGATTATATACAGCAGGAGTCGCTCGAGGCGTTTGAATATCATTATTCTTGCCCTCGAAGGTTGGACCTCGCCGGTCATCGCCACGCCCGGTGGGCCTTCCCGACGCATCTGCCAGCGGTGGAGCCAGCGATACAACTTTGGAGGATCTGGCGGGGTGCATTGGTCAACATGGAGGCAACCTGTGCGGCACACGACACGACCGACTGTGGTCCGGCAAACCGCGTCTGGTTACCTGTGAGCGTTGGGACCATCTGTCCTGCCGCAGGCCATACGGAGGGATTTTAAGTCCACGTAAGAACACGGTGTGATGAACACATTCCTGATCGCCTTTTCGGACCAATTGAGTGATTGACCCAGGAAGTCTTCTGCACGCAAAGCGGAGAACCACCGCAGTCAATGTTCGACCTCTTTCAATAGTAATGCGGTCTCTTCCTTTGTCAGATTGAACAAACGAAAGGTGCGTTCGTTGATCTCTGCTTCAGCATCGACAACTTCTCGTGTCAGATGATCAATTTTGATTCGCGCCTCAGCCAGATACGGTTCCCACTCATCTGCCGTACGGGGATTCAAAAAAGGATTCCGTTCCAACCTGAAACTCGTTTTCAAGGCGGTTCCCAGTTCCCGAGTTGACAATTGCCACCAGCACTGTGCCTTTTGATTCAGAGATCCCAGTAATTCGCCAGTCGGCATTTCTCCAAATGTTGACTGCAATCGGCGCTGGATTTTGAGTTGCAATTCGTAGCGATCGTTTGCCAAGGTGCTGGTTTTTTCAGCTAGGTCTCCAATTCTTAACCGATCCGATCCTGTTGCTTCGGGAACTGGAATATTCTCCATGAACTGCGAGAAGAGGCGGTATTGCCAACGGTTACCACGAAGACGAAGAGGCTGAGCTGTTTTGCTGATAAAGAACCAAGTTGACCAAGAAGAAAGAATACCAAGCAAGTATGGATCGTTCATGGGAACTGTGTAAACCGTATTTCCGCAATACAAGTTTTGATGATCCAGATTGAATCTAGGCAGTTTGCTGATGTCAGGCCACAATATTTTACGGTCTTCAAAAACATCCCAATAAGAGCAGGCACGAAGTTCCCACCAATGCCGACCTTTATCTTGTCGTTTGACAGCTCGATCGCGGTGTCGATCCAAATACGCATGGACAGCGGGATATGATTTCCTGAAGATTTCTTCGGCGTCCTTACCATGATCAGACCATGGCCATCGATAATTCGCACTCGACTTTATCGCCAGTAAATAGTCACCAGAATGCTCTGTGTGCCAAGGACGAATGTGCGTTCCTTGCACGAATGGACGAATCAATTCTTCACTTCGAGGATCTTCTGCGATTAACAACGATTTGCGTGCCTCATCCAGCACGAATACGTCAGTCAGGCCAGTTAAGACTCCACGTAGGATACGTCCACCGGTGTACTTCTTCAGAGACTGTCCTCCCGCTAATAGCTTGCTTCGAAGCGAGAGCACACTGTCCGACTCAAGATCCCAAGCGTTTTGCCCCAAATGATCAGTTTTCATGGTTGGGGCATCTGCAATTACTTCAGACAAGTTCTCGGGGGGACGTCCAGCAACCAACCATTTGAACAACTTCATGTCACCCCGGTCGTGACATTTTTTTAGTACTGCGATTGTCGGACGAATCAACTCTGCATCTTCGAACGGTTGAAACTCACCAAAGTCAATAATCGATTCAACACACATCTCCGTAGCAAGATATTTACGTAGCGGAGTGCCGAAATTTCCTCGAACCCAACTTCCGGACGTGATAAAGGCAAGCCGTCCTCCTTCTCGCAACAACTGAATTCCCCTCTCAAAAAAGTAGGTGAAAATATCGGCGACTCCATCGAATGTCTCAAAACAAGACTGCCAGTATACCTTAAATGGCGCAAGCCATTCCTGTCGGATGTACGGAGGGTTACCCACCACCACGTCAAATCCACCTTGTTTAAAGACTTCTGGAAATGCTTCTTTCCAATCCAGTGCCTTCGGATGCACAGAAGGGTCGTTCACCACACTGTTGCCGACTCGGATCGAATGGTCGAGGCTGGTCAGTGCCTTACCTCGCTCGGCAGTCTTGATCCACAAGCTGAGTCGGCAGATTTCAATCGCTTCTTCGTTGAGATCAACTCCATAGAGGTTGTTTTCAAGTATCCGCTTGTCCAGATCGAATAGAGAACGGTGGCCGCGCAACTCCAGGAGCCGATCATTCGATTGCTGGTACTTCGTGTGCAACTGGTCAAAGGCTTCAATCAGAAATGCGCCGCTCCCGCAGGCTGGGTCAAGGAGTCGGATCGTCGTCAGTTCATCCTGCCAGTGTTCCCAGAATTTGACCAATCCAGAGCGGGCAGGTTTTGTCAGCTTTTCCAGTTGGTAGACGCGAGGGTCGGCCAGCGCCGATTTCGCGGCTCCTTTTGCAGATTTTTCCAACCTGATCCGCAACTGTTCAAAACGCTCGTCCAGCACGCCTCCCAGCGCTTGTTCAATGATGTAGCGGGTGATGAAAGCAGGGGTGTAGAATGTGCCTTCCGTTTTGCGCCGAGTCTTATGTTTTTCGGCACCGAGCGGTTTGGCCAGTCCGTCCAACTCATTACGCAGCTTTTCCAGGTCTGTAATTGACTGTTCAAAAATGTGACCCAGAATGTCAACATCGATGACCTTTGTCTCACCTGTCGCCTTGTCCGGAGACCTATAGTCGAACTCTCCTAATTCTCGGAAGTAGCCGCAAACTTCGTCGGAGATCTTCAACCGATCGAGAACCGGATCGGCAGCGAACAGCCCTCCGTTATAGGCATGAATACCGAGTGCCGCGTTACCCCGGTTAATTGAGCTGAAGAGACCACGAAAATTCTCCCAGATCGGATGGGGATGATACGGGTCTCGATGGTCGTAGGCTTTCTTGATCGTCTCCGTTGGCAGCAGACCACGATCTTCACTGAAGGCTACAAACAACACTCGATCAAGTAACTTTTGCGTGCTGGACAGGATGTCGTGTCGCGACACGGTGGGATTGTCGCGGCTCAGTTGCTCGAACGCATCCTGACGCATATTGGCATAGTTGATATAGAATTTTTTGGTGAGTTCCCGGCCGACCTTTTCCGATTCAATTAGGAGTTCGTCGAAAAGGCAGCCTCCTGATTCCGGCACTACGCGGTCAGCCCCGAGCAGAAACAGGAACCGGCGGAGTGCAGCTTCGTTGTCCGCCAGTTGCTCGGTGTCGAACCGCTCGTACGTGTGCTGGTCCGACCCCTTGTGGTACAAGCGGGTTTGCCGAATCGATGTGACAATAATCCAATTACATGGAAAATTGATTGCGTACCGATAGCCTTGATCAACAGCGGACATGCGTCGGCCAGCATACGGACGGTCCAGGGGATCACGGGGGCCCTTGCCTTCTAAAGCCGCCACATATCGCTTATGTCCATTGAAATTTCCAAGCGCAGCATCGGCAAACTTACCGCCGACTTCGACATGCTTTTCGAAAGCGATCGTGTATCGCTCATGACCGACGGGCCCCCTGTAGCCGAGTATTCCCAGAAATACGTCGTTCAAAAATTGGGGCAGGATCTCCTGTTCCCCAAAGCGATCAATCCGGCCTGAAGAGATCTCATTCGCCCAGTGACTCAATTTGGGAAAATCGCTGGCGGGAAGTTGAAAGCCGGCCAAACGAGATCGAATGACATCGGGACGGAAAAGCGGTTTTGCTTCGACAGGCATGAGCGTGTTCTGGTAAGAACCCGCGGCGGACCTGCTCCCGATGGACGACGCTGGTTCGACTTCCGTTGAGGAGCCGCCCTGCTTCCTGAGAAGACATGACCATGCAGTTGCCTCGCTACCAAAGTCTGTAGATAAATTTTCAGCTTTGAAATGAGCGATGAAAAATCGTCTCCATGGTAAGGAGGAGTTCGATTGAACGGCCGGTAACGATTCGTAGCCGTCACTCATCGAAGGCCGAGAAGTGTCCCTGATGTCTACTAAAGGACAAGTGGTGGTGCTGACCAGCAATGCCTCGCAAGCGACCAATGCTGGTCAATTCTGCTTTCCAATGGCGATAGGCGGAGGAACCCATACAGTTCAGATGTATTTTCCTGAGCGCAGCTCAGCACTCGTAACGAATGGAGGCCACGATCGGTATTTTTCCATTTCCATTTCGGAAGCATGATGTTAGGTTGCAAATCCATTCGAGTGGGGGCATCTTCGTCGCATCCTGAAAAACAACTGCCGATGTGAACACATTCAATCTTGTCGCCATCTATGACCGGCTGCGCAAAAATCCGCTCTGGAAGGTTCTGGCAGCGGACAATGCTCCGATTATTCTGGCTTTGTTGCAGCGCAACTTGATGGACGGAGAGGCGAGGCTGTCAGCATCCGTCTTCCACGATCGCCTGGCCGAAGACATCGATGATCTGCGCTCCTCCGGGATTGATTTTCCACGGACGCCGCAAGCCTATGTGGCGGAATGGCTGGCGAATGGCTGGCTGACGCGGCGGTTTCCACCTGGTGCAGCAGAAGAGGAGTATGAGTTGTCCGGTGATGCCGCTCGTGCCATCCGCATGATGCGTGGTTTGATCGAACCGCACCGGGTTGCAACGGAAAGCCGACTTTCTCTGGTCATTCAAGCATTGGATCAGCTTGTGAAAGCGACCGATCCAAACCCTCAGAGTCGCCTGCAGTCGCTGCTTAACGAGCGAACGGAAATCGACCGTCAAATTGAGTTGGCGCGACAAGGCCGGTTGGAGACGCTCTCCTCTGAACGGGCGCTCGAACGAATGAGCGAAATCCTCAGACTGGCGGGCGAGCTGGTCGCCGATTTTCATCATGTGCGAGATGATTTCGATGCACTTAATCGCCAGCTACGTGAACAGATCATGGAGGACAGTCTCAACCGTGGCCATGTTCTCGAACGGCTGTTTGCGGGGATCGATATCATCGCGGACAGCGATGCAGATCGAACATTTTATTCCTTCTGGCGGCTGCTCAACGATACCGAACAAAGTGCCCTGCTGGAGGATTCAGTCGAAGCCATTTTCAACCGAGATTTTTCCCGGCGACTCGAAGGAAAACAGCGGCGGCTTTTACAAGGTCTTATTCGCACACTCTTGAGCAATGGTGGTAGTGTCCACGAGGTATTGCAATCTTTCGCACGCAGCTTGAAACAATTCGTTCAAAGCCGGGAATACCTGGAACAGAGATTGATCAACCAGCGAATTCGTGATGCACAACAAGCCGCACTCGCGGTGAAAACCGCAGTCAAATACACCGAAAAAATGGGCTTCGAGTTGAGCCTCACCAGCAGTCGTATCCGCTCACTGTCTCAATGGGTGCTTTTCGATCCGTCGTTGAATGTGGTCGAGCGGGGGATGTTGCCCGGTAAGCCGCTTGATGTCGACCTGAACACAATCAGCTCCCTCGTGGCCCACTCGGAAATCGATTTTCGCACGCTGCGAAGCAATATCGGCACATGTTTACAAGAGATGGAGCAGATCAGCATCGGCAACATCATCGAACGGTTTCCAGCCCGGCAAGGATTGGGAAGCGTCATCGGTTATCTTGTCCTGGGAAGTCGTTGGGGGACGGAGGTTCTCGACAGCGTTGAAACCGTGACATGGACCGGAGAGGACGGAATCCGACGCCGGGCACGCATTCCGACCATCTATTTCCTGCGGGATCGCCTTTATGAATTCCCCTGATCAGAATATGCGAGATACTAGCGAAGAAGAGGACCAGTCCGCTGAAAAAACGCAGGAAACGCAAGCCCTGTACCAGGGCGATTATGGACAATTGCCTCTGGAGACGCGCCGGACATTGGTGCAGCTGCTTCTGGAACCAGCACTAGATGCGCGGAGGCATTCACGGCTGTGGTCGGTCCTGGTCCGTGATGAAGCCGTTTTGCGGAGTCGGCTGGCGGATCTCTTCCTTGAACTAGTGATGGATCTTGATCAAAAAGTGGCGTTCACCCGCCAGGCCGATGTGGGGGAGCTGGAGGCCCCGGTGATCCTGCGGCGCGCACCACTCACTTTTGTCGACTCCGTAGTTCTTCTGTTCCTGCGCCAGCGTTTGACTCAGGCCGATGTGCGGGGTGAGCGCGCCGTCGTTGAGACGTTCGAAATTCTCGAACAACTCACCCCCTATGAACGCGCCGCCGATACCGATCATGCCGGTTTCCAGAAGCGAGTCCGGAGTTCTGTGGAAAAGATGAAGGACCACAGCCTCTTGCAAAAGATTCGCGGAAGCGAGGATCGCTATGAAATTTCGCCGACCCTGAAGTTGATCTTCTCAGCCGAGCAGATCGCCATGTTGACGGACCAGTATCGGGTGTTGGCTGAGGCAACGGGAAAGCAGATCGTCGCCGCGCCGGAGGGAGCGGACGAGATGGAGGAACCCGGTACATGAAACTATTCGGGCGGCAAGTTGAATCCCTGACTTCCACGGAACAGTTCCGTATGGCCAGGCTCCAGGTTTACAACTGGGGAACCTTCGAGGGCTTGCACGATGTGCGGATCAGCGAGAAAGGGTTCCTGGTCATTGGGCGTTCCGGTTCGGGGAAGACGACACTGCTCGATGCAGTTTCTGCACTCTTGGTCCCTCCCAAATGGATCGATTTTAACGCTGCGGCCCGAGATACCGAGCGCCGGGGAATCGACCGTAATTGGATCAGCTACATCCGCGGTGCTTGGGGTGAGCAGAAGGATGGTGGTCTGGGAGAGATCGTGAAGCGATATCTGCGTACAACTACCACCTGGTCCGCCCTGGCGCTCACCTATCGAAACTCTCGCGGCCGTACAATCACACTGGCAAAATTGTTGTGGATTCGCGGTAGCTCGACACTTACTGCCGATGTCAAGCGGCATTACACGATCTTCGAGCGGGATCTGAATCTGGAGGAATTCCAGAACTTCGACCTGAATTTGCGCCGACTCAATCAGTCGCTTCCGGACGGAGTGTTCTTCGAAAACTTCGAACCTTACCGGGAACGCTTCGGCCGGCTGCTTGGCATTGAAAAGGAGATGGCCTTGCGCCTCTTGCATAAGACGCAGGCAGCCAAGAACCTCGGCGATCTGAACACATTTTTGCGGGACTTCATGTTGGATCCCCCGGCGACATTCGAAGCGGCCCAACGGTTGATCAGCGAATTCGCTGAGCTTAGTCAGGCACATCAGGCCGTGGTCACGGCAAGGCAGCAGGTCGATTTACTCAAACCGGCACGGGAGCGGCACGAACGACTGCAATCCGTCTTGGAAGAAACCAAATCTCTGGTGTCCTTACAGCAAGGCATTGATCCGTACCGCGAAACTCTTCTTGCAGGACTGCTGAAATCCAGACTTGAGGAATTGCGAATCCGAATTCAAGGGCTGATGGGCCAGCAGAAACAGCAGCAAGAGAGTGTTGAAAACCATAAATCCGCACTCCGTGGTCTCGAAATCCGCCATCGCGAATTGGGAGGCGAACAAATTGAGCGGTTGGAGAAGGAACAGAAGGACAAAGAGGAATTGCGCATTGATCGGGTGAGCAAGCGGACCCAAGTGCAGGATGCCTGCCATCAGCTGGATTGGCCCACGCCCAATTCACCTACGGAGTTCGCAGAATTGGCCGAAAAGGCACGGCAGGAACTGGATCAGCGTCAAGAGCTGATGCGGTTGGCAAAAGTCGATCGCGATCAAAAGGTTCTCAGGAAAAACGAACTGGAAAGGAATTTACGGGAGATCGTCGACGAGATCAAATCGTTGCGGCGTCAGCCTTCCAACATTCCTCGCTACATGCTTGAACTGCGTGATTATATTGCAACAAAGCTCAATCTTTCCGCTGAGGTGCTGCCGTTTGTGGGCGAACTGATTGAGGTCAAGCCGGACGAAGCAGCTTGGCGGGGAGCCATCGAGCGCGTGTTACATGGATTCGCCCTGTCAATCCTGGTGCAGTCACGCCACTATTCTGGACTTTCAAACCTGGTGAATGAGGAGCATCTTGGGAAGCGGCTCGTTTATTATCGCGTCGACCAGCATGAAGCAGCCGGGAGCAAACCATCGCCGTTCAACTTGCTGATCCACAAGCTGGAGATCAAGGCCGGCATTCATCGTGATTGGCTGGTTTCGGAACTGAAGAGACGTTTCGACCATGTCTGTGTGGATTCCATCAGGGATTTGCGCGACACGCATCGAGGCGTGACTCGTGAGGGACAGATTCGGCATGGGCCGCACCGTCACGAGAAGGACGACCGGCACCGCGTGGACGATCCCACCTTCTGGGTACTCGGATTCGACAACCGCGATAAACTGGCGCTGTTCGTGAAACAGGAGCAGGAACTGTCCAAACAATGTGCCGATCTGGACCACAAAATTCGAGAGAGCGATCGGAAAGACGTAGAGCGGGACAATCGCGCGTTTCATTGTCAGACGCTGGTGAACTTGCGCTGGAGCGAGATCGACGTTGCACCCTTGGTTGATCGCCTTGAAGCAATTAAGGGAGAATTAAAAGCCATCCTTGCCGGCAATGACTCGCTAGCTCGCATCGCGAAAGAAATCGAAAAGGAACACGCAAGAATCGGGGGTGTAGAAAAAACTCTTCTCGAAACACAAGTGCAGTTTCGCGAGGCGGAGAAGCAAGAAAACGAAGCCCTCAAACGTCTCGAAAAAGCGGAACTGGCACTGACTCAGATGCCTCTGTCTTCTGACTTGGAGGAAGGACTGAAGTGGCAGTTCGACTCGCTCTCTCAGGCCTCTACACTGGAGAATCTCGATGCGCAAGTTGTGCAAGTCGTACGTAAACTGAACAATGACCGACAGAAACTTGATGAGGAACACAACGGTCTCGTGAAGGAAATCGAGCAGCGGTTTGCCGAATTCAAACGGCAATGGCCCGCCGAGTCCGCCGACCAGGACGCGACCCTTGCCAGTTCACTAGACTTTCTTGCCAAGTTGACGCGGCTCGAAATCGATGGCCTGCCGGAGTACGAACACCGGTTCTTCGAACTGCTCAAAGAACAGAGCAACCAGAATCTAGCCTCGCTCAATTCCCTATTACGCCAGGCACGACGCGAGATCCGCGAACGGATGGATCTCGTGAATGAAGGCTTGCAAGGGGCCGATTTTAACGAAGGAACACACCTCCGTATTGATATCAGCGATCGTCTGTTGCCGGAGGTGCAAGAGTTCCGGAATGACGTAAAAGAGGCATTGAGCCATGCCTGGTCGGATGATCGGCAATTTGCCGAGCAGCGTTTCAACGTGCTGGAAAGGCTTGTTGAACGTCTGGGCAGCCAAGCCCCTGAAGACAAAGACTGGCGCAAAGCAGTCCTTGACGTCCGTCAGCATGTGGAATTCATTGCCTGCGAGCTGGACAGGGACGGCCGCGAAATCGAGGTCTATCGCAGCGGAGGAGGAAAATCAGGTGGCCAACGTCAAAAGCTCGCTGCCACCTGCTTGGCTGCCGCCCTCAAATATCAGCTCGGGGGCAGCGATCAGGAAGTACCGACTTACGCCCCTGTTATTCTCGACGAAGCCTTTGACAAGGCGGATCACGATTACACCAAAATGGCGATGGAGATCTTCAGAAATCTGGGGTTCCAGATGATCGTTGCAACGCCTCTCAAATCGGTCATGACCCTCGAACCATTCATCGGCGGTGCGTGTTATGTTGATATTAGTGATCGCCAGAAGTCGGGCTTGATGTTGATCGAGTACGATGACGAGGCCCAGCGACTCAATCTTCCGGAGCAGACGAGTGCCGACCCCTCTCATGAAATCCCCTGAGGATGTTCGCAAAGCTCTCCGGCGGCATTGGGAGAACAAGCGTTCATTGTGGCTGGCCGGAGATGGCCAATGGTCGCTTGTATTCACGCTGGGCAGCCCAGCTCAGTCCGCTGTTCAGTTGCAAATGGAGTCCGTCCGGAATTGGGTAAGAGCGTGGCAAGAGACGAATATCGCTGGACAGGTGGAATGGCGAGAACGTCAATGGCAGGATCTGGGACGTCAACATTTGCCCTCGCGTCTCATCCTGAAATCTCCGGAAGAGGTCGCTGCCTGGGTTGGAGAAGATCGCCGATGGCGTCTGGCGCAAACGCGGTACAATGGGATCATTGAGCGCTGGCCACGACTTTCCACATGCCTGCGGACACATTTTGATGTGCTCGCGGATTATTCCGAACAGGATCTTCAGCGACTGAAGAACATGCTGGCCTGGTTCGATAAACATCCGCAGTCGGGCCTGTTTCCTCGCCAATTGCCGATTGTCGGACTTGACAGCAAATGGCTGGAATCCCGGAAGGGCCTGATCGGGGAACTGGTCGGTGCCTTGCGAGAGGTTGACACTTCCGCATTGGACATCTTCCGGATTTGTGGCATACGGCCACCTCCCAGTTTGATGCGGATTGCCATTCTCGACCCGGCCTTGCGGGCTTGCATTGGCGGCCTGCGAGATGTGACATCCCCCGTGGAGGAACTGGCCCGTCTCAACCTATCCCCGAAGTGCACATTCATTGTCGAGAATATCTAGACAGGGCTGGCATTCGACGATTTGGGCTCTGCGGTTGTCGTCATGGGATTGGGATACCACTTGAACGCCATTGAAAAACTCCCATGGATCGAACAGACCACCGCGTTCTACTGGGGTGATCTCGATACGCATGGACTCGCAATTCTCAATCGAGCGAGGAGTTATCTTCCGCAGCTTCAGTCCGTTATGATGGACAAAGCCGTCTTACTGCAGCATCGCGATTTATGGGGAGAAGAGAAGGAGCAACACCGCGCGGAGCAGTTGCCAGATCTGACTCAAGAAGAGCAGGATGTTTACCGCAACTTGAAACAACAGACCTGGGGATTTCAAATTCGGTTGGAGCAGGAGCGCATTCCATGGTCTCAGGCGTGGGAGGCGATCAAGAATGCACACGGCAGATGCCTGGCAACAGAATTCGACCGCGCGGCCCAAACAATATAACTGGCGAGAAACCTCCCCAAAGAGTTTCGCCCAGCTTCAATGGTCAAGAATTGTGCCATGCCGTCCTATTCAACAGATGGATGTTTCCGAAAGCCCTGCCGAACTAACCTGCGCCTAGTGAGCACCAGCAAGACCACCTGTGCTGAACTCTCGATCTGAGGCATGAGCCTCAACTCAATAAGCAACAGGTGGCATGGGCCAGCCAATCAGTATGCCATGTGCGGCAACCATGATCTTATCAGGCCGCCTTCCGCTCGAATGATTTGACAAGACCGCCTACGTACGATTTCACTTCGACCTGACTGAGCTTCAGCGTCTGTACCTCGTCTGGAACCGTTCCCAGCGGCGGCAGATGACCGCATTCGGTATGCGACCTCTTCTCATTGTAATAGACCGTAAACTCCTGGCAGAGGTGGTCCAAGTGACGTTTACCAAAGACAATGAACTTCGCGAGACACTCGAGTTTGATCATTTGTATGAATCGCTCACAGCGCCCATTCAAATTGGGGCTTGCTTTCGGTAAGGCATTGTGCCGCACACCATGTTCTTTGAGCCTGGAAACGAACTCCTTTGTGAATTTGGCATCCCGATCGTGCATGACAATCGCTGGCTTATCTTCCCGGTTCTTGGTTCGATCCAGGAAAGCTTCCGTCTGTTTGACGACCCAGGCCGAATTTGGATGTTCCGTGGATTCGGAGACAATGGCCTCTCTCGTCGTGACGCAGAGCCAGACCATGACATACATCTCTTTGAAACCTCGGGGAGTCACGGTTTTGACTGAGAAGAAGTCCGTGGCCCACAGAGTCTTGGCATGACGATCGATAAAGTTCTGCCAGGTGTCAGACGTGCGGTCTGGCCCTGGCTGAATTCCTTCCTCCTTCAGGATATTCCGGACGGTCTGACGACTGATCCCCTTGATCCCCAGTTTCCGGATCTCGCCAAGGATGCGGGTCAAAACGAACGCAGACTGCACCTCAGTGCAATCGGGATGACAACCCGATCTGTCCTGAACATCTGCCCGAAGGTAGAGTGAGTACGGCGGCGTTGCTCAGACTGGCACGGTGGTGTCAGGA
>Ga0182738_1001929_pt1 | contig 25188 bp, 9 predicted proteins | sample eDN5th30CBELigMG_FD_128876 | JGI IMG/M metagenome (GOLD analysis project Ga0182738, IMG submission 128876) | Enriched Miracle-Growth compost microbial communities from Emeryville, California, USA - eDNA 5th pass 30_C BE-Lig MG (version 2)... ...
CTTGATTTATTTCGAAAAATTTCTGTCCATCAAAATAAACTGGTTACTGATCTTTGCGAATTTCTAAAAGAACAAAACCAATTTTCATATTTCCTTCATTAAATTTATTGATATTCAACAGGGTCTCCCAATCTTTTTTCCAGGATTCCAGACATTATTGTCGGATGTCCTTTCAAAAAATCCAATATTCTCCTCACCAAGTTCGACACAACTTTTTTTTGCAGACAGTGTATTAAACCTCAACATTTTTATTCTGATTCAATAGTTCTAAAAGATTAAGCCATAACAGTGCGTGGTCTGAACAGAAGTTTTTTTCATTTCAAAAATCATAAAAACATTTCAAAGAAATTATAAAAAAATATTAAAAATTTTTTTTTTTAATTTATTTCTCAGGAAAATAGTAAGATCAGACAAATCTATAGGAGGAGTTTGCCAAAAAAATCTGAGAAATGAGGTTGAAAGCCTTATAAAGTCGGACAAATAGGTACTTTGGTAAGCCCTGATATTCAATCCGAACTCTGAATCAAGCACTCCTCAAATTCCAATTCTCAGTATCAAACTCGAAAAAACCCCGATTCTGTAAAAAATATCACACACGATTTCATGAATGCTAAAATATACTTAATTAATTTTTCTTTTGGCAATTTTCTTCAGGATTTCTCCTTATTTCCTTTCAAGATGAAAAATTCCTGTTGTGATTAAAACCGAAGGGAGAGATATACCGTCAAGGAAAAAGTGTTTGGAGAAACCAATGATTTCCAATTCTGTTTTTCTTCTCTGGATTGAGATCATTCCTTTTTTCTTGAAATTTTGTTTAGCTGAAATGAAAAAAAGAAAAAGATTTCTCCACAAAAATCATAAAAATAATAAAGAGTGTAATTTTTTTATGATTTTTCGAAAATTTGGTCGAAAGGATTTTCTTTGAAGTGAAAAAGTTTCTGCTGAAATCTCAAATTTCGTTTGAAATTAATTGTCAGAAAACTTTGATTCTTCAAATCGTCAAAGAAAATTTCCAAAAAAATTTTCTTTTTTGTTTTCAGGTCTCATTTTTCTCGAAAATCTTTTCTCTTCTTCTTTCTTTGGAAATTTTTTTGTTAAAAAAAATCATCTCAAAACAAGGAACCCACCACATTTGATTTTTTTCCAATTCCAATTCATGATCTTTATGATATCTTTGTTACTACAAGTAGGGGAATGATGAGCTGCCTCGAAATCAAAGAGAACACTCAAAAACAAAGAGGGAAAATTCCTCTTTCATGGAAAGTCTATTTTTTTTATCAGAACTTCCAATACTCTCACCCAAGTTCAGCCTCATCACTATCCCATCCATGAGAAACAAATTTTTTTAATAATAATAATCATCATTTAATAATTAGGTCAAAGTAAATACATGAACTAGATACTAGAGAAGTTTGTACAATAAGCAGATAGACATAAAAAATAGATGTAAGGTTATTATTCATCAGTCAAAAAATTCTTTTTACGAAAATAATACCAATACATCCAAAACTTTTCTTACTTGAATTCTTAATTGTGAATTTGAGACTCTTTTACATCATGATACCTCATATCAATCATTTTGCTGTTGTGCTTTTCAACAGCAACTTCGTTGCTCCAAGATTTGTCATTCACATCTTCTTCTGAAAGAGCATGCTCTGATTTCTTTTCGTGAATTGCTCCATCGTCACCACCTTGGCTTGCTCCTTTTTCATTAGGATGTCTTTCGTAATAGCATCTTCTGGTGACTTCGAAAATATGCTTGGAAGTAATTGGGCCAGTATTCTTGACCATTGAAGTGAAGTTACCTTCTTCATTGGTAATTTCAGTGTCTCCGACATTCTTCACAAGCAACTTGTATGGCTCGTCAAACTCCTTGATTTGGCCCTTATCAAGGACCAAAACTCTATCATAATTGGCAATAGTAATCAGTCTGTGAGCAATGGTGAAAGTGGTTGATTTATTGAAGGTTTCTTTGATCTTGTTGGTGACGTACTCGTCAGTTTCTTGATCCATACTGGCAGTGGCCTCATCCATAATCATGATTGGAGAGGGCTTCAAGATACTTCTAGCCAAACAGACCAATTGCTTTTGACCAACTGAAAAGACAGAAGTAGCAGCAGTCATTTCAGTATCCAACTGTTTAGGCAAGTTCTCGACATGTTTCTTCAAACGAACATCCTTTAAAGCCTTCCAAATTTCTTCATCGGAAGCCTTTCCAGCAGGATCAATGTTGTATCTGACTGTTCCTGTCAAGATGAAAGGAGTTTGGGGGATGATAGAGATATGTCCTCTCAACAAATGGAGTCCCATAGTGGAGATATCAACATTATCAATGGTAATTTTGCCTTCGGGATCAGATTGCTTGTTGACTTCTTGTAATCTGAACAAAAGTTGGAGAATCGAGGTCTTTCCTGCACCAGTTCTTCCGACACAACCGATTCTTTGTCCAGCTTCAGCGTGAAGAGTGAGTCCCTTGATAACATCAGGACCAGTGGGGGAATATTTCATAAAGACTCTGTTGAATTGGATGTCTCCCTTTTGTGGCCAGCCTTGTTGCTCAAGTTCTTTATCTTTTTCGATGGCAAGAGGAGCTTCATTAGGAACTTCCCAGTAAGATTGGATTCTGGCAGCAGATTCAGCCAAGATGTTGGCCATGCAAACTTGTCTCAAAGTGTACTGGAGGATACCAGAGACACTCAAGATCAAAGCCAAAGAGAAACCAGAGAGACTGTTGTCATCGCCGATGCTACTACGAGCAGTAGTAATAAAGATGACGGCAATTTCAGCGCAGTTGTAACCGAAATCGCAGACAAAGGCCAAGAATCTTGCAGTCAAAGCAAAACCAATGGAACCCTTGATATTAGAATGAAGTTGGATCTTGAATTTATCTTTAAACATTTCTCCTTGGTTGTAAGTACGGATCACAACTATTCCTGAAAGACTTGAGGAGAACAAACTGAAAAGAGGACCTCTGGTGGCCAAATCGTACTTCTTGGTTTGCTTGACACCTTGGTAGCAGATTCTCAAAGCCATAAAGATAAAGATGACTTCACCAGCAAGAGGAGCCAAGTGGACGGGGTCAATAATTGAGACGGTAATGATAACGGTGACGATGAAGAACACGTTATCGAGGACGTCCATGGTAATCAAGGAAAGGAATCTATCAAGAGTACCAGTATCATTGGAGAATCTGTTGAGGATTTGACCAATGGGGTTGGAGTCAAAGAAGTAAACTGGAGCTTGGATGATTCTGTTCAACATCTTTTCATGGTGGACTTTGGAAGTTTGGACCAATCCCAAGTTAAGTAAAATATATTTCACCAAATAGATAAAGATTGTGAATCCGACAAGACCACCGAGGATGGCCAAGCATTTCCAGGAGGCAAAGTCTTGATTTAACCAGGCACCGAGCATTCTTCCGTAGGCAATCAAGGACATTTCAGTAGCGACGTAGACAGCGAGCAAGATCAACAAATAGATGGGGCCACCCATTCCGTTAAGAAGAGCTGCGTAGGTCTTTCCAGTCACATTACCGGGATATGGGTCGGGTTGTTCCTTTTCTTCTACTTTTTCTTCAACTGGAGGGGCAGTTTTTCCTTTTAGAGCGCCTTCGTTAATGGTAGTTTGATGATCACTGATATATCTTCTTAAAGTACTGTGGAGACGAACAACAGCACTCTTCTTTTTCTTGGGCTTAAGAATCTCAGAAGGTTGTCTGGTGGGCTTCATGGCTTGGTTTTCAATATCATGATCTTTGATATCATCAAAAGGACCACTACCAACAATTTGACCATGTTTAAGCATGATAACTTGTTCGCATCTCTTGGCAAAATCGATAGCATGGGTAACAAGGATAACAGTCTTGTTTCTTAAAAGGCCAGCAATACAGTTGTTAAAGATGCTTAAGGCGACTTTGGGGTCAACAGCACTCAAGGGATCATCGAGCAAGTAGATATCAGCATTGGCATAACAACCTCTAGCTAAAGCCAACCTGGCCTTTTGACCTCCGGAAAGGTTATTTCCCTTTTCACCAATTTCGGACAAATCGCCATTGGGGAACAAAGCCAAATCGGTTTCGAGATTGCAGGCCTTGATAACCTTCTTGTAGAAATCTTCATCGTAGGGTCTGCCGAAGCAAATACTTTCTCTGAAAGTACCAGCAAAAATGGTGGGCTCCTGTTCAACATAAGCCAAGGTTCCTTTGTATCTCAACTCTCCCAACATCTTTGGCATTTCACCAGTAAGACTCATCAAGAAAGAAGTCTTGCCAGAACCGACATTTCCGACCAAAGCGTTCAAAGACTTTTCTTTAATGGTAACAGTGATATTCTTGAGGGTTGCATTCACGCTGTCTCCTTGAGTGGCATTAGTGTTCATGTCGATCTTGACAGTTCCAGGCTCTTCAGAGTCGTCCTTGGTCCAGAAACCAGTGAACTTGTCGAATTCAACAGCGTTGCTGGGGCTCTTAGGTTCTTGGAATTTAACATCGCCGATTTCGGGAGTTTCCAACAACTTTTCAGTTCTCTTGAGGACCATACCAGCAGCAACCAAGAAAATGAAACCTTGGTTGACAAAGAAAGAACCGTAGAGTCTGATGAAAGAGAACAGGTAAATGGTTGAGAAAACGGTACCAGGAGTGAGTTCTCTATCGGTCAAGTAGACGGGCATGAAGATAAGGAAAGTGGCAATGGCGATAGAACTGAAAGAGAGACCTCTCCAGACACTTTCGCCCATAAAGAGCTTCTTCAATTCAGAAATTTCCTTATTTCTCAAGTCAAATATTCTATCCTTAAATCTCAATTCCCAAGCGTACATCTTGAGCAATCTGATACCTTCAATGCTCTCTCTGGTCAATTTAACTCTATCATCGGAAATCTTGTTTCTTTCTTCAGACTTTTCTTCGGATTTCACAATATAAAGAGCTTGGATTGGGAACCACATCACGACGTACCCAATACCAACCAAGCAAAGCACTCCGAAATAGATCCAAAGCAAAGCTCCAGAGGCAACGAGCACAACAGGAGCCACAAGGCACTTGGGGAAATAAACACCAAATTCATCAAAAACATTGACATCATTTGATGCCAAGTTGATGACTTGGCCTGGCGAAACCTTGGTCAAGGTATAAAGAGACAACTTGGTGACCTTGCTGTAGATCAAGCTGACCAAACCGCCTCTAACATGGGTGGGGAAGTAGGTACCAATGTGGTTGTAGTGATGCTCAAAGTACAAACCGACTACCAAGCAGGCGGCGAGGGCGCCGGACCACTTATAGGCTTCGTCCTTGGGGCCGAGGTAGGAGTCGATGAGCTTCTTCAAGACCCATCCTGTGAAAATTCTTACAAAACTGAAAAGGATGGCAACAATGATACAGTAAATCATTGTCCATTTTGTGGATCTGATGATGGCCATGGTAAGACTGGGCTTCTTATTGGGGTTCTTGGCCTTCTGTCTCTCCATGTCGTCCATAAACTTGTCTTCCAAAACGTCTGCTCTTCTTCCGTAAGGGAAAGTGTTGAGATCAGGATCTTTCAAACCCTTCTCAGAGTTTCTAAGTTGAAAGGCTTTCTTGATAACTGGGTACACGTAAGCAAAATTGAGCTTGCTGAGAATGTTGGCCTTCTGGTCATCGGACTTGAAGTCGGGTTTTTCCTCGTCTTTAGCTGGACCAGGGTGGTACTGGAATGAAATTTGACTTCCATGAACGTGAGCAGGGGCAGTAATCTGGAGACCATAAGCTTGTTCACCGTTGAGAACGTGCACAGAGTGGTGACGATCAGGTGGTTGCATGATTATTTAAATGATTGAAAAATGAATTATTGTAAAATGAAGAGTTTTTCCGCTTAATAAAGGGTGAACATTTCTGATGGAATCATTCATTGAGCAGTTTAATTTTAAATTCAGATTTTATTAGATTCTTTAATTTAGAGACAAGGAACTGTTTCAAATTCAAACCTCTTTCGAAGATCAATGACAGTCTTTGATGTTCTAGAACCATTAACCTACCTATTCTAAATGATAGAGCTCTACTGAGAGAGTCTCATACAGTGATTTCTTTGAGAAGACACTTTTTAGCGCTTAGTTGTAATATAAATATCTTTGATTTTCTTTCTTCATTGATTGAGGATTTTCATCAACTAAAAATAGCTACCGTTAAAAATAGGAAAAAATTAAGTAACATCTTCTCTCCAAATATCATCAAATCTGACTCGTCTAGGCTCGATCTTGGGGATTTATCTTGGTCTGAAAAGTGGGTCCTCGTATAACACGATCGAATTCAGATTTCTGTGGATGGACTAAAGTTACATTTGTTGTTTTAGCCATTTCATTCTTTTTTCGTCAGAACAAAGGATTAAATCTTTTGCCTGATTTCGGATTATTGCCTATAGATTGCCTTGTCTTGAATTCAACTTTTTCCCCCGTTTATTACCAAAATTCTGTGTCTCTAAATATTTGTCTAAAACAAATCCAAGAGATTTTATCCTTGAGTTTCGTTTTTGGCAAAGAAGAGCTCAGTTTAGGCCCAAGACCCGGATTATACGGTCCAGAGAGGCCCTAATTACCAGTTAAAAAGGTCCTTTTAATGAATCAGAGAGTCGTTTCTAATGATAGGCATGTCTTTCTAAAAATAGGAACACTCATATTTTCAAGGATCCCTTGACTACAAACTATTTTTATCAAATATGGTAAACTCTCTCTATTGAAAACTATCATTTCAGAACCTAATTTCATTCTTGACAATTCAACACGTATATTCTTCCAGAATTCTTTAAGGAAAAATTGTAAAGGGTTTATCCATAGAAAATAGGGTTGAAATGAAAGGATTTTTGCCGCTTGAAGGTCTTTCTAGATTTGAAAAGCTGACCCAAGTCATTTTAGCAGCGTTTGATATCATAGGATTGGTGTTGTCAATTTGATTTTCGATTTTTTCCAAAATATCTAGAGAAGACAACAAATTAATTGAGAGTTTTCCCCCCTTTCCATCTTGACTTCCTCTCAACTTCTATGGCATTACTTATTTAGCTTCTAATCACTCAACCATTTTGTATAAGTTATCAAACCTTGAGGGAAAATTCAATCTAATCTAATTTCTCTTGTAAGTTATTGCTTCTGAATATAATTTTTGTTGATTTTTTATTCTGATACAATACTCTCGCCTTCTGAATCAAAAAATTCAGTGAATACGAGTCCCTTCTAAATTGTCATAATCTTTAAACCGAACTCTCCTCTCTGAGGTTTTCAAGATTAACCATCGTCTTTCTTTTTGTGAAACCTTCCAAAACTGGTCAAAAGATCTTTCTGTTAGGAATCGTTTCGTGAATAATAGAAAAAATGTTTCTAGAAGGTATTCAGATCCAAAGCATGTGATAGGCGGGTTTCATTAGCCTCAATAAAAATTTTATCTATTTTTAGAAAACTAATTTTAGAGAAATCCAATAACTGAAGCCTGAAATAGTCTCTTCCTAAATATAAGGTTTGATTCTTAATTATAGGCTCCAACTGACCATCATCATCCTATACTTAACATCCTGCCAAAGGTCCTATATCAACTGGCCAGGGTTATAATTTCGACCTAAAAATTTTTAAGTCGAAACCGGTTCAAATTACGTACTTTGATTTTCTGTTGACTCAGTTGAATTCGATCCGCTCTTTAAATTCAGGCGACCCCTTTAAAATTAATCCTCTATCTTTCGAGAAATTTTGAATTGATAACTAACTTCCTCTATATACTTGGAATATTTTCTATTCCAGAAAAATTTCTTTTTTCAACCAAACTCGAATTCAAATCTTGCTCTTTCTGTTCTCACTGATCACTTGACTGGTGGAAAGTATAGAAAAAACCAAGCGATGCATTGTCTTTCTACCAAGATTTGCAGCATATTTTTGCTTGTTCTAATTTCCAACATTTTACCTGAAAAATTTTGAATTGGAATGATAAACTCTCAAAAGAAGCTCTAAATTTAAAAAAAGAGAAGTTTTTTTGATAAAGTAAAATTTTCAAAAATTTTTGAATCTCTCGGACTTGAAATTTTGTTCAACATAAATCATAACTGAAAATTTTGAAGACAAATTTTTGAAGGAAAAGGGAATAATTTTAGAAAATAAAGATATGTCCCATTCTGATCAGATGAGGGTTCAAGATCTTTCAAATTCTTCATTTTTTCTGGAAAATCGAATTCATTAAAAATTCACTTCCCTTGATTAAACTTCACCTTTTTTATCTTAGGACTGAATTTGGAAAAAAAATTGGAAAGAAAAATCTTTTCAAAATCCCAAATTCATTGAAGAGGGAAAAAGTATCTGTGCTCTACAGTTTTGAGAATTTTCTGCAGTTTTGAGACTCAATGAATTATTTTTTGCAGGGTTTCCCACAGTGCCTATTTTACTCCACTTTGTCGGATTTTTTGACAAACTTATCCCACAGGTTCGTCGGATCTGGCCTTTTTCTTGAGAAATAAACCAAAAAGAAAAATTGAAAATTTTTTTTCAAAAAATATTTTTTTAGAGTTTTTGTTGTGGGGAATTCTTGACAGAAATTTTTTTTCTCCGACTTTTTTCATTATTTGAGAGATTTTGTTTATGAAATAAATTATCAGTTCGGATCGCATCCTTTTATGATTCAATTTTATAGAGTTATTGCATTTTAACAAAAAATCACTGAAATTTAATAAACCGTCTGCATAAATAAGTGTGTCGCTTTTTGAGCGGAATGTCGGATTTTTTTTCAAAAGACATCCGACAACGCCTGAAACTTTGGAGAAAGGTTGAGAAGCCCTGATTTTTTGAAATTTTAGGAAAAAATTCCCAAGAAGAAATATTCCTTTCTTCAGATTTTTGAAACTTGTTCAAGAAGAAAAGGTTTTTTTTTTTCAATCAGGAATTCTTTTAGAATGAAGAGGTCTTTGATAAAGTCAAACTACCTCCTGGACAAAAAGTCCTATTGGCAGTTTGTTCCCTTGATTTCAGAGAGGAAACAAGTGGAAAAGCGCAAATTCCTTTGAAATCAGACTTGGAAAATTTTTTGAAATTTTCGAGAAAGAGAAAGAAAAAATTAATTCTTCTCTAATTCCAAATTCTTCGCACCGAAAATCGTCTTCGGGAGGAAAAGAGTTTTCAAATACAAATTAAAAAAAAAGTAGAAGGAGAAAATACTCACATTTCTACGGTACAAAGACTCTCTACCATCACAAAAATTTTTTTAAAATGTCTCAACAAAGAAATTATTACTGAGTTTATTTCCAGAACTCTCCAGAGAATATAAAGAAGTATGAGTCCTAGCATCCTCTTTGTATTCATCTCAATCACTCCGAAAATCTGAATAACAATATAAATTTGGTGATTTCTTACTATTTTTTCTTTTTTTCTTTCACAAAAGTTTGTATGCTACTTTTTTCCTCTCATACTTAAGAGTAACAACACAGCACTTTATTATAAAATAAAATCATCTCCTCTCTACTATCTCCTAAAAAAATTATAATTTCATTCAATCTAATCGATCCTAATACAATGCAAACCTCTTCTACAACTCAATCCACCAAGATCATCAAACTTGCTCCACCTCCTCGCCCTACCAAAGACAATATCCTTGGCTACAACTTCGGCCTCCGTCCTTACAGAAAAGGAGGCATCCGCATGGAACGCCAACTCTACAAAAACAAAATATTCTATCATAATTATGGCCACGGTGGCGGTGGTGTCAGCCTCAGCTACGGGTGTGCTCGTCATACTGTGGACTATTTCATACAAAATACCAGTAATCCACAATCAAATGACGTTGCCGTCATTGGCAGCGGATACATGGGCCTTTTAGAAGCGAATTTGCTTGCTGATCTTGGCTGTAAAGTCACTGTTTACACAAATGCCTTGCCAAAGCCAACTATAGGAATGTATGATACTGAAGCTTGTATCACTTCTCAAGTTGCAGGAGGATTATGGATGCCATTTGGACTAGATATACAGGATAAACCTTTACATTTGAAATTGGCGAAAGAGACATATGATTATTATGTGAAGTGTATTCAAGAAGGAAAATATAAAGGGCTTTCTTATAAGCCTGTTTATATTATTGAAGCAGAAAATCCTATTGAAGATTTTTGCCCTCCAAAAATGATTGATCACAGCATTGTCCAAATTGATTTTGGAAATGGAAAATTACATGAAGCTATTCATTTCACCTCCATTCTTCTTGATGGAGATATCTTTTTGAATGAACTTTACCAAGAAGCAAAGGATAAAGGAGTCAATTTTGTCAAGAGAAACTTTGAAAATATCCTTGATCTCTGTGAATTGAAAGAAACTCACATCTTTAACTGCACAGGTTCATATTCCCGCGTGTTATTTAACGACACTAACATTGTTCCTATTGTTGGCCATCTCTTGTATTTGAAGAAAACTCCAGGCGTTGATTACTTCTTGGAAGCTACCTGCAAAGACGGCAAAAATATGGTCACAACATACCCTCATGATAATAAATTAGGCATAGGATTTACCTATGAAGAAAGAGGATGGCTTGAAAAACCGGACCCTGAATCTATTCAGAGACTCATTGCGAATCTTAATGAATTTCTGGAATGGAGAGCTGGTGTTGACATTAAACCAAAACTTTAATTCCTGCGTCATGGTATTTAAATTGAATTATTTTCATTATATATATTCTCTAAATTAATAAGTAACTAAATAAAATAATGATTTATTTAAATACGTAATCATAGTTGCCATAAAATTCAACTAAATTGGCAAAATCTCTCTCTCTATTTATTTCCATGCTTTCACCAAGAAAAATGCTATTTTGCTTGAGCTATCCCACAGTCTCAACAGAAAAGTCCAAAATATATCACGTTTGAGGAAAAAGTTTATTCCCTTAAAATCTGTCTAAGTGTGTTTCAGATTAGAAAAAGGGGAAAAAATTGACAGATGGTGGGTACTAAATTCAAAACTAATCATAAAATTATTAAATTTATAACATATTCATCCAATTCTGTTTTGGTAATAATTAATTGCCCTCTTCTGCCATGTTAAAGAAAGCTTTACGATTCACGACTGGAGCTTTGAATTCCGTCGACATCTTTGATGACCCTGTTCATCTAAACCTAAAAGGTGAAAGAACGGTCACTTCTTCTGTCGGAGGCGTCATATCTCTTGCTGTAATCATCTTCCTTGCAGTCCAGTCCATCATCCAGGTCGTTGCTATGTTCAACAGAGATGATCCTTCAATCATCCAAATGTACGAATATCAAGATGACCCTGAGATCCTCTACCTCAACAAGACCAACAACTTCATGTTTGCTGTTAGCTTCACAAACAATAATGCCCCAATGAATCTGAGCGAGGACTCTCTTTTCAGCTTCACTTCCACTTTCAGTCAATATGTGAGAAATGAAGACGGCTCTCAAACCAAATACAAGCCTGCCATTAATTGGGCACCCTGCAATGAATCTGACTTTAGCTCTCATGTCTTTCAAGAAGGAACATTCAAGTCATACTCTCTTCAATATGGCTATTGCCCTACTTATATCAATTATACTGATACCAATACCGGCGACTGTCCATCTTTTATTGTCGACGAGTATCCTTCTTGCATCACTCCACTGGATTTCAATGTCCGAGGCAATTTTCTCTCGGACTATTTCAACTTTATTTCTTTCAGGCTAACAACATGTAACCAGGAGGATGCCTTGAGTATCTATGGGCTTCAATGCAAAAGTGGAGATATTACAAGTGAATTCTCCGGAAACGAACTCCAAATTAACCTTTACTACTCCAATAGTCTTATTGATCCAACAGATCACAAGACTCCTAATAAAACATTCCTCGACACCGTGTACTGGAATGTGAATCCCTCTGTCTCAAGAGTCGCTGATATCTTCATTGACAGTGAGACTGTTCAAGACCTTGATAGCTATATTTCCACCGACGCTTCTCATAATTCCACCTATTACAGTATCCAAAGCGATAAAATGAGAGAACTTCAACAGTTTTCAACTAGCTATATGCTGCAGTGGAATTTTAGAAGAAGCAATGTGAACCATGTTACCACAAGAACTTACACTAAAATCTTGGATGTGATTTCTGATATTGGTGGTATTGGTGGTATTTTAATGGTAGTGGGAGTTGTCCTCACAGCAGGTTATACGAAATTCAAATACCAAATGATGCTGTCCAATAAATTATACGACTATCAAACAAAATCAAAGACACAAAAACAAAGAGAAAAAACCAAGAAGGCCCCTCAAGAAATCAAGAAGGTAGTGAGATCAGATGTTAGTGAGGTTGCGGAAGGAGAAAAGAATGATGCCTTGGATATAACAGTTTTAAGGAAGCTAAGAATTTCAAATCCTGCAGCAACTATCAAAAAATATTTCGAACATTTATTTGAGATTAAAAGAATCCTCCCATTTGATGAATTCCATTACATCAAATCTCTTTTAAGCTCTGTATTTTGGAAAAATGATACCGAAGAAAAACTCGCTGAAAAAGGCCGCAACCAGATCCAACAAGATCTCGATGTTATTAAAATCGTTGAAAAGCTTCAAGAAATCGACAAACTCAAAATGCTCCTCTTAAATCGCTATCAACGAGAAGCTTTTAACTTTATTGAAAGGCCTCTTCTCACTCTTGAGGAGAAAACTCCAAGACATCGTCGAGGTTCGAAATATAAAATTGAGGTTGGAAATACGGCAGAAGCTCTTTTTGAACAGAGAGAAGAATATGAATCTCTGTCAAAATACGCTAAGTTGTACACGTCTTATAGATGCCTTGTTAGCGATACAGAGTCTCACGACTCGAAATATAACAAGAAGTTGCTTGAAATGTTGGGAGAAGATCTAATAAAGGTTTTCAAACATATTGATCAACAGATGGGAGAGAATTTAGATCCTGGGAAATTTGAAGAGATTGTGAACAAGATTATGGGCGAAAGTCAAAGTCAAAATCAGAATGAAAATGATTTGAGTCAGATGATCCTAAATATTTCGAAATATTAGTAAATGTGTGTATTGAAAATTTATAATAAATACACAGTATAAAGCCTTTTGTTGCCATAGTTAACTTCTAATAGTTATCAACTTATTAAAATTTAATTCACTCCTTCGCACTATCTTGCCTTTCGGTAGGGATCTAGACTTCAAAAAGGGTCTGAAGGGAGAGTAATCACAACCGGCTACCGTTTTTTCAACACCTATTGATCGAGGTTCTCATTCGTTCAGCCAAAGAAAGATAGTTTTTCAAACCATGATCAACATTCATATTTGGATGCATCACTGATATTGATCTCAATGACAAAAAAAAAGGCATTATAATAATATCAATGATTCTCTAATTAAAAAAATTCAAAGAATCTCTTGATCTATATGTCTCTTTAATTCGACTGATTAAAATTTTCTGAAAACATGGCTAGGTTCATACACCTTAAAAGGAGTATTCACTTCCTCTCTACCTATTCTGCATTCTTAGAAATCATTGAGAGTTTATATAGGTAGAGTCCAAAAACCAAAGCCATTTCTCGATTAAATTAATTCAGAAACTGCTATACTCTTTCATCTTCAGAAATAAACTAATTTCAACAGGATTTCATAGCCTTAATTTTGTACTAATTAAATGTGAAATAATCAATAACTACAGGAGAATGTTTATTTTCATAGGATAGAGTTTCAACCCAAGCCCGTTTGTTCGAATATTATATATTCATAAATTAAAAACAAGCCTTCCATTTCATAGCGCTATATAATGTTGAAAAAGTCAACAAAGGCCTTTAACCAAGTCCTCAATGAAGTCGACATCTTCGATGAGCCAGTTCACCTCAACCTTCGAGGTGAAAAAACCATTACCTCTGCAATCGGAGGCGTTATTTCTCTTGCTGTTATTATATTCTTGGCCGTTCAAACTATCATTCAGGTTGTTGCTATGTTTGATCGAAAAGACCCTTCGATCATACAAATGTACGAGTACCAAGATGACCCTGAGATCCTCTACCTCAATGAGACCAACAACTTCATGTTTGCTGTTAGCTTTACAAATAACAATTCACCAATGAATCTGAGTGAAGACTCTCTTTTCAGCTTCACTTCCACCTTCAGTCAATATGTGAGAAATTCAGATGGCTCACAAACCAAATACAAGCCTCTAATCAACTGGGCTCCTTGCAATGAGTCAAACTTTGGTTCCGATGTATTTCAAGAAGGTACATTCAGCTCATATTCTCTTCAATATGCTTATTGCCCAACTTATATCAATTATACTGATACGACAACTGGCAAATGCCCATCTATTGTTTCAGTCGAGTACCCTACTTGTATCACTCCTCTTGATTTCAAGATCCGAGGCAACTTCCTTTCAGGGAAATTCGATTTCATTTCTTTCAGGCTCACAGAATGCGATCAAGGCGATGCTGTAAATATTTACGGACTTCAGTGTTATAGTGGAGATATCACAAGTGAATTCTCTGGCAATGAACTCCAAATTAACCTTTACTATTCCAATAGTCTTATTGATCCAACAGATCATAAGACTCCTAATAAAACCTTTTTGGACACTCTCTACTGGAATGTGAACCCTTCTGTCTCAAGAGTGGCTGATATCTTCATTGACAGTGAGACTGTTCAAGACCTTGATAGTTATATTTCCACTGACGCTTCTCATAACTCCACTTATTATTCGATTCAGAGTGATAAAATGAGAGAGCTTCAGCAATTTTCTACTGATTATATGTTACAATGGAACCTGAGAAGAAGCAATGTGAACCATGTAACTACCAGAACCTACACTAAAATCTTGGATGTGATATCAGATATCGGTGGTATTGGCGGAATATTAATGGTTGTCGGCTTTGTTGTCACCACAGGCTACACAAAATTCAAATACCAAATGATTCTTTCCAACAAGCTTTATGACTATGAATCAATTGAAAGCCCCAAGAAGAAAAAACCACAGCAGCAGAAAAAACCTGAACCCGCCCATCAAAGAAAAATCTCATTTAATAAGCATTCTGATGTCAAGAAATATGAAATGGCACCCGAAAAAAGTGAAGATAATGGAAGTGTGCCACCATCATTAGTCAGTCCTCAAGCTAGTTCTAGAAGTCTAAACCCAAGCAAAACCATCAAAAGTTACTTTGAAAACCTCTTTGAAATCAAAAGAAAAATGCCTTATAACGAATTCAGTTGGATCAAAGCAATGTTAAGTCTGATTTGCTGCAGAAGAAATCCTGAAGAGCAGATCGCCAGAAAGGCCAGAAGCCAAATCCTTCTGGACCTTGATATCACGCGAATTGTCGAAAAACTTCAAGAAGTCGACAAGCTGAAAATGCTTCTCCTTAATCGTTATCAAAGAGAAGCCTTCAATTATATTGAAAAACCTCTTATTACCCTCAAAGAAAAGGACCCAACGCATCGCAGAGGCTCATTTAACGAAACTCAAAATGAACTCGGAGCTGGATCTCTCTTTGAAATCCGAGAAGAGTTCAAGTCTTTATCAAGATATGCCAAGCTTTATGCTTCTTATAAATATTTGAGTAGTGACAATGAGTCTCAGAACTCTAAATATAATAGAAAGTTGCTGGAAATGCTGGGGCCGGAGCTGATAAAGGTGTTTAAGCAGATCGATACGCATATGGGATCAGACTTGGATCCAGCAAAGTTCGAAGAGGTTGTCAACAAATTAATGGGAGATCTACCGAAAGAATATGTAAAAAACCATCTTTTAGACATCTCCAACTAATTTGTTTGTTCAGAAAAATCGATTATATCAGATTTTTAGTTCTATAATTCATCATCATACATACATTCATTCATAATCTTTTATTCATTCCTTATATAATGTCTGTTGTCTTATCATCATAATTCTTATAAAACCATTAAAATATAAAAGTATTTCTCCTTTATAGAAAAATCTCTAAAGGTTCACTCAAAGGAGGCAGCAGGGATAGCAAGCATTGTTCCAGCTCTAATCTTGTTGGGATCATCACCTATTCTATGAAAATTAGCTGCATAAATCGCTTGCCATCGGTCTGCACTTCCATACAACATCTCAGCTATGCTTCGTAAAGTATCTCCCTCAACAATCTTATAATGCGTAGGAACCAATAAAGGAGAATTCTTGGTTTGAACTGAAATCTCAGGGATAAGCAATACTATTCCAGCTCCAAGGACACTTGCTGGACCATCCTGAACTTCCATTGGATTAGCCTTATAAATTGGCTCCCATTTGTTCATGTCTCCATAAACTTCGAGAGCAATACTTTGTAATGTATCGCCATCAATTGTAGTATAATGAGTAAGGGTCGATTGTGACTGCGTTAAAACTTCAGAAGAATTAGTTGGAGCCGGAATAGCAAGCATTACACCTGGTATAAGTTGAGTAGAGTCATTTCCAATGACATGTAAATTTGCTGCGTAAATTACTTGCCAACTGTTACTGTCTCCATATAAAGCCTCTGCAATGGTTTCTAAAGAGTCTCCATCAACGATTTTGTAATGGGTAGGGACAGAGATTTTTTGAAAATCAGAGGGTGGAGGCGTTGACGTATCTGGAGTTGAAGGAATCTGAAGGATCATCCCTGTTATAATAAGGTTAGGATCATTGCCAATAACGTCAACATTTGCTTGATATATTTCTTGCCAGCGACTTGCATCACCATAGAATTTTTGGGCAATGCTTGAGAGAGTGTCCCCAAGGGCTACAGTATAGGTTTCTTGAGCACTTGCAAAAGAAGATGATGAGAGGAAAAGAAATGCAATAAAAATGGAGATCATCATTGTGAATTTCAAAGAGATTTGTTAAATTCTTTTTTCTTTGGATTTTTGTAGTCAAAAGGATTATTGATAATTTAGCGTTTTCAATGGAGTTTGCAAAAGACCAAATGAATGTCTTGACAAATAAAAGCGTTACAAGTCTCACATTAACGCGTTTGCTGCAAATGAATTCCCCAAGACAAAAAGGAAATTGATATTAACATCTGGAGACTCTGAAAAAAGGCTCTCCTTGAAGCAGATCCCGAACAATAAACCACTAGACCTTAAAACTCGGATTTTCCTGGTGAATTTATTCAGGATAAAAATAAATTTTTAGCTTCTAAATCTAAAGGTTTGGAAGAGCAAAATTAAAACAACGCTAGTCAAACCCAAATCGCCAATTTTTTTCGTTTTCTAGAAAGAGAGAAATTTCCTCTCAGAATTTCTATCACAAGATGTATTCTACTTCAAAAGATGATAAGGACCTTTGAGAAAAATCGAGGAGAAAAAAATTATAGATATTGAGTTCTTTGCCCTGTACTGAGCTACTATCCCATATTTTCTCATACGCTCTCACCTCACAAAAGATTTTTTTTAGAAAAATTTCAAGAGAAAAAAGTCCAATGTTTATTTCAGTTTTTCTGAAGGAAAAGATGAAGGAATAAAAAAGATCAAAAAGATCAAATAGAATCAAAGCAAATGATCCTACAAAAACATTTGACATTTTGTAAAACTATCAAGAACACTTAATTATTAGTCTTTCGGTGAAAAAAATTTTAATCATTTCATTTTTAAAAAAACGCACATCCATTCATATATCAACATTTCAGAGCAAAACCCTCTGTCTTATTCTCCTATTTATTAATTAGGCATCAACCTTTATGATATTAAAAGGGCTTCTTTGAGGTAAATTCGGAGATGGAGTCTCAACTTCAGGAATATCATCAAGTAGTTTATCAATCGTTTCTTCAAATAATCTTGGATCAGGATTTAGCCCGATCATTTCATCCACTTGCTTAAACACTCGAACCAGGTCATCTCCAAGCATTCCAAGCAGTTTTTTATTGTATCGCATATTCGGTGTATCGAGATCACCTTCAAGATGTTTGTAAGCATTGTAGAGCCTTGATAATTTTGCATAGCAGCCTTCTTCTTTTGGCTTGAAAAGATATCTAATCGAGTCCTCCTTTATTGAGTCAAGCTCTCCTTGCATATCTTGTTGAATACTCGAGTCTAACCTGTGAATTGGCTTGCGAGTTGTGAGAGTTATGATCGGCTTTTCTACAAAATCAAAAGCTTCTCTTTGATGTCTGTTTAGCAATAATAGTTTCAATTTGTCGATTTCATGAAGCTTCTCAATAATTCTAATCAGATCAAGATCATATCTGACCTGCTCCCTTGCTTTTCTCGCTAGTTTTTCTTCTTTATCGTTTTTCTTGAAAATCCTCTTATATAGAGATTTTATATATGCCCATTCGTTATAAGGAAGAATTTGCTTCACTTTCGTCAAGTTTTCGAGATAACTCTTTACCGTCTTTTTATTAAACAAAGTCGTCCCTTTTTTCTTCAGCAAAGCTGATGGAGATGAAACCTCAAACTGCAAAGGGCTTGGCTGTTCACTTGGCTGAGTCGAAACACCTTTTTCTATCTTTAGAGGACTAGGAGGCTCCATATAAACCTTATTATTTCTCTTGCTATTATTTCCCTTGTTTTTCTTTGTTTCTTTCTTCAAAACTTGATAATCGTAAAGCTTATTTGAGAGAACTGTATGGTATTTGAATATATTATACCAAATCATAACCAAATAACCGGTCGCCATAAACAGACTTCCCAGGCCGCCAATCGCTGATATCACATCTAACAACCTCACATAAGTCCTTGTAGTCACATGGTTTATATTACTCCTCCTAAAGTTCCATTGTAACATATAACTAGTTGAAAATTGTTGTAGTTCTCTCATATCACTGCTTTGAATACTGTAAGAGCTGATATTATGTGATTTATCCTTTGAAAGATAGCTGTCAAAATCCTGCACAGTTTCGCTATCTACAAAGATATCTGCAACTCTGGAGACTGTAGGATTCACGTTCCAATAAATTGTGTCGAAAAATGTTTTGTTTGGGTACAGATGGTTGGCTGGATCAATCATGCTGTTTGCAAAATATAAATTCATCTGAAGCTCATTCCCTGCAAATTGACTATTCAGATCTCCTGATTGACATTTCAGTCCACGAATCGCTACCTGATCAGCTTGATTACAAGTCGTCAGCCTGAAAGAGATAAAGTTGAAGTTGATCGACAAGAATGTCCCACGAATGTTAAATTCAAGCGGAGTGATACAGGCAGGATATTCCCTTTGAATAAAGTGAGGGCAGGTTCCAGTTACAGCATCAGTGTAGTTGATATATGTCGGACAATAAGCATATTGCAAAGAAAAAGTCTGAAATGTGCCTTCTTCAAACACTTGGGAATGAAATTGAGACCTTTCACAAGGAGCCCAATTGATTAGCGGCTTGTATTTCGCTTGGGAGCCATCAGGATTTCTCACATATTGACTGTAGGTTGACGTGAAACTAAAGAGGGAACTATCGCTGAGATTCATTGGGGCATTATTCTTGGTGAATCCTACAGCAAAGATAAAATTATTGGTTTGGTTCAGGCCGACGTTTTGTGGGTCATTTTGATATTCATCCATCTGTAAAACTTTAGATCCAGCCCGGTTTGCCATGCCGTTTAGTTGGATGCAGCTTTGAGTTATCAAGAATATCACAATACCAACAGAGATGATCCCTCCAATTGTTGAAGTAGCCATCCGTTTGCCTTGGATATTTAAGGAGATGGGAGTTCTGAAGAGATCGACATAGTTAAAAGCCTTGATGGCCTTTTCTTTGTGTTGGGAAAATTTCGACATTGTCGTAATCAACAAAAAAGCTTCGCTTATCTTTGAGACTTTTAGTCAGAATTAATAACAATGGTACAATTTTAACAATCACATTAAAATTTTAAAATATTTTCCAAAAAAGGTATTTGGACCAGATCACCATTAAGAATCATTTATTACTCTCAAAAACGCCATTGATAAATAGGAATGTTACAACTATACTGTCTGCTCAGAAGCGCTCTAGTTGATAGAAATTTCAAATGTTTGTCATTTTGCTCAATAAAATTTCATAGAAAATTATCAAAATCAAAGATTGTTTTTCTGAGGCTCTAAAATCCAGTTTTTTCTCAAGTTTATTAATTAATCTGACAAATGTTTAAAAATTACAAAAAAACGCTTTAAGCAAATCTGCAACCTTTAAAAGCTGTACTATCATTCTTCTCCATTGTTTGTCTCTGAAACTCCAAGCTCCTCAAAGACAGGTTAACGCCTCTTAAGAAAAGATAACGTTGCTTATGCATAAGCTCTAAGTTGTGACAGCTCAGCTTTAAAAATGTGGCTTGAATTAGCAGGTTTTCAAGGTTCTTGCGAAATTAACAAACCAATGAAAAACAGTTTTTTCTTGCGAATTATTAAAAGACGAATTATTTTTGCTAGTTCATTCACAGAATAATCAGGCTCAACTGTTTTCGGGTCTTTTCAATTTGATGAAACTTGACCTTGATAAACTAGCTGACTTTGAGAACAAAGGACCCAAGAATTTTTCTCTCCTTTATTAAAATGCTACAACTCCTCTAAGTCTAATCTCATTAAAAATTAAACCATAAATTTATTAAAAATACATTGCTCAATTAATTTGATGGCAGAAAGGTTTTATCCTGAGGCGGAAGTTAATCTTCCATCATCAATCTTACCAGTTTAATAATTCTCCAACAAAAGATTTTTAACTTCTTTTGGAGGTTTTTCAAGGAGGAATTCGTCCAATAAGAAATTAAACTGTTGCTTCGATTAAAAACTCAACAGGTTTATTTTCTCTCTTGATAGTTTTTCTTCTCAGGGGTTTTATTATATCGAGATTTTTAATTAGAAATTTTGATAAGAGTGCCTTTGTTCAAACTATTTCGATTGATTTCATAATCGCGAAGATTGGTTTGAAAATCTCATCATAACAGCAGTCAAAAACAAATTAGAAACTTTGTAAATCTCAACTCAAACAATATAGTAATTTATTATTTCTCACATATAAAGTAGATTTCTTTGAAAGAGATAAACTGAATACAGTTTTGAAGAACTTTCTCTTCAAAAAAGAAATCAAAAATACATCACAAAAAAAAAACATTTCAATAAATTTCTTATTCTTCTTCTCTCTTCATCTTCTAACTCTCAGCCCATCATTGATCAACGACTTGCTTTGACATGTCAAGTAAATTTTGCTTTGATAAGTCAAGAGAAGCATTTCCTTCTTGCTCATTTTCATTCTCAACAACAGGCACATTATTAAATACATGAATTCCCTCATGGATCGGTTCATGGAGCAGCTTATTAACTGTTTCTTCAAACAGTTTCGGGTCGGGATAAGGACCCATCGCCTGATCAACATGCCTAAACACCTTTATCAGATTTACACCCAACATATCCAATAATCTCTTATTATACGCCTTATTTCGAGGCTCCTGATCAGTCTCAAGATGTCTATACGCGGCATATAATTTTGTAAATTTCGAATAAGATTTAAACTCCTCTCTTGTATGGAAGACAGACAACTGTTGTGGCTGCCCAGGAGATTCCTCAGGAGGTTGGATTATAGATGCTCCTCTTTGAATTGGCCTTTGGTTTTCGAGTGTAATCAAAGGCTTTTCAATATAGTCAAAAGCTTCTCTTTGATATCTATTCAAAAGAAGCAATTTTAACTTATCAATCTCTTGAAGTTTCTCAATCACTTTGATTATATCAAGATCTCGAGTCACTTGAGCACGCCCTTTTTTCGCCAAATGTTCTTCTGGATCATACTTTGAAAATAGTCCTCTAAAGAGTGACTTCACATATGCTATTTCATCAAATGGCAAGTATCTCTTTATTGCAGTCAAATTATCAAAATAGTCCTTCACAGTCTTTGATGAAGAAGAATTCTCCACAGCAGGAGCTAGTTTATTCCTCCTAAAGGTCAAAATCGCCGATATCACTGAGCCTTTAGGAGTACTTTTCGCGGAATGATCCATCGTAGCCTGATGAATTTTACTGGTCAACTTGCTTGGAGGCTTTTCAACTGGCTGATAATCATACAATTCATTCGATAGAATCATTTGATATTTAAACCTTGTGTACCCAATTGTCAAGAACACTCCAAAAACCATTAGAATGCTTCCAATACCACCGATATCTGAAATCACGTCCAAAATCTTGGTGTAAGTTCTTGTAGTAACATGATTGATATTGCTTCTTCTAAAATTCCATTGGAGCATATAACTACTGGAAAACTGCTGTAGTTCTCTCATCTTCTCGCTTTGAATGCTGTAATAAGTCGAATTATGATAAGCATCGCTTGAAATATAACTATCAACATCTTGAACTGTCTCGCTATCAATAAAGATGTCAGCCACTCTTGACACAGATGGGTTCACATTCCAATAAATACTGTTGAAAAATGTCTTGTTAGGCGTCTCATAATTTGTTGAATCAATCAAGAAATTTGAGAAATACAGATTGAGCTGCAGCTCATTTCCAGCAAACGCTGCGTTCAAATCTCCTGAAGCACACTTCAGTCCCTGAATAACCGCAGCATCTGATGATTTACAGGTCGTCAATCTGAACGAAATAAACCTGAAATCCATCGATAAATATGTCCCTTTCACCATAAAATTAGGTGGCGTGTTACAGCTTGGATATTCATCGACGATCATATCAGGGCATTTTCCAGTAATCGGATCGGTATAATTCACATAAGTCGGGCAATAAGCGTATTTTAGCGAGTATGTGTCGAAAATATCACTCCCTCCAAAGACACCAGAGCTAAAATTCGATTCCAAACAAGGAGCCCAATTTATAACAGGCTTATATTTGACTTGGTTTCCATCAGAAGACCTTATATATTGGCTATAAGTCGTCGTGAAGCTGAATAAAGAGCTATCGCTCAGATTCATAGGGACGTTGTTCTTGGTGAAACCCACAGCAAAGATAAAGTTATTCGTGCTGTTTAAATAAACAGGGGAAGGGTCGTTTTGATATTCATTGGTTTGAACGATTTTTGGATCAGCTCTATTGAACATTGCAACAGTTTGGATGATAGATTGGGTTCCCAGGAAGATAAATACAGCCAAGGAAAGTAAACCTCCAATCGAAGAACTGACCATGCGGTCACCTTCCAGGTTGAGATGGACAGCTTCGTCAAAGATATCCACAGAGTTTATGGCCTTGACAGCTGATTGTTTAGCCTTGAATGAGAGTTTAGAAAGAGGTTTTTTTGAGATCATTGAGGAAAGAAATTAAAACGGATTTTGAATAATTAATTATTAAGCAGTTCAGATTATTAGGGGATGATTACTGAGCTAAAAAGAAAATAATTTTGAAGATTCAAGTTTAGCCCACAAAATTAAAAATCGCAAAACCCGATCAAACAAAGAATTTAATTTTAGTACTTTTAGTATTCACTGTCAAATAAAATCAGGCAAGGCCATTATAAAATTCTATTTTTTCATAGGGGTTGGGCCCTCTTACTGATTTTTTGGGAAGGAGGCCTCTTGCTGTTTGGACTTTGTTCATAAGGGAATATATCCTTTAAAATTAAAGGGATTTATGATGCATGATTAATATTTGATCAGTCGGTTTTATATTTTGTGGCTTGATTTCAATGTTCACACTTTTTCTCTAGAAAGAAAAAGCCTCCGAAAAACATTCATTTTCTCAAATCTGGAGACTAAGAGCTTGCTATAGTTAAGTCAATCGAAAAACAGTGGACAGTGACAAACCTCGAGTCTCGAAACTTTTCAGCAAGATTTTCCAAACCCTAAGAAAAAACCACAAAAAATTTGATCTACTTAATTAAAACCTGGTCGACAAAAGCTGATTCTAAAACGAAGAAATTTGAATCCCAATCCATTTCAGAACTCTGAAGAGGGTCTAAAAAGGCTTTTTCAATCACTTTTTCTTTGAAGTGTAGGAACTCCTTCTGATTTTATGTTTGGGAAAGCTAAAAATAACAATTTAATTTTCTAATCAAAGGAGTCATTAATGTCTTCATTGCGTATTATTTGTTTTGAATAATTACTTTTGGGATAAATTAAAAATCATTAAATGTAATTCTGATTTGAAACTGATGCAATTTGTTTGTATAATTGGATATATTGGACCTTCAACTCCAGGTATTTAAAGTTCAAACTCAAATAACTAGAAAAGGCAAAGAAATCAGATCCAAAGTAAGAAGCTTATTTGTTTTGAGAACGAGAAAAATTTTTTATTCTGTCTAAAACTTTTTTGTCTTGTCCCACTTTAAAAGTCCCTTTTTCTTAATTCGATTAAATGTTGATTCCCAGACTGACAAAATTTCTTCCAAAAAAGGTCTTTTAATTCTAACTTCCTTCTTTGTAAACCATCTGAAAAATCTTCAAATACGTTGTCTTTCCTCTAATTTTTCAACATTTGGCGGAGAAAATGGTAATTTGTCGACAAGTCATGGACTTTGATTTTCTCAAGATTTTGTAGTCAAAAAAATAATTCATATAAAATTCGACTGTTCAATCAAGAGCTCAGATCGTTTGACTTTATAAGCTTAAAAATTTCCGCCTATTTCGAATTTTTTATAAATCCTTTTTTTTTTAATCTTTTTCAGATAGAGTAATTTTTTCACAAGAAATTCCTTTAACTCTATTGAGAAGTCTCACAGTGGAAAGTGAAGCTTTCAAAAACCAATTTCAGGTGATTACAAATTACTTGTCGAACAATATTTATTTGAAATGAAGAAATAATAAAAAACCATTATAATTTGAGAAGGAAGTCTCTTCTTTAGAATGATGCAAATTGCAAAAGATTCAAATTCAGAACGAGAGTTTTTCTCAATTTTGATTGAAAAATGCCTGCTTAGAAAAAAGAATGCTTCTACTTTCGAGAAAAATTGAAGATTACTCTTTTTGAAGGTAATTCTCAAAGGTCAGCCATTTTGCATATAGAGATCTTGAAAAAAATCTTTGGCCAATTTTTTTGGGTCTTTTGAGTGTTAAAACTAGCCTGAGGGAAATTTTTCATTCTTCAAGGACCAGAGAGAGGATCAGCAAAAAAAAAAGTTGAAAAACTTAAAAAGAAAATTTTGGAGACAAAATTTCGATAGATAAACTTGATGATTTTTCGTTTTGGCTGATGAGGATTCATAACAAACTGACCATCCTTCAAAAAAATTTGTCAAATTCAACCATGATCAGTTTTTTCGAGGGCTTAAATTCTCTGTTGAAGACGGAAGAATGGTTTTGTCAATATATCGACTTTCTCTATGTAAGTAGATGAAAATTTCGTAAAAATTCAAAAGATGGTAAGACCTTAGGCTGTTTATCAAAAATGCGAAACATTTCTCTAGAAATTATTGATATATTA
>Ga0182738_1001930_pt1 | contig 25156 bp, 19 predicted proteins | sample eDN5th30CBELigMG_FD_128876 | JGI IMG/M metagenome (GOLD analysis project Ga0182738, IMG submission 128876) | Enriched Miracle-Growth compost microbial communities from Emeryville, California, USA - eDNA 5th pass 30_C BE-Lig MG (version 2)... ...
AGGTCTGCTCAACCATGGCGACTCGACGCGTTACGGTGGAAACATTGAGCCCGAGCTTGTCAGCCGAAACTGAGCGGCTTTTACAATCAATAAGTGTTTTGATAATGCGAAGATCATCCCAAGATAGTTGGCTCGCGGCGGTACGCCAATTCTGCCGGTGTTGATCGCTGGCGTTTTGGCGTAGGATCGAGTCTCGGCGTGAAGTTCGCATTGTTACGAGGGCCCGCCCCCTGGAAGGTTCAAGTTCCCTCCACTATATGCGCCACCTGGATCACAAAAAAGACCCAAAAACAGAAAATAATTATGTACCAGTTATGAGTGACGGTTCTATAGACTTCAAGGTCGACCGCTCGGCCAAGACTTCGCTTGCCGGACAAATCCAGCAGAGAATTACTGCAGCGATCGAAAACGGTACCCTCATGCCGGGAGCACGCTTGCCCTCGTGGCAGGATCTCGCCGCACAGCTTGGCGTGGCGCGCGGCACGGTACGAACCGCATACGAAAGGCTTCATGCAGCACAGTTAATTGTCGCCTCCCGCACGACTGGAACCCATGTAGCGCCTCGCTTGCGAACCAAGGTAAAACGCGAACCAAAACCAGACCCTGGCTCATTCCTGGAGGCCTATCAGGAGATGACCCAGGGACCCGCCTTCTTTCAAATGGGCGTGCCCGCGATGGAATCCATGCCCAAGACATTGCTAGCGCGTATCCGTGCCAGCAGCATCCGCATGGAAATCAGTGCGGCCGCGCTGTATCCGGACCCTCGCGGTGAACCCCAACTCAGGCACGAAATTGCGGGCTATCTCAGCATGAGCCGAGGAATAGATTGTTCGCCATCACAGGTCATCATTACAGGAGGATATAGTGCAGGCCTAGGGTTGGCGCTGCGTGCACTCGGTCTCGAAGGGGAGAAAGCGTGGATTGAGGAGCCCGGCTTTCCGTTTACCCGCAAGGGACTTGAGCTCGCTCGCATCCGTCCTGTTCCCATCGCCGTTGACGCCGCGGGAATCGACGTTGACCAAGGCATGATGCTGGCTGGCGACGCCAGGATCGCTGTCGTCACACCGGGTCAACAGGCGCCACTAGGATCCATGCTATCTCTTGAGCGACGTCTGAAACTGCTCGACTGGGCCGCCTCGAACCAAGCCTGGATCATCGAAGATGATTATCTCAGCGAACTGCAACTCAACGGCAGGGCTGCGCCCGCGCTGGCATCGCTGGATCATCCCGGGCGCGTCATCCATATTGGATCTTTTAGCAAGACCATCACTCCCACACTGCGCCTGGGTTTCATTGTCGTCCCAACGGCATTGATAGCATCCTTTACCGAGGTTGCGGCATGCCTTGCTCCTCCGCCAGGGCCAGCCGTGCAACTTGCCATGGCCAGGTTCATGCAAGAAGGCCATTATCTGCGGCATCTGCGCCGCACAAAACGTCTATATGCAGCCAAACGGGAAAGCTTGTTAGTAGAGTTGCGACGCCATTTCGACGACGATCATCTCATAAAGACAGGTGTCGCCGTCCTAGTGCGAATGCCCGACGGTTCGCCAGATCTCGCGGTTGCGCGTGAGACGCTGGCATTCGGCATGTTCCCCATTCCGCTTTCCTCTTGGTATGTCACCCCGGAAATACGACGGTCCGGGCTCTTGTTGGGGGTCGCGACATCGCCCACAAAAGAACTTTCACAAATTTGTGATCGCCTGGCGGAAATCATCCAGAAATTCAGCTAAACACCAGACAGATTGGACAGTGACGCACGCGGTTCATATCAATCTACATCGATGCAAGAGACGGCTTACAGTTGCGGTTATAGCGTCGATTGCCAAAAAACTTAAGGCCCCATACATACGCGGGAAAGACCCAAGAGTCCAAAATAATTACTCATCACAATTGGATCTCATTGAGCTTTTCTTCCCCTTTTATGGTGCAAAAATGCGCCCCCTGAGGCCCCCTGTTTTCGATAACTTATATCTCATAGAAGGCCTGGCATCAGCGAGTGCCAAACAGGGATCAAGCTAGTGATGACGACACACCGATTATCGATGAGGAGTTCTCATGTCAGTCAGAATTCCAACGAGAGGCGTCTTGACAGCCTGAAGTGTCTGGCCATGGCGGCTTATCCGATAAACCTCTGCGATCACCTCGCCCGGACGTCCGAACCCGATATAGAGCACTGTAGGTTGACCCTCGTTCAATTGGAAAGCGTGGATGAGTACATTCAAACCCACCTGGATCAGTCAATATCGGTTGCCGATCTTGCACATCTTTGCGCCATGTCCCGTGCGACGTTTGCTCGGGCCTTCAAGCAACGCACAGGCGTAACGCCGCTGGCTTGGGTCCGTCATCAACGCATCGGGTGCGCAAAGCGGCTTCTCGTCTATTGTCCAAACTGGACTCTCGCGATGATCGCAGCCGAATGTGGCTTTGCTGATCAAAGCCACCTATGCCGCGTGTTTACGCAGCGTGTTGGCACTAGCCCTGCCCTGTGACGATCGTCAGCAATCGATGCAGAGCCCAAGAAAGAGAATCAGATCATCTGCACACAAATCTTTGCCGGAGGTTTGCTTAATGATTGATATAGGCATAGTCTGCATTTGCTGATGGAGTTCAAAAGCTGAGTCGGTTCACTGGATAGCTTGCAGGCCAGGCGTCGTGTAGCCCATTTGCGGCAAAGTCTGTTAAGCCGTGCCTACCGCGGCAAACTTGCCGTCCTTGATCGCGACCGGGGTCGTCATGAGGTTTAGACGGAGCCATCGTCGCGAATCTGCCTGCATGCAGAATCAGATCAGGTTCAGTACGCATGGCAACATTTTTTGCCAGCGCCCAACCGGGTGTCAGACCCAAAGCTACTAGCGTTCTCACGGCGTTCCTACGGTGATGATTGGGTATCGGCATAAACACCTCAATTCGTTAAAGACAGATGCGCATACACGCCATGCCATCCAAATGCGAAAGGCGGTAATACCTTGAGGCAGATTCAATATCTGCGATAGAACCAACGTCTCATCAATTGACTGATTGGCCTAGGACAGTACCGTGCTCGTCAACAGGCGCGTTGGAAAAGCATCGCAGAGATAATCCACGAAAGCGGTAACCTTGGTGCTGACCAGGCGGCGAGCATTGTGAAGTACCCAGAGCTCGATGGGGCGATCCAACATGCGCCCCCATACTGCGAGGTCGTTTCGGACTATTGCGGTCTGCACCAATGATCGGGGAAGCAGCGCTGCGCCCGCGCCGGCCAAGACAGCATCGCGCATCATGATCAAAGACGACATCTGGATTCTGACCTCGGGAGTGACACAGTTCAAGGTGTCGCCATCTTGATAGCGCCACAACCCGCCGTCGTATTTGTTCGCATAAGCGATCGCAGGCACGCAAGGCGCCTTGTCACCCATTGCCATGGTTGGCCGTTTGAGAGAAGGAGCGGCGACCAGCAGCATTTCGTCCCTGGCAAAGCACCGTCCCACGAGTTCGACATCCGGATTGGGATTGACGCGTATCGCGACATCAAAGCCGTCTTCTACCAAATCAATGTTGCGGTCGTCTGCGACGATATCTAAGAGCACCTCCGGATAGACTTGTGCAAAATCAGCTGCCAAGCGGCCCAATAAGGTCATCGAAAATAGCACGGGCGCACTGACGCGCAAGCGGCCGCGCGGCGTCGATAGCCCCGAGGTCACCAAATCACCAGCCTCGGCGATTTCACTCATTGGCCCATGAGTACGCTCGAGCAACATCTGCCCTTCTTCGGTCAAACGCAAAGCACGTGCGCCGCGCTCAATCAACCGTATCCCCAGACTGCGTTCCAAATCCATCACGCGTCTGGATAACGTGGCTTTGGGTCGTCCGCTGATGCGGCTGGCTTTGCCAAATCCGCCATGAGAAGCGATCAGATGAAAATCTGCCAGAGCGGACAAGTCCATAGAGTGATCCCTATATCGCCACGACTGATGACGCGTGATGTTGTTTCCGCCGAAACCAGACGAATGAGACGCTGGTTCTATCTCGCCCCTTGAATCTGCCGCAACGTACCGCTGTCTTTCGCCTTTGGCCACACACACCAAATCACAGGCTCGATTTTGTGCTTGATGTGGTGCAAGGCGTTGGCAAGGAGGTCGCGTTTTGTCTGCAATAAATCAGCGCGAGAAGACCATATGACCCAAATACGAGACAGTCTGTACAAATAATACAGTCTTCACACCATATTTGGAACACTTTACTGTGTCGGTCATGCGCTTTCCGCGCTGCTTTCAACCCCTTTACAAAGGAAGATACGATGACCACGCTTTGGGATTCGATCCGCATCGGCCGCATGAATCTGCCGCATCGCCTGGCAATGTCACCGCTCACTCGCAGCCGTGCGTTACCCGACGGAACACCGGGCGAATTCGCGGCCGAATACTACTCGCAGCGTGCCTCACTGGGCCTACTGATTTCCGAAGGCACCCAACCCTCGGAAGATGGCCAGGGTTTCCCTAATTCACCAGGCATTCACACGGACGCCCATGTCGCCGGCTGGCGTGAAATCACCGATGCGGTGCATGCCAAAGGCGGCTACCTGTTCATCCAGATCATGCATGCGGGGCGTATGTCTCATCCAGACAATACGCTGCACGGTCGCCAGGGCGTTGCGCCATCAGCCATCGCGCCTGATGCACAGATCCATACGCCGACCGGTGCACGGCAAGTTCCTCAGCCACGCGCCCTGTCCCTGGATGAGATCAAGTCCACCGTCGAGGATTTCCGCCTGGCGGCCGCTCGCGCGATTGCGGCAGGTGCCGACGGCGTAGAGATTCATGCGGCCAACGGATACCTTATCCAACAATTCCTTTCGCCCAATGCCAATACTCGTACGGATAGCTACGGCGGGTCGATCGCGAACCGCATTCGCTTTGCGTTGGAAGTCGCCACGGCGGTGGCAAACGAGATCGGCGCTGATCGCACAGGAATCCGTCTGTCGCCCGGCTCGCACCTGGGAGGCATCGAAGAAGGCGCAAACTATAGCGAGCTATACCGAGCGTTGGTGTCCGAATTGGCGCAGTTGCATTTGACCTATCTACATATTGCCCACAACGGCGACGAATCCTTGCTCAAGGACATACGCAGTCTGTGGCCTGGAGTGTTGCTGGTTAACCGCGTGAACCGGCCGCTGGAACTGATCGGACAAGACATCGAAGCCGGCCTGGCGGATGTATCTCCGGTTGGCCGTTGGGCGCTGGCAAACCCAGATTTCGTGCTGCGTCTGCGATCCGGCCATGCTCTGAACGAACCCGATCCGCAGACCTTTTACGGAGGTGGTGCCCACGGTTATACGGACTACCCCCACTTGGAAGGCATCGTTCAAACCTCCGTCTGATGTTTCGACACCTCTCGATACGGCTCACTTCAACCAAGGGATTGCCATGTCCCACGTAATCAACCACAGAACTTTCCTGCGAAACGCCGCTGCCACCAGCATCGGGCTCACAAGGTAGAATCGATACGTGTCCCACTGTGACGGGTCAAACCACCCGCTCCTCGTTGATGACTTTCGGCCAAAATCTCTTGCTGCTGCTCGTGCTGCTGATTGCGGCGGCATTTTTTTCTATTGCCGAAATTGCTATCGCGGCATCGCGCCGCCTGCGATTACGGCAGCTCGCCGAGGAGGGTGATGCGCGGGCCGAAGAAGTCTTGCGCGTACAACAACAACCGGGCCATTATTTCACCGCCATTCAAATCGGCGTCAACGCGCTGGCGATTCTGGGCGGGATCGTAGGCGAAGGAATTTTCAGCCCGACCTTCTCGCAATTTCTGGGGAAATGGCTGTCGCCCGAGATGTCAGCATCGCTGGGGTTCGTCGGCTCATTCGTGCTGGTCACTTCGCTGTTCATCATCCTGACGGATCTCATTCCCAAACAAGCGGGCATGGCAGAACCAGAACGCTTCGCGTTACGGGTGATCGGCCCCATGCGTGTGCTGGTACGCCTTTTTTCACCGCTGGTCTGGGTGTACTCTCGTAGTGCCGAGTTGCTCATGCGCATATTGCGGCTGCCGACACGGCGCGACGAGCGCGTGACCTCGGACGATATTCTCGCGCTGGCCGAGGCCGGCACACGCTCAGGTGTACTCGCACGCGGTGAGCAACGCATTATCGAAAACATCTTCGAACTCGACACGCGCACCGTATCTAGCGCCATGACGCAGCGCGACCGTATTGCGTGGTTTCCTCAGGATGCCCCTGAGGACATCATCCGTGCGCGCATCGCAGAAGAGCCATTCTCCACTTATCCCGTCTGTCAGGGCGATATCGATCATGTCGTGGGCTATGTAAACACCCGAGACTTGTACCAGCGGCTGCTCAATGGCCAGTCGATTGCGCTCACAGATACCAAACTCATCCATAAAGTGCTGGTAGTACCCGATCGGCTCACGCTGGCCGAAGTGCTGGAGCGATTCCGGCAGGTCGGTGAGGATTTCGCGATGATCGTCAACGAATACAGCTTGATGGTAGGGCTGGTGACGCTTAACGATGTTATGAGTACCGTGATGGGAGAGCTCGTGTCTCCTTGGGATGAGGATTTCATCATCCAGCGCGATGATAATTCATGGCTGATCGACGGCGCCACGCCTATTCAGGACGTGGGCCGCGTACTCGGTATAGAAGAGCAACTGGACGGCGAGGAGTACGAGACCCTGGCGGGCTTTCTGATGGATACGCTACGCCGGGTCCCACGACGCACTGATATCGTCACGCTGGGTGGGTACCAGTTCGAGGTCATGGACGTGGATACATATCGTGTGGATCAGGTACTGGTCACCCGCATTGCAGCACCACCGTCGTCAGGCGCCAGCGCTGCGGGCCAGTTGCCGGATTAAGACTTTCCGAAAGGAATCGCCCTTCCTAGAACCGATGACGGATCCCTATGCTAGCCTGCCGTTGCGTGTTGTCGTCACCCGTTTTTGCGTCACGCGTGTCGCTATGGTTATAAAAGGCGTAGATATCGGTCCGTTTGGACAAGTCATACTGATAGCCCACCGCATAACCCTTGATTTTTGAGTTGGTAGTCTGCTGCCAAGATGCCAGCACTGCTCCCGGGCCGACTGGAACGCGTACACCGGCCGTCCAGGCATAATCCTTGTCCAACCCCTTGGCCGGACCTTTATTGGCATCGCTGATACGCCCTGCTCCCGCATAGATACGCACGACTTCGAAATCGTATGACGCACCCAGTTGCCAGTTGCTGGCGTTGCGTGCGTTACGGCGCTGATCAACGTACGCGTGGTCATAGGTCAATGCGGCCCGCAGAGGGCCTCGGCTGTACCGCACACCCGCCGTCACCACCCGGTCGTTATTGCCGGTGCCAAACTCCTCATCGCCGTTTATCGCAAAGCTATAACCGACCGCCGCCTCGAATCCACGCACTTTGGGCGTACGCCACATCACCATATTATCGGCGATACCGCTGGCACCAAAATCACCGTCGTTATAGCCAAACGTCGTGCCTAATCCTGAACGTGACCACGCGATGGAAAAAGGTGTCGCCACGCCCCCCCATTCTCGGCTTAGCACCCATTGGCGGCCCAGCCTCAGTTGCCCCCAAGAATCGCTGGCCAGACCCACATAAGCCCAACGTCCGAACAGACGGCCTGATTGCGCCGAGGTGCCATCGTCGGCATTAAAGCCGCTTTCCAACTGGAAAATGGCTTTCAAACCGTTGCCCAGGTCTTCCTGTCCCTTTATCCCCCAACGCGAGCCAGATTCGTTACCACTGTCGATACTCTGTGCTGAACCTTTACTTTCGTTGTACTCATACGTATAGCCAAGATCCACCAGACCATATAAAGTCACGCTGCTCTCGGCCTGAGTCGCACCGGCTATTCCAATCATGGTAAATGCCAGCATGCGCGCGGTGATCACATTCTTCTTCATCGTTTTTCTCCTCCGTTAAATACGCTGATTCGGATCACGCAGATACGCGCGTCCTGACCCAGCCCTATGGGCAAGGACAAAATTTTTCTTGAATAAGTAACTAGCGGCTTGCGCAGCCGACGAGCTGGGCGGCGGCAGCTGCCATCTGAGCATTACTGTGCCCGGCATCCGGGACGTGTTTCAGCTGCCAGCCAAACGATGCGCCACGCTGCTTTGCCAGCCCCTGTGCGTGTGCATAGAAGCGCTCACCACGTGTTTTTCTATCGGGGCCTTGTGCTTGCGCGGCATCTGTTTTCCGCATGATGCCCTCTTTTTTCACATCGGCATCGCCCAACATCAGAACAAGTGGTGCGGCTAAGTAGGCATCGAGCTGAGTCTTGGCAACATCCGGCAGATCACGCAACCCATATGGCCAATCAGCGCTGGCATCAGGATACGTATACCAGCCTGAATTCGCGGCAATGATGCGGCATGCATGACTGTGCGGCTCGAACAACGCGTAACGATGCGCGAATTGTGCGCCGGCGCCATGCCCGTACAGGGTATAGCCGCTCTGGCTACTCGGCTCTCGCCGTTTAAAGTCGGCGAATACTGTGTCGGGTAATGCGAAGCTCCACTGTGTTGGCGGATTGCGCTCGGCAGGTTTGGCTCTGCCCCTGATCTCATCATCCGATAAGGCATGGAAAACATTCCCGAGGTTGTAGCCATTAGCGCCTCGGTATGCTTCGCGGGTGAATACAGGCGCCAGCACCATAAAATGACGTTGCTGCGCAATATCGATCCAGCCATCGCGATACGTTTGTGCATTGCGCTTGATGCCATGCAGCAACAAGACAACTGGAGTATCGGCGGTATAGCCGTCAGGCTTGTAGTAGTAAACCTGCACTTTCTGGCCAGTATCGGCATTGCGAAACTCGTACTCGCCAGTGCCTGCCTTCAATTCCGCACGTGCGCTGCCCGCAACAGCCAGCAGGATGATTGCTGCGACGATGGATCGTTTCAATTCTGTCTCCCGTATGGTAAAGCGGCACATTCGCCACTTTTTCTTTTTATGGATGTATCGCTAGTCTTCTGGCATCCTATCGCTATTGAATGAACCGATTATTCGAATTAAGTAATGACATCTTCGAAATATTGAGACACTCGATCTACGGCTCGTCCACGACATGAATCTGAAATCGCTACGTCTTTTCCGGTTGATTGTGCTGCATGGTTCTCTGGCATCGGCTGCCGAACGTCTGCATCTGAGCCAATCCGCAGCCAGCCGTCTGATCGCTTTGCTTGAAGACGAAATCAACTTAAGACTATTCACGCGTGCACGCCGTCGTCTACTGTTGACACCTGAAGGCGAGTTGTTTTTCCAGGAAGCCGAACAGATACTGATGGGTGTGGACGAGATCCCACGCATTGCCGAGGACATCCGCAGCAAGAATCGCGAAAAATTCACGCTGGTGACATCAGTGCCTTTAGGCACGTGCCTGGTGTCGCCCGCGATCAGCGATATGCGTCGCCAGGATCCCGACTTTGACTGTCGCATCCATATTGAAGGTCGTTTCGAAATCGAGAACAAAGTGGCGCGCCGGCGCTACAACCTGGGGCTGATTTCACTACCCATCAGTAACGCCATCGTCGAACTACAAGTCGAACCCATCTTGCAAGTGAGGACAGAGGTCTTGCTGCCACGTCAGCATCCATTGGCCAAGCAAGACACAATCCGCGCAGAAGACCTCCTCGACCAGCCGATCGTATCGTTGCAACCACACCAGTTGTGGCGACGCCGCCTGGACGAAATCTATGCCACTGTGGGCGCGGTGCCACGCGTCGCGGTCGAAACGACATCCACACTGATGGTGCAGCAATTGGTACGCGACAACAACGGCATTTCCATCATGGACCGTACCTGCGCACGCCTGCCGCAGACCGACAGTGTCGTATTCCGTCCCATTACCCCAGAGAGATGGGTTACTTACGCGTGTATCTTTCCTCCGGCAGGTCGACCGCCGCTAGTCGATCTCTTCGTCGATTGTCTGCGCGCCTATGTACGCAGGCTGTGCCGCGAGGACGCCGAAGCGGCGCCCAGCTTTCGTCTGTTGAAACCCGAAACTCAGCCCGCTGACGTGGGTTGAGCCGCCGCCCCGGTTGAGAGGTCTGTCGCCACGCGGCGCGCCATAGCTGCCGCCTGCAATGCAATGTCGCGGCTATTGCCTGTGTAAAGCGCGGGATCTAGCGCCTGCACGATCTGCTCCCGCGTATAGTGGGTCGCCACGTCAAGTTGTGCCATCAACACGTCAGCCAGCGGACGGCCTGCCCGGCGGGATTCGCGGATGGCGGCATGCACCCGATCATGCGCATGCTGACGCCCCAGTGTGGTCGCCAGCACCATCATCAAGTGCTCGGAAGCAATCACATCCGCCGACCGTGCCAGGTTTTCGCGCATGCGCGCGGCGTCGAAACGAATCAGTGCCAACAGCCCATCCAGTTTGACGGCTATATCATAAGCCAGCGGGCAGGCTTCATCGATCAAGCTGTATAACTGCTGGTTCGTCGCCGAATCACCTTCGTGGCTGGGTTGGCCCGCTTCGAGCGCCGGCGCAGCCAGCGCTCGAAGCCGCGCAGCGCGTGCAATCAGGCTGACCACATGCTTCGGATTGTCCTTGTGCGGCATGGTGCTGCTGCCCACGACGCCATCGGGAAGACTCTCGGCCACCTCACCGATTTCGTCCGCCATCAAGGTGTAGAGCTCGTTGCCGATACGCGAACAAGTCATGGCGAACAGCGAAAGCACCAGCACATATTCGCAGAAGGGATCCAGCATGGCTCGCGAGTGCACGAGCGGGCTCCCTAATTCGAGACGTTCAGCGATAGCGTTGGCCAATTCCATGCCATCTGCCCCAAAGGTGTGCATGGCACCGATCGCGCCGCCGAACACCAACGAAAATACACGAGGCTCAACTTGGTGAAACCGTTGTACACAACGGGTCAGCTCTTCGATCCAGCTGGCGACTTTGAACCCGAAGGTAATTGGCAATGCGTGTTTGCGATTGGTGCGTCCCGCCATGACAGCATCGGCGCTCACCTCGGCCAATGTCGCCAGCGTGTCTAGGGAACGCCCTATTCGAGCCAGCAACAACCGATGCACTCGCCGCATTTGCAACACGCGCCCGCCGAGAATAATGTTCTGTGTCGTCCCGCCCCAATGGACATAGCCGCCGGCCTCGTCACCGCAAGCATGGGCCAGCGCATGAACGACGGACAACACGGGTGCCATGGTGCGCTGAATATCCTCCCGCAACGCCGCCAAATCTAAATGCTGCAACGACGCATGCGCCGCGATGCGCTGCGCATGCTGCTGGGGAATCAAACCGAGACTGGCTTGAGACAATGCCAGCGCGGCTTCGATATCCAACCAGGTTTGCCACGTCTGCTCAGTGGAGAACAGATCAGCGACGGAGATTGGCAACGCATCGCGAGGACTTACTGCACCGGCTATGGATGATGGCGCAGTATTACCAGTTAAAGAGATGTCCGCATCCTGTGATCCCTCAGTACGACGTGTCACACTCATGCTGCGGCCCCCACAAATGCACGCTCTAGTGATGGCACCGAATCCAGCAGTTGCGCTGTGTACTCGTGTGCTGGCTGCACCAATACCTGGCTGGCAGCGCCCTCTTCGACAATGCGGCCGCCCTGCATGACGACAACCCGATCGGCAATCTGGCGCACAACCCCGATATCGTGAGTAATAAACAACATGGACAATCCAAACTCCTCTTGCAGATCCTGCAGCAGGTTGAGTATTTGCGCCTGCACCGACACATCCAATGCCGACGTTGGCTCGTCGCACAACAACAGTTGCGGACGCAGGATCAGTGCACGGGCAATCGCCACACGCTGACGCTGCCCTCCCGACATCTGACCGGGAAAGCTATTGATCACGCGCTGCGGCAAGCCCACGCGCTCCAGAATTCGCGTCACCCGCGCGCGCCGTTCTGCAGGCGATACCGCGCCATGCAGCACCAACGGACGGGCGATGATGTCGCCTACTGAACGGCGAGGATTCAGCGAAGAATAGGGATCTTGAAATACCGGTTGTACCAATCGTGCACGAGCCTGCGGGGACATCGTTCCGATCTCCATGCCACCTAACACGACGCAGCCTTGATCGGGCTCGTCCAACCCGAGAAGAATGCGCGCCAACGTACTTTTGCCGGAACCAGATTCACCCACCACGGCCAGCGTTTCACCTCGACCCACTGACAAGGAAGCGTGATCGACGGCTCGCACCGTGTAAGGGGTGCCGAACAGTCCCTTGCGTTGGGAGAACGTACGAACGACATTACTAGCGACCAAGACATGCGTCGACTCAGTCACACCCTCGTAGTCAGGTGAGCATTTCTCCTTTTCTGAGTCGTAAATATCGGGAGGTATCGAGCGCATCGCTGATGCACCCGTTGCGGCGGCAGCAATACCGACAGGCTCTGCTGCATTGTCAGCCGACGCCATGCGAAAACGATTGCTCTGCGGATGTAAACAGCGGTACCAGCCATCGCCATCACGGGGCGTCGACGAGATATCGTCGACACGGCACTGCGAGCTGGCATTCACACAGCGTGGCGCAAAAACACACCCTTGTTGCGGGCCGATCAACGAAGGCACAATGCCTGGAATCGCGTTCAATCGCTCGCCCCGGGCACCCTTGCCCGGCGCACAGCCCAATAGTCCTCGTGTATAGGGATGGCGCGGATCGCTCAATACCGTACGTGTTGTACCCAGTTCCAAGGGCTGTCCGCCATACATGACCATCACGCGGTCGACGGCGCTTGCCACCACAGCCAGATCATGCGTAATCAAGATCATGGCCATGCCCAGATCTTGTCGCAGCTCCGCCAACAGATCTAGTATCTGCGCCTGCACCGTCACGTCCAACGCAGTAGTGGGCTCATCGGCGATCAGCAACTCTGGCTCAGTCATGAGTGCCATCGCGATCATGACACGTTGCCGCTGTCCTCCAGACAACTGGTGCGGATAGCTGCGTAAGCGTTGTGCTGGATCCGGCACTTTGACGCGATTCAATAGATACAGCGCCCGCTCACGAGCTTGAGACAGGCTCGTGCCGTCACGTACCATCAACTCAGTCATTTGCCGCTCGATCGTATAGACCGGGTTGAGCGACGTCATCGGTTCCTGAAAGATCATGGCGATACGGCGTCCCGCGATCGTCGTGGCAAAACTCTTATCGGACAGCGCCTGCAGGTCGTCATCCTGATAGCGGATAGCACGGGCACGCAACTCGGCGTGATCAGGCAGCAAGCGCATCAACGCTAATGCCGTCATCGACTTGCCGGATCCCGACTCACCTACGATACCCAGAGCTTCGCCACGCGCCAGCGTGAGACTCATATCACGGACTGCGTGCAGCGGTCCGCCAGGCGTGGGCAACGTGACGTCTAGCCCATCAATCTGCAATAACGAATTGGTAGACATACTTCGATGGTTTCCCAAGAATAGCGTTAAACCTAGTTGCGCTTGTCCGGCGACGTCACATCGCGCAGACCGTCACCCAGCAGGTTGGCGCCTATCACCAGGAGAAATAGCGCTATGCCGGGCAGCACGACCAGCCATGGACGATGGAAAATCGCCATCTTGCCTTCGGAGATCATCAAACCCCATGAAGACATCGGCGGCTGGATGCCCACCCCCAGAAACGACAGTGCCGCCTCGGCCAACACCGCGATGCCGATCTCGAACGTGAACACCACGATGATCTGGTTCAGCAGATTGGGCAAAATCTCATGAAACAGAATCTGTCTACGGTTGCTCCCGACGGCTTTGGCCGCTGCCACGAAATCGAGCTGCCTCAGGCGCAACGTACTGGTGCGAGTCACCACAAGGTAGTACGTCCAGTGCAAGCCGCCGATGATGCCGATCACCACCCACAGCGATGGTCCGATGATGAATACCAGCGCCATGGCCAGCAATAATCCGGGCAGCGCCAATTGGCATGTCAGCAGAAAGCTGACCAGCGAATCAACGCGTCCGCCAAAATATCCGGCGCATACCCCTAGCGTGACACCGATCAGACAGCCGACGCTGGCCGCACCAAAGCCGACAATCAGCGAAATGCGGGTGCCATAAATCAGGCGGCTGAGATAGTCCCGACCCACTTGATCGGTGCCGAAGATATAGTCCCAGGAGCCTCCGCTTTCCCAAACCGGGGGCACCAGGCGATGAGCCAGCGATTGCGCATAGGGATCATGAGGAGCCAGCCACGGCGCACCAATAGCCACCAAGATCAGTACGAACAGGATCAGCGCGCCCACCTGCAGGCCTCGATGGCCTCGCACGCGCCGCCATAAGGCCTGCCGACGCTGCGCGTCAAGATCATCCGCGAGGCTGGTCTCCTCATTCACAGGCAGCGATGCCACATCGACCCGTAAGGTTTGTTCTCGATTCATGCGCGCTACCCCATCCGTATCCGCGGATCAAGCAGCGCATTGAGCACGTCCGCCAGAAAGTTCATCACGATAAACACGAGCGCAAAGATGAAAATCAACATCTGCACAGTCGGAATATCGCTACCTAAAATCGATTGCAAGGTCAGCCGCCCCAGGCCATTGATGGCAAAAATTGATTCGACGATCACCGAACCACCGAACTTCTGACCTAACTGCACCGCCAGGACGCTGACGATGGGCAGCATGGCGTTGCGCATGGCATGTCGCATCAATAGCGATGCGCCACGATAGCCTTTAGCACGTGCCGTGCGCACATAGTCCGAGCCCATGACTTCGATCAGGCCCGCTCGTGTCAGTCTCATGACAGCGGGTACCGAACTCGTGCCCAGCACTAATGCCGGCAATACGTAATGCACCCAAGTTGTATCCCCCGAGACAGGAAATATCGGCACCATCACGCTGAACAAAATCACCAGCATCAACCCCAGCCAGAAATTGGGAATCGCCTGCGCCGACACGGCCACGCCGAGAGAGAAACGGTCTAGCGCGGAATTCGGCCGCAGCGCTGCCACTACGCCTAAAGGTATCGCCAACAAAACTGTGACTGCGATGGACATCAAAGCCAAGCGAATGGTCGGTGGCGCATGCTTCGCAACCAGGGTGGCTACAGAATCGTGCCAGTAGTAGCTGCGGCCGAAGTCACCGCGCACAGCATCAGACAGCCAGCTTCCATAGCGTTCGATAAACGGCCGATCGAAGCCGTACTCGTGGCGGATCTGCTCGATCAATTCAGGCTCAGCGTTCTCGCCTGCAATGGCTTGTGCAGGGTCCGTCGCCATGTTCAGCAATAGGAACGTGGCAAACGAAACCGCCAGCGCAACCAAGATCGCCAAACCCAGGCGTTTTAGCGCAAAGCGCAACATGGATAATCTCCCTCCAGGAAAACGAAGTGCGCTACAGAAGCAGCGCACAGGGCCGCTTAGGGTTGCTTCCAATGCGCCTCATACAGGCGCGGCAAACCATCCGGCGGCATAGGAAAATCAAGCGCCGGCGACATCAGATAATTCACCGAGTAGGTATATAAAGGAATCCAGTACGCCTGATCGGCGATGATTTGCAAGGCCTTGTGATACAGATCGGCGCGACGTGCCTTGTCATTGGTGCGCTCAGCATCAGTGACCAGCTGCATTACCTGTGGATTGCGTGATAGGTTGCGATCGGTATCGCCAAAATGAACACGTGCGATCATCGCCGTATCTGCCGTGCCGCCGTTGGCCCATGATCCGATGTACGCGCGGATCTTGTGCTCGGATCGTGCGCGGTCAAGCGAAGCCAATTGCCCATAGCGCAACTTGACGTTGACACCGGCGGCGGACAGATCCGCGGCGACCGCCTCGGCCACCGCGCGATCGCGATAGGCCCATAACTCCAGCGCAGTGGATTGCTTATACCCGGCGTCGGCCAACAAGGCTTTGGCCTTGTTCACATCATATTCATAACGTGTCACATCCTGTGAGCAGCCAAATTGTGTGGGGTGGCACGCTGTAAACAAGGGTTGAGCCACCCCGCCAATGAGAAACTCTGCAATGGCTTTGCGATTGACGGCATAGTTCAGCGCCTGCCGTACTTTTTGATTGGTCAGTGGGCTCGGCCCCGCCACGCCCGCCGCGTCCAGCACGACAAAACTGACTCGCAGACTGGGGCCGGCTTTATGAACAGCGCGCCCGGTCGCGGCCATACTCTGCGCGACGTCCAACGGCATGTCGTACGCCCAATCCACGCCGCCACTCATCAACTCAGCTTGCTGCGTTCCCCAGTCGGGAATAGTACGCGCCACGATGCGTTCGATCCGAGCACGCCCTTTTGGACTGCCCGCATAGTAATCGTCGAAACGCACGAGCTCGGCTCTCTGGCCCGGCTGAAAAGACTCGACGCGATAAGGCCCCAACCCATCGGGATGCAGCGCCTGGGCGCCACGATCATCCTTGCCATTGATCTGATAGGCCCCATTGCGACGGATCGGGATACGGCGGGCCATGTCTCGCAACGCCAATGGGTACACGGCCTTTAAGTGAAAACGCACCTTATACGGGCCGAGCTTCTCCACGCTTTTAAGCCAGCGGCTCACCGTACCCGAGGCACGTGTGCCGCTATCAGGCGACAGTACCCAGTTATAGGTGTAGACAACGTCGTCTGCCGAAAAAGGCGCACCGCTGTGAAAATGCACACCTTCACGCAGCGTCACATCTATTGTGGTGTCATCCACATAGGTATACGACGTGGCCAGCATAGGCGAGATCTCGTTGGTCTGCGTGTCCACATCGAACAAACGATCGTCGGTAAGATCCGACAGAATCACGTGCTCTTGCGATGTGGTGTACAGGTAATCGAGATTCACGACCTCGCGTTGAAAGGCCACGACGAGGGTGTCGTTATCAGGTCCGGCCCACGCTGTGGGTACCGCTACCGCACACGTCAAGGCAAGCGCGCTCGTCCAGCGCTGGCAGATTCGCAACAGCATGTCGTCTCCATGGAGTTATGAGAATTTCTGGCATGCTACCGTGGTCATTACCTGCGTAACTTCGAATTATCGGCACAAAACATCGAATTATTGAAACAATAGAGCCGACGCGCTAACGAGAAAGCTCAGGCTATGATGGCGCGTGCTCATACCGGCTACTGTCTGATTGTTCATGCTCCGAAAATTCGCCCTCCTGGTCTTAACGTTTGTCGGCATGGGCCTAGGAACCACAGCCTGTGCGCAATACGCCGTCGGCACACTCCCCAATCCCAAAGCGCAGGGCCAAGCCTATTACGTCAGCGATCCCGATCACATACTTAACAGCGGCACGATTGCGCAACTGGATGCAGCCAGCGCAGCCATCGAACAGCACAATGGCAGTGAGTTCGCCGTTGTCGTGGTAAGGGACTATCAGGGTGACAATGACTTTCAGTTTGCACTGGATCTGTTCAACCATTGGGGGATCGGTAAAGAGGGAGCCAATAATGGCTTGCTGCTCTTTCTGGCGATGGACCGCCACGAGTACCGCTTTATCACCGGCTATGGTCTCGAGGGGATATTCCCCGATGCGCTGCTAAAACGCATAGGCGAGAGCTATCTCGTCCCCTACTTGCAAAGCGGCAACCCCGATACGGCGGTGCTGGCCGCCGCCAAGGCGGTAGAAACCGTCTTCTTATCACCCGAGCATGAACTTGAACTGGCGGGATTGGAGGCCTATCGTCCCACCTTCTGGAATAAACATGCCAAGGCACTGGATACCTCTGTTTTGGTCATTGCACTATTTGCGGTCGCACTGCTGTGGATGAGTCTCGCGCGTAAATGGGTGCTGAAAAAGTACGCCATAAAAAGTGCGAGCTATAAAGGGCATCCCTTTTGGTATAGCTTGTTCACCTACCTTTTTTTGCTGTTTATCAGTCTGTTCGTCTTTCTTTTTACGGAAACCATCGAGCAGGTCTATCGATTTAATAATCTGCCATATTTTGTGGCGGCATTTCTTTCGCTGGTGCTGTGCTTTCATTATCGCGAATGCGCGATGATGCTTGCACGCAGCACCAAGGATGCAAAAACCAGCTTGGACATGCGTGTGTCATTCACGCGTTGGAGTCTGGTGCCGCTGCTGCTCGCGCCACTGGCTTACCTGGCGTATCGCAATGTCGTGAAAAACGCTAGATTGGCCCGATTGCGAGCCACACCTCCGGATACAACGGGCGATTGGTCACGGGTGAACAGGGACACGCTCAAACCCAAAGAGTTAAAGACGTATCTCAATAGGCGGCAACAAAAAGAAGAAGAGCTGGAATCCAAATCTTATGAAATCTGGCTGAATCACAAAACAAATGCCAAGCAGTTGAGCGACTTTGCGGGTGTGCAAGCCCGTTCATTCGATGTATGCCCCAAATGTCATGGACAAACGCTCAGGCAGCCTGAAGTCAAAACCATCAAACCCTCGACCTATTCCGAAGAAGGAACAGGTGAGCGCTTTCAAAGCTGCGCGTTCTGCGACTATGCCAAATCGCTAGGCATGGTCGCGCTCGCGAAACTGAGCGACAGCACCTCCAGCTCCAGCAGCTCTGGTGGCGGAGGCGGGGGAAACAGCTCATCAAGCGGCAGCTTTGGCGGCGGATCCAGCGGCGGCGGCGGCGCGGGAGGGCGCTGGTAGTCCTTATTTGATAAGTGCCGTGCACAGGCTTGCGCTACCGAGACAACCTTGAGCGCGCCGCCATAGCGCTTAGCTGACACCTGTGCCAGACGTGGCCGCCTCGTCCTGCTCTGCATAGCCTACGTATTTGGACATGAATCCAATGCCCGGGTTAAAGCAATTGCACGGATCCAATTTTTTATAAAATGCCTGCAATGGCGGCTTGGCTTGGTACAAGTGTCCAACGTTGTGCTCTGCGGGATACTCGGCGCCTCTGGCATCCAGCAGCTCCAGCATTTGATGCTCAATCGCCATGCAATCGTGGCCTTTGCGGATGACGTAATCCTGATGGAAAACGTGGCAGAGGAAATGGCCGTAATAGAGCTTCATTTCGATGGCATCGTCGAATTTGGAAGGCAGGCGTTCGAACCAGTCCCGGTCGTCTCGCCTTAGTGCAATATCCAGGGCAACGATGTCTTCAACGGTAGAGCCATGCACAGCGCGATAGCGTACCGCGGCGCTGGCAGCGGCAAAGCGATGCAGAAAAGCTTTCTTGCCTTCTTCTTCGGTACACTCGAAGTAGCCGCCTCGGCCTTGCGCAAAGTACTCGGCCAAGAACGCTTGCACCTGCGTGACACCTTCAGCCGGGATCTTGAGCATCAAGTGATGTTCATATTCGTCACGATACGCCAGCAGACGGTCAGGCAAATGCTTGGGCAGCAAACGGCTGCTGAACTGCATCAATCGATCACTGAGGTTGGCGGGCAGGAAACCCAGTCGCTCAAAAAAAGCATCGCACCGATTTTTCAGACTGAAAAATGCGGGCAGACGATCAGTGCCGAAATGCTCAATAATCCAGAATAGGTCTTTACCATAGCGTGCCGCGACATCAAAGGCGTCACGATGCAGGTATTCGCCGGCGATGGGAAGATGTTCGCATTCACCCAGTACATACCGGCGGATATCGGTCAATACGTGGGTGTCATTGGTGCCGATATAAAACACCTTGGCGCCTTGCGCGGCAGGAAAAGTATCAAGCCGAACGGCAAAGACCATGACTTTGCCTGCGGAACCTGAGGCTTCTCGCAATCGTAGCGGGTCGGCATTATAGCGGGCAGGTGTGGGGGCATCGATGTCGCGTACGTGCTTGGCGTAGCCATGATCCGAGGCCGCGCCCACATCATGCAAGACATCTTGATCAGAAAACCCACGGCTTTCGAGCTTGGCCAAAATGGTTTCGGGATCGGCGCCAAGCTCGATGCCTAGATGATTCACCAGATGCAACCTGCCGTCCGCATCGACCGCACCATACAGTGCCATCTCGGTGTAGGCGGGACCGCGATTAATGAGCGAGCCGCCAGAGTTGTTGCAAACGCCACCGATGACCGAGGCACCTATACACGAGGACCCGATGACGGAATGCGGCTCACGTCCCATCGGCTTGAGCAGGCGCTCGAGCTGATCCAATGTCGAGCCCGGCAGGCATACGACTTGGCGGCCGTCTTCAATAACGTGCACGGTCTTGATACGGCTAGTGCTGATGATGACGATATCGCGATCGTAGTCCTCTCCATAAGGCGTAGAGCCGCCCGTCAAGCCAGTATTCGATGCCTGGGCAATGATAGCCACCCCTGCCGCGACACATTCTTGTAAGACTTTCCATTGCTCGACCAATGAACCAGGCCGCACGACGGCAAGCGCCTTGCCTCGGCCAAATCGAAACCCGATGCAGTAGCGACGCATTGAGCGCGATTCTGTCAGCAAATGCTGAGCGCCTACGATCGTGGACAATGAAGCCAGCAATCGCCGACGTACGTCGGGGGCTTGCGCCGATGTGGTCGTGGGCAAAACGGCCTCAGACATGAATCCTCGCTCCTTTGCTTTAGTTTGTTCTGTGTCTAGAGCATCATACTAATGCAGCATTCAGTATGACCAACATGCAAGGCATGTCTCTGGTGAAAGGCAGATGATAGATCCGCCGCTACCAACCTCCTACCTGGAAAAAAGAGGCTTTTTGATGCTTTTCGGCGACGAGACACGAGCTGCGAGACTCTGATCTGTCGCGCGCGCGGGTCGGTGTAATCGTGCAGTGGATGCAGGACCAGTGATCGTTCAGTCAACTCTATAGCGAGAAAACAAAAAGACAGCCGTGGGCTGTCTTTTTGTTTTCAGCGCAATGGCAACCGACGTAATCGATCACCCTCGCAGCGTCATGCTCAGTGCGTATTGCGACCTTGGCGCAGTTTGCGCGCAGCCACTGCCTGCGCTGCCAACATGGCCAGCTCGGCTTCGACAACGGCGATATCGGCCTTGTCTTTGGCATTGCGCAGGGCTTCTTCGGCCTTGGCGCGGGCTTCGACGGCACGGGCCTCGTCCAGATCGGCAGCCCGGATGGCCGTATCGGCCAACACCGTCACCGAGCCCGGCTGCACTTCCAAGATGCCCCCGGCGACGAAGATGTTTTCCTCGGCGCCATCGGGACGGACAATTTTGACCGTGCCAGGGCGTATGCGCGAAATCAGCGGAGTGTGGCCGGGCAGAATGCCCAGCTCACCCGCTTCGCCAGGCAAGGCCACGAACTTTGCCTCACCGGCAAAGATCGCTTCTTCTGCGCTGACGACATCCACATGCAGGGTAGCCATATCAGATCCTTATTGCAGTTTCTTGGCCTTTTCGAAGGCTTCGTCGATGGTGCCGACCATGTAGAAAGCCTGCTCGGGCAACGCATCGCATTCGCCGTCGACAATCATCTTGAAACCACGGATGGTCTCGGCCAGCGGCACGTATTTACCGGGCGAACCGGTGAAGACTTCGGCCACGTGGAACGGCTGCGACAGGAAGCGCTGGATCTTACGCGCGCGGGCCACGGCCTGTTTGTCTTCGGGCGAGAGTTCGTCCATGCCCAGAATCGCGATGATGTCACGCAGTTCTTTGTAGCGCTGCAAGGTTTGCTGCACGCCACGGGCCACAGCGTAGTGCTCTTCGCCGACGACTTGCGGATCGAGCTGACGGCTGGACGAATCCAACGGGTCCACCGCCGGGTAAATACCCAACGCAGCGATGTCACGCGACAGCACCACGGTGGAGTCCAAATGCTGGAAGGTCGTGGCAGGCGACGGGTCGGTCAAGTCATCCGCCGGCACGTACACGGCTTGAATCGAGGTGATCGAGCCGGTCTTGGTCGAGGTGATGCGCTCTTGCAGCACGCCCATTTCTTCGGCGAGCGTCGGCTGGTAACCCACGGCGGAAGGCATACGGCCCAGCAGGGCCGACACTTCGGTACCGGCCAAGGTGTAACGGTAGATGTTGTCCACGAAGAACAGGATGTCACGGCCTTCGTCACGGAACTTCTCGGCCATCGTCAGACCGGTCAGCGCGACGCGCAGGCGGTTGCCCGGAGGTTCGTTCATCTGACCGAACACCATGGCGACCTTGTCCAACACGTTGGACTCTTCCATTTCGTGGTAGAAGTCGTTGCCTTCGCGGGTACGCTCGCCCACACCGGCAAACACCGACAAACCGCTGTGCTGTTTGGCGATGTTGTTGATCAGTTCCATCATGTTGACGGTTTTGCCCACACCGGCACCGCCGAACAGACCAACCTTACCGCCCTTGGCGAACGGGCAGACCAAGTCAATAACCTTGATACCGGTTTCGAGCAGTTCGACCGAAGGCGACAGCTCGTCGAAACGCGGAGCGGCCTGGTGAATGGCGCGCTTTTCTTCCGAGGCGATGGGGCCGGCTTCGTCGATGGGACGACCCAGTACGTCCATGATGCGGCCCAGCGTGCCATGGCCGACGGGCACCGAGATCGGTGCGCCGGTGCCGACGACTTTCATGCCGCGGCGCAGACCGTCGCTGGAACCCAGGGCGATGGTACGAACCACGCCATCACCCAGCTGTTGTTGGACTTCCAGCGTCAAACCCTTTTCTGCGAACTGCGACGTATCGTCAGCCAGAGTGAGCGCTTCGTAAATCTTGGGCATGTGATCGCGGGGGAACTGAATATCCACCACGGCGCCGATGCACTGAACGATGGTTCCGTTGCTCATGTCGATTCCTTGCTTGATAGCTTTTTGACGGGATGCAGCCTGCTTACACAGCGGCCGCGCCCCCTACGATTTCCGAAATTTCCTTGGTGATCGCTGCCTGGCGGGTCTTGTTGTAGACCAACTGCAGGTCGCCGATAACCTTTTTGGCGTTGTCCGATGCGGCCTTCATGGCAACCATACGAGCCGACTGCTCCGAAGCCATGTTCTCGGCTACGGCTTGGTACAGCAGGCCTTCGACGTAACGCTGCAACAGATCGTCGATCACGCCCTTGGCGTCGGGTTCGTAGATGTAGTCCCAGCTGTAGTTCGATTTGACTTCGGAGACGGGCTCCAGAGTCTCGGCGCCCGCCTGGAAGGGATCATCCAAGCCGCTGGCCAGAGGCAGCAAACGCAAGAACACCGGCTCTTGTTTCATGGTGTTCACAAAACGAGTCGCCGCCACATACAACGCGTCGATCTCACCGCTCAGGTAGGCATCGAGCTGCACCTTGATGGCGCCCAACAGACGGTCGAGGTCAGGCTTGTCGCCCAACTGCACCTCGTTCGACACCAACGTGGCGCCGATACGCGTCAGCAGGCCCAGGCCTTTGTTACCAAATGCCGTTGTCTGCACGCGAATGCCGCGCTGTTCGAATTCCTTCAGCTTGGCTAACGTGACGCGGCTGATGTTGGTGTTCAGACCGCCGCACAGCCCTTTGTCTGTCGTGACCAATACCACGCCGACCGCTTTGACTTCGCGTTCGACCAGGTACGGATGGCTGTAGTCGGGATGGGCCTGCATCAAGTGCGCAGCGATCTCGCGCACCTTGGTGGCGTACGGACGGCCAGCGCGCATCCGCTCCTGCGCCTTGCGCATTTTGGATGCAGCGACCATTTCCATGGCCTTGGTGATCTTGCGCGTGTTTTGCACGCTCTTGATCTTGGTTCGGATTTCCTTAATTCCGGGCATTGCGCTTTCCTGTTGTAACGGCTTGGCGGGATGCGGCCGGGGCTCGCCCCGCCCTACCGTAGGACGGGGTCATACCCCGCCACTACGCCAGACATTGCCTTAAAAAGCACCGTGCTTCTTGAAATCCTGGAGGGCGGCAGCCAATTCGGCTTCGTCGTCCTTGGACAGTTCTTTGGTGTCTTCGATGCGTTGGATCAAGCCCTCATGCTTGGCCTTGAGTTGATCCTTGAACGATTTTTCGAAGGCCAGAACCTGTGCCACGTCCACGTCGTCCAGGTAGCCATTGTTGACCGTGTACAGCGTAACGGCCAGTTCCCACACTTGCAGCGGCTGGTATTGCGGCTGCTTGAGCAGTTCAACCACGCGCTTGCCGCGCTCGAGCTGGCGACGGGTCGCGTCGTCGAGATCAGAGGCGAATTGCGCGAAAGCGGCAAGTTCACGGTACTGCGCCAAGTCGGTACGGATACCGCCGGACAGTTTTTTCACAACCTTGGTCTGAGCGGCACCACCCACACGCGACACCGAAATACCGGCGTTGATAGCGGGGCGCACACCAGCGTTGAACAGGTCGGTTTCCAGGAAGATCTGGCCGTCGGTGATCGAGATCACGTTGGTCGGCACGAAAGCCGACACGTCACCAGCTTGGGTTTCGATGATCGGCAGCGCGGTGAGCGAGCCAGTCTTGCCCTTGACGGCGCCGTTGGTGAATTTCTCGACGTACTCTTCGTTGACGCGAGCAGCACGCTCAAGCAGACGCGAGTGCAGGTAAAACACGTCACCGGGGTAGGCTTCGCGGCCGGGAGGACGGCGCAGCAACAGCGACACCTGGCGATAGGCCCAGGCTTGCTTGGTCAGATCGTCATAAACGATCAGCGCGTCTTCGCCACGATCGCGGAAGTATTCGCCCATCGTGCAACCAGCATAGGCAGCCAGGTATTGCATGGCGGCCGAATCGGAGGCCGAAGCGGCCACGACGATGGTGTATTCCATGGCGCCGTGCTCTTCGAGCTTGCGCACGACGTTGTTGATGGTCGATGCCTTTTGGCCAATGGCGACGTACACGCAGGTGACGCCCTTGCCCTTTTGGCTGATGATGGTATCGACGGCAACAGCGGTTTTACCGGTTTGACGGTCACCGATGATCAGCTCGCGCTGGCCGCGGCCGATAGGCACCATCGAATCGATAGCCTTGATACCGGTTTGCAGCGGTTGCGACACCGAACGGCGGGCGATCACGCCAGGCGCCACTTTTTCGATGATGTCGGTTTCGCTGGTCTCGATCGGGCCTTTGCCATCGATCGCGACACCCAGCGTATTGACCACACGACCTTTCAGCGCGGGGCCAACGGGGACTTCGAGAATGCGGCCGGTCGTTTTGACCTGGTCGCCTTCGGACACGCCGGTGTAGTCACCCAGAATCACAGCGCCGACGGAATCACGCTCGATGTTGAGCGCCACGCCAAAGACGTTGTTGGGGAACTCGAGCATTTCGCCCTGCATCACGTCGGACAGACCATGAATGCGGGTAATACCGTCGGTCACGGACACCACGGTGCCCTGGGTACGAATGTCAGCCGAAGCGCCCAGGCCCTCGATGCGGCTCTTGAGCAGTTCGCTGATCTCGGAGGGAT
>Ga0182738_1001931_pt1 | contig 25154 bp, 22 predicted proteins | sample eDN5th30CBELigMG_FD_128876 | JGI IMG/M metagenome (GOLD analysis project Ga0182738, IMG submission 128876) | Enriched Miracle-Growth compost microbial communities from Emeryville, California, USA - eDNA 5th pass 30_C BE-Lig MG (version 2)... ...
CGATTGTCACCGCGAGTACCTGCACCGGATAGTTGCCGATTTCACGGTGCAAGCACAATGAGTCGGATCCGACTCGGCAGATCAGAAACGACGAGTCACCGGTATGGTCACTGATGCGCCGCATCGCTGGCGCGAGTTGCGCAACAGACAACGCCTGTTCGTTTTCTAGTTGCGGCCAGAGCAATACGGCGCGATACAGACCTGTCTCCGGGTCGCGGACGGCATAACCCTCGTCGACCAGTACCGAAACATAGCGGTACACGCTGGTGCGCTGCATCATCAACGCGCGAGCGATGCCGTTGATATCCAGGCCGTTCGGCACACGGCGTAACGCCGCCAGGATATGCAGTCCCCGTCTCAGCGTGCTGGCGCCATGGGTGGTGCTTTGCGAGGCCTTGTTCATTATTCGCACAGATAACCTTTTCGATTCACGATGCTAAGCAGATCATAGATCTCGCAGGGCAAACACATATTGTCCGAATAATAAACAACCCATTGGAGACTCTTATGCATTCTGTTATGCGACGTTTTGCCAGGGGCCTGACCCTCGCCCTGGCCGGTATCGGGTTTGGCGCTACTGCCCAGGCGGCCGATGATTATCCTTCGCGTCCCATCACCTTTGTGGTCGGCTACGCGGCGGGAGGTGCCACGGACATCGTGGCCCGCCTGATCGCGAAATCGGTCTCGGAAACGCTGGGCCAAACCGTCGTGGTCGAAAATCGTCCAGGCGCCAACGCCAATATCGGTGCCGAAGCGGTTGCCCGTGCCGCGCCCGATGGTTACACGCTGTATGTCGGGTCGATCGCGAACACGATCAATCGCACGTTGTACGAGAAGTTGAACTACGACTTCAAGAAGGACTTTACGCCGGTGGCGCTGTTGACCACGATTCCCAATGTATTGGTGGTAAATCCAAAGTTGCCCATCAAATCGGTGAAAGAGTACATCGCTTATGCCAAGAGTCACCCCGGCAAGTTGACCTGCGCGTCGTCTGGCAGTGGTTCGTCGATCCATCTGTCATGCGAACTCTTCAAGATGGAGACCGGCACCGACATTTTGCATGTGCCTTATCGTGGCAGTGGTCCGGCCGTTGCCGACCTACTGGGTGGACAGGTGGACTCAATGTTTGACAACCTGCCGTCTTCCTTGCCGCACATACAGGCAGGCAAACTGCGCGCGTTGGGCGTGACCTCGCCGCAGCGAGCCCCCTTTCTGCCTGATGTACCAACATTGGATGAGTTGGGTCTGAAAGGCTTTTCCGTGCAGTCGTGGTTCGGATTGATGGCGCCCGCTGGCACGCCACCCGCCATTGTCGAAAAACTCAACGCTGCGATCAACAAAGGATTGGCAGGCAAGGAGCTGAAAACCTCCTACGAAAAAGCCGGGTTCGTTATGCCAGGGCAGCCCAATACGCCCGAGACGCTGGGCAAGTTTATTGACAGCGAAATCGACAAGTGGGGCAAGGTCGTGAAATCGGCTGGCCTCAAAGTCCAATAACCCTCTCAGGAGCTGTTTGTGTACCCAATAGATTTTTTCCTACGGGCGGCTGCTCGTTTTCGTGACCGCATTGCGCTCGATACGCCACATGGTACGTGGACCTATGAGCGGCTGCGCAGCGAGTCGCAAGCATTGGCCGCAGCATTGCAGGCGTTGGATCCGACCCCGCAAAGCCGCGTTGCGATCTGCGCGGGAAACACGGCGCAGCACGTCGTCGCTTTGCTTGCGGTCATCGCCTCGGGAAAAATCTGGGTACCGTTGAACTACCGCAGTACCAAGCCGGAAATTGCGCGCATTCTGGATGCGACCGAGCCGAGTATCGTCGTGACAGATAGTGCCGGCGATGTCTTGGTCGATGCCGGCCAGGCGGTGCATATCCGTTTGGATGCACAGGCCGGCGAATACGCGTTCGCCGGCCTGTTGCAAACCTATGCTGGTCATACGCCGGTGCGATGCGAGCCCGGCACGGAAGGAACACAGGCGATCAAGTTCACTGGTGGTACGACTGGCTTACCGAAAGGGGTGATGCAGCCTTATCGTGCTTGGAATGCGGTGATTGTCAATCAGATTCATGCCTGGAAACTCACGAGTGAGGATCGTTACGTGGTCGCCGCGCCGGTGACACATGGCACTTCGACATATTTGATGCCTGTGTTGGCACAGGGGGGCACTCATGTGTTTCTCGAAGCTTCTTCGCCTGCCACAATCACTGAGGCGTTTCGCGAACGCGGCGGAACACTGTCGTTCATGCCTCCGACTTTGATATACATGATTATGGCGCAGCCGGGCGTCTCGCGCGCAGACTTTCCCAAACTGCGAAATCTGATTTATGGCGGCGCGCCGATGCCCGTCGAAAAATTTACGCAAGTCCGCGAATTCTTTGGGCCCGTGGTTGGCTCGACGTATGGCCAAACTGAATCGCCACAGATCGTGACTGCGATTACGCCGCAAGACTTCGAGGACCCAGCCAATGCGGGCTCCGTCGGCAGTGCAACCTGGTTTTCAGAGTTTGCCATCATGGACACCGAAGGTGGGATTCAACCTCCGGGTCAGGCGGGCGAGATCGTTGTTCGCGGCGATCTGGTCATGACGGGCTATTGGCGGCTGCCAGAGAAAACGGCAGAAACGCTTGTCGATGGTTGGCTGCATACAGGTGACGTTGGTGTTGTGGATGAGCGCGGCTACTTATATATCAAGGACCGCCTGCGTGATGTGATCATCACCGGTGGGTTTAACGTTTATCCAATTGATGTAGAAAACGCATTGGCACAACACCCCGCGGTGTACGAGTGTTCGGTTTTTGGGATACCCGACGAAAAGTGGGGCGAGGCCGTGCAGGCTGCGGTGCAGTTTCACCCAGGTGCTAGCGTCGATCCGCAAGAGTTGATGAAATTTGTGCGTGATCAGCTCGGTCCCGTGCACACACCCAAATGCATTCATGTCATTGATAGCCTGCCGCGTTCGTCGGTCGGTAAAGTTCTCAAAAACGTTGTGCGGGATTCCGTTCTAAAGGAGACAGTATGAGCCGCCCTGTGACCCGTTTGTGTGCCCATCATCTGGAGGGGATGTCTTACCGCGATGCGGATCTGGTCGAAGATTTGATCGGTAAGAAAACATTCTCCGAGGTGATGTTTTCGCAGATCATGGGCCGGGATGCACGCCCGGTGGATCTGCGTATTGTCGACGCGGTATTGATTACGTTGATGGAGCATGGCCTGACGCCCAGCGCGATCGCGACGCGCGTGGTGTACATGAGCGCGCCGGAAAATCTGCAGGGTGCTGTCGCTGCCGGCCTGATGGCAGTGGGCAGCAGTTTTGTGGGCACGATGGAAAATTGCTCGCTATTGCTCGATCGCATGCTCAAGTCCGGCGATGTTGCCGCCGAGGCTCGCGCGATTGTCCAGGCACATCGAGATGCCAAAAAGCCATTGCCTGGATTCGGCCATCATTTGCATAAACCCGATGATCCGCGTGCGCTCAAACTGTTGGCATTGGCGAAAGCCGAGCCGGATCTGAACGGCGACTGGATCAAGGCGCTGGAGCTGTTGGCGCGCACCGTCGATGAAATATATGGCCGGCATATTACGATCAACGCTACTGGTGCAGTGGCGGCTTTGCTGGGCGAGCTGGGCGTTCCTACGACATTGATGCGAGGCTTTGCCGTCATTTCACGTGCGGCGGGTTTGGTGTCACACGTTGCTGAAGAGCAGCAGGACCCCTCGGGCCGCTTTATCTGGGAAACGATCGATCGCGAGATTCCTTATGTCGGGGCAGGTAAGTCCGGCCATCATCAGGAGGGTTGATATGGTTGCGGATCAGATGGGGCAGCATTCGGCGCCGCACGTTGTGTTGGTCACTGGTGGTAGCGCCGGTATTGGTCGCGCGGTGATCGAGCGCTTGTTGCAGGACGGTTATGAGGTTGTCAATTTCGATCTGAACGCCCCGGTTGAGTGCTTGCCAGGTGAAACGCACATCACCGTCGATCTAGGCAACGTCGAGGCGACTCGCCAGGCGGCTGCCGAGTTGCTGGCCGAACGCGATGTCCTGCGTTTGGTCAACAACGCGGGAACAGTACGACCGGCATTGCTCGAGAACGCCACAACGGACGATCTGGCTTTCGTCATGGCGCTCAATATCCAAACGCCGATGATATTGATGCAGGCGCTATTGCCGACGATGCGACGCCATCAGTTCGGGCGGGTTGTGAATATCTCCAGTCGCGCGGCATTGGGTAAAACCGAGCGCACAGTCTACGCGGCGACCAAAGCGGGCTTGTTGGGCATGACGCGCACCTGGGCCTTGGAAATGGGTGGTGATGGTATTACTGTCAACGCCATCGGGCCGGGCCCCATTGCCACTGAGTTGTTTGAGCGAGTCAATCCACCGGGTGCGCCGCAAACCGAGAGAATCCGTGCCAGCATCCCCGTACGACGCATGGGGACGCCCGCTGATGTCGCGCACGGCGTGGCTTCGCTGTTAGATGATCGTGCCGGCTTCATTACCGGACAGGTGCTCTACGTATGCGGCGGTATGACAGTCGGCCTGGGAAATGCGGCATGAGCGATGATCTGAAGGATTTGCAAGCGTTGTTGCCTGCGGCGAGTACACGGCTCGGGGGAAAGGTCGCCTTGGTGTCGGGTGGCGGCTCGAGTGGCCCCGGATGGAGTATCGGCAAAGCCTGCTGCGCCACGCTGGCGCGCCATGGTGCGACCGTCTGTGTTTTGGATGCCAACGGGGATGCTGCCGAAGAGGCGTTATCTGCAGTGCAGTCATTGGGCGCACAAGGTCTGGCTCTGCAGGCCGACGTCGCTGACCCTGCTGCCATGGAGCGCACCGTGCAGGCCGTGATGTCGCAATACGGCAGGATCGATATCCTGCAGGCGAATGCAGGCATAGGCAAAGTCGGCGGCCCTGAAGATACAGCGTTAGCTGATTGGGAACGCATTCAAAAAGTAAATGTCGACAGTTTGTTGATCGCGAGTCGTTTGATTTTGCCCATCATGAGCAAGCAGGGCGGCGGCGCTATCATCACCGTCTCGTCGGTCGCGGGGTTGCGTTACTTAGGCTATCCGCATCTTGCGTATAACGTTACCAAGGCCGCCATCATTCAGTTTGCTCGCATGATCGCCCAGCAGTATGCGGGGCAGGGCATACGCGCCAATACCGTGGTGCCGGGATTGATCGACACGCCACGTGTACGCAACACGGTAGCTCGCATGTTTTCGGCCGATGATTTCGACCAAGCCAAGGCCGCACGTGATCGTCAGGTGCCAATGGGAAGGATGGGAACCCCTTGGGAAGTCGCCAACGCCGTCGCCTTTCTAGCCTCCGACGAGGCTAGTTATATCACTGGCACAGAGTTGGTTGTGGATGGTGGCCTGATCGGGAAATACGTGTGACCTCATTGAGGCGTTGGTGCTTGCGGTCGTGTTTGACGGCAGGCCGTGTCTGAGTGGTGGCTGCTGTCTGCAACGAGGCGCATTGCTGTGTGAGAGGCGCGGCTATCCCCGGACAAGATCTCTTTTCTCCGAGTTACACTCGACATCCTCAGAATCCCTAGAACAACTGCACGGAGAGACACCCTATGCGCAAAATATTGAGCGCGGCGCTAATCGCTACCCTGCCTTTGACGGCGGTTTTCAACACTGCACAGGCTGCCTCTGATTGGCCGACCAAGCCCCTGACCTTGATTGTGCCGTTCGGCCCAGGTTCGAGTCCAGACACGATGGCGCGCGTGATTGCTGAGCAGGCCGGCGATACCTTGGGACAGGCGATTGTTGTGCAGAACAAGCCCGGCGCCAGCGGCAATCTGGGTACGGCTGCGATTGCCAAGGCCAAGCCCGATGGTTATACGTTTGGTGTGTCAATCACGGGGCCGATGGTGAATAACACTGTGCTGTATAGCGATCTGCCATATGACTCGAAAAAAGATATTGATCCGCTGACGTTGGGAGTGCATCAACACAATATCCTGGTGGTGCCAGGCAATTCGCCGATCAAGTCATTCGATGATTTGTTAAAAGCAATGAAATCGCAGGACAAGCCGTATAACTTTCCATCGACCGGGGCAGGCACCGTATCGCATTTGTCGGTCGAACTGCTGCTCGAGCGTACGGACGGTAAGGCAGTGCATGTGCCGTATTCGTCGTCGCCGGCGGCCGTCACGTCGCTGTTGTCGGGCGACACGGATTTTGCCGCATTGCCTCCGATCTCGGTCATGCCCATGATCAAGGATGGCCGTTTGCGCGCGTTGGCTGTCGTCTCGAAAGAGCGTATGAGTTTTTTGCCTGATACGCCGACGATCGAGGAGCTGGGCATTCCGGGTATCGAGGGCTCCGCATGGATCGGTTTTGTGGCGCCTGCGGGCATTCCTGCCGATATCAAGAAAAAACTCGAGGATGCGTTGATCGGCGCGATCAAGGCGCCCACGGTGAAAGAACGTTTGGCCAGCCAATACATGGAACCCGCTGCCGATGGCCCGGACGCTTTCCGGCAATACATGGATGATGAATATAAACGCTGGGAACCGCTGATCAAGCGCCTGAATCTGACCGTGAATTGATCGTTCCTTGTTGATGGATTTGGCTGGGCGCTAGCAGCAAACGCTAGAAAATCAGCGATTTATCACGTAGTAAAGCAAAAAGGCCTGAGACGCGCTCAGGCCTTTTTGCTGCGGGTCAGTCGCCGGTCATCGCAGGCCACTGACCGTGCCTGTGCCCAGTCAGTGGTCGTATCGAGGACTAACTGATTGCCCGCATAAAGGTTTCCATCTTGGTGGCGGTTTCCGCGATTTCGCTGTCGGGGTCCGAGCCTGCTACAGTGCCTGCGCCAGCATACAAGCGCAGATTGCGGTCACCCGTTTGCAGCGCGCAACGCAGCGACAGTGCCCATTCCCCGTCGCCGTTAGCGCGTTGCCAACCCACCAATCCCGCAAAATAGCCCCGTTCAAAGGGTTCCAGGTTGCGGATGTGTTCAAAAGCCACATCCGTAGGGTGTCCGCAGATAGCGGGCGTAGGGTGCAGAGCACGTGACAGATCCAATGCGGTGATACTGGGATCGCGCAGTGTGCCGGTGATGTAGGTCGACAGATGCCACAACGCGTCCGTACCAATCACCGACGGGCCCTCGGGTACCTCCAGCTCTTCGCAATACGTGCGCAAAATACGCACGATATCGTTCACCACATAGCTATGCTCGCGCAGGTCTTTTTCCGAAATAGCCAAGCCTTCTTTACGCGCACGGTCCGTATCCGGATCGGGATGACGGCCGATAGAGCCTGCCAGCGGATTTACAAAAATCCGATTGCCTTCGCGGCGCACCAGCAACTCGGGGCTGGCACCGACCATCGTGCCGCCAGGTGCGGCTTGCGCTGCATGGTCCTGATGTGCCGTTTGGGCGATGAGGCCCCAGGCCGGGATGGCAAAGGTATAGCCATGCGCATTGCGTGCCAATAGATCCGGTAACAGCCTTTCATAATCTATCGGGCGATCGAGCACGACATCCATGGCGCGCGATAGTACGATTTTCTTGACTTCGCCTTGTGCGAACAGATCCAGGGCTTTGCGGACCATGTCGCCGTAGATCCCGGGATCAGGGACGGGCTGGCGTTGTACCACCTTGGGGCGCTCGGCGTCTGCGGCGGCACTGTTTTTTTGATTGGCTGTGTGCGCTGCGTGGGGAGCTTGACGTGCGGGAACGGCGGCTTGCTGATACTGCGCAGGAACAGTCAGGCTGGCAGGATTGCGAGCATCAAAAGGCACTAACCCAAACATGATCGGGTCTTGGATTTGGTGTTGTTCGGCTTGAGCAAACAACGCCTTGACGGTTTCACCGGTGGCAGGCTGATAGGCCGTCAACGTATCTGATCCATGGCGTGCCCGGAATTGAGTCGTCGGGGATGCGAAAAAAATGTCACCGATGTTGAAATCATCTAGCAGCCAACCCGAGGCTGATTCTTTGCTCATATGGTGTGTCTCACTACCAAAAAAAACCCATGCTGCGTGTGTGGCCGGCAGTCCTTGGGGAAAGGCGTTTGCGTTGTAGCCGCCAATGTCGAAAAAACCCAGGCCATGAAGGTATCAGAAAAAAGACACAATGGGTCGCCACGATGACTCCGTCGGCGACTTTTCCGCGTGTAACGTCGGGCGTATTGTTTGCGCTCCGGTTTCAAACCATTGTTTCGGGTGTTTCTGACAGTCTTATATAGGAGTGGCACAATAGCGGATTCGCCTCCATTCTGGATCGGAACATCATCAGGATGACAGTCTGATGACTTGGCGCCGTCCCGCCCCCGAATATGCCCGCTTCGCCCGCCGTTGACCGCTCCGCATTATTTCGTCAGCCATCTGGTTTTGTTTCATTTCTGCTTGCTCGCGTGTTGGCGGTCTGCGCCACGCAGATCCAGGCAGTAGTTGTTGCTTGGCAGGTCTATGATCTGACCCGAGAGCCGCTGGCACTGGCGTTTGTGGGACTGGCGCAGTTTCTGCCAATGCTGTTTCTGCTGTTGCCCGCAGGGGATCTGATTGATCGGTTGTCGCGCCGCCTCATTCTGGGGCTGAGTTGGGCGGGCGGGGCGGTCTGCAGCACCCTGTTGTGGTGGTTTTCCAGCCACGGGCAGGCAGGAGTATCCAATATCTACGCCGTGTTGGTGTTGTTTGGCGCGTCGCGTGCTTTTTCAGGGCCGGCGATGCAGAGTCTGCTACCGCAATTAGTGACCAGAGAACAACTGCCGCAGGCGATCGCGACCAACAGCATGGTGATGCGTACCGCAGCGATCGGTGCGCCCTTGTTGGGCGGCGTCTTGTATGGAACGGGGGGCAGCGTTGCAACGTATCCGGTTTGTATGGCCGCTTTTTCTATCGGGGCACTCCTATTGCTGAAAGTCCGTGTGCTGCCGTCTGTCGTCGAGGCGGCACAGCATACGGCTACGCCAGCCGGCCAGATCAACATGTGGCAGCGCTTTAGCATCGGTATCCGTTTCATTTTCCGCCGCCCTATGATTCTGGGCACGATTTCCCTGGACCTGTTTGCGGTGTTGTTGGGCGGCGTGGTCGCGTTGTTACCCATCTATGCGCAAGAGGTCTTGCACGTCGGGCCTCAGGGATTGGGTTTGCTGCGCAGTGCGGCTGCAGTGGGTGAGGTGACTGCCGGCATTTGCTTGAGCATGTTTCCGTTTAACGGCAAAGTCGGCAAGCGCATGTTGTTCGCCGTGACGGTGTTTGGTCTGGCGAATTTGGTGTTTTCGTTATCGCACTGGATGTGGCTGTCGTGCGTGGCGCTGGCTGTGGCGGGCGCGGCGGACATGGTCAGTGTGTATGTGCGTGGCGCGCTGCTGCAGTTCGCGACGCCCGATGATATGCGCGGCCGGGTTAACGCAGTCAACATGCTGTTTATCGGCTCGTCCAACGAGCTGGGTGAGTTCCGTGCCGGACTCAGCGCCGCGTGGTTGGGAGCCGTGCCGGCGGCGCTTGCTGGTGGTTTTTGCACCTTGCTCGTGGTAGGAATATGGAGCCGCTTGTTTCCCGCATTGCGCATGGTCGATCGATTCGAGCACGCACAGCACGGGGGTGAGATCACTGAGCCGTGATTCCCGATTGCTTTATAACGGTCGACCACATGGTTGCGTGCTCTTGGACCCAGTCTGCGGCAGCGTTGCTGTCTCCGAATGGGCCTCGTACGCCTAGCGCATCAAGGCGCTGTTGGAACGAAGGGTCGGCGAAGACTTTTTCCAAGACATCGTGCCAGTATTTCACGGCCGTATCAGGTGCGCCCGCTGGCATCATCAACAGGAAAGCGAATCGCGCATCAAAGGATTGGAATTCGCCTCCGACAATTTCACCCACGGTAGGCACATCCGGCAAAGTGGGATCACGCTGATTGCCCGATATGGCCAGGGGCAGGAGCTTGCCTTGTTTAATGTATTGCAGCACGCCAGGCACGGCAAGAAAACCTGCGTCGACTTGTCCGCCGAGTAGATCGGTGGTGGCCTGGGCATTGCCGCGATAGGGAATGTGAGTGAGTTTCAACCCGGTCGCTTGATTGAACATTTCGAAGGTCAAGTGGCCGGGGCTGGCATTGCCGGCCGTGGAATAGGACAAGGTCTGAGATTTCGCACGGGTGATGAATTTATCCAAGGTTTTTACGCCTAGCTCCGGACGTACAACCAGTACTTGACTGAATGCACCCGCCAGGCCGATGGGGCGCAGTGTTTTGGCAGGATCGAAGGACATATCATGGTAGACGAACGGATTCACCGTAGCGACTGTGTCCGTGGTCATCAATATGGTGTAGCCGTCGGCGTCGGCTCGCGAGACGACGTCTGCGCCGATATTACCGGCGGCGCCCGGGCGGTTTTCAACCACGATGGGTTGTCCGATCAGTTTGCTGGCATGTTGCGCCAGCAAGCGAGCCTCTACGTCCAGGGGACCACCTGCGCTGAAATTGACAACGATATGCACAGGTTGGTCGGGATACGCTGCATGTACCTGGGATGTCAACGCCAGAGCGGCGCCGGCGCAGGCTAATAAGGATCTGATCTCCATGGATTTGTCTCCTGTGTGGGGCGGGTGAGTAATGTGGGACCCCGCTGGTTTTAATGATGTACGGCGATGGGCTTTCAGCTAGGCCAGTGCACTGGGATGCGGACTGCTTTCCGCATGGCTGATCATGGTCTGGGCCAAGCGCCATCCCAGTTCGGCGCGCAGTCCGGAGGCAGCGGGCGTGTCCCACAGATTGCGCAGTTCGAGGGGGTCTTCTTGCAAATCGTAGAGCTCGCCCCAAGTCGCATCGGCGTAGACGCTCATGCGATAACGTGCGGTTTGCAGGGTGCGCATGCGCACACGGCCAGTGAAGCCAAACATGACGCGTTGGCCTTCTTCTTCGATCAGGACCTCTTGGCGGGTGGCTGGCTGATGAGTGTCATCGATGATCGGCAGTAGGGATTGGCCCTGAATGCCGTTGTAAGGAGTCAGGCCGGCGCGCGCGAGTATCGTGGGTGCGATGTCGGCAGTGGAGCACAATGCATCGCTGCGTGCCCCCTGGGATTGACCGGTAGGATCGTGCCAGATGAAGGGGGTGCGGATCAGGCTTTGGTAATGAATGGGGCCTTTCCACAGCAGTTGATGATCGCCAAAGTAGTCTCCGTGGTCGCTGGTGAAGATCACCACGGTGTTATCCGCCAACCCCTGTTCGTCCAATGCTTGCAGCACTCGTCCGATGGTGTGATCGATATGCGAGATAGAGCCGTAATTTAACGCGATGGCTTCGCGCGCCTCGCGTTCGGTGCATGCGAACATGGCAGGTGTGTGCTTGACGGCCTTGCCTGAGTCGCGTTGCTGGTACAGCCATCGCACGTGGGGCGGCGGCTCATGATCGGCCGCCTGACTGGCATGGAACGAGGCCGGCAAGGTAACCTCGTCTGGGCTATACATGTCCCAATATTTCCCGTGAGGCGTGAACGGGTGATGGGGGTCGGGGAAAGAGCACTGCATGAAAAAGGGTTGTCCACTCGATTGATGTTCGCGCAGCATGGCAATGGCGCGGTCGCCGATATAGGCGGTGGTCGAGCATTCCTCCGGCACGCGGGTGCGCCATGCTTGGCGCGACTGCGTAAGCTCGAACGTCGGCGTCGGAATGGCGTGTTCGGGGCCCCAAAGTCTGCGGATCTCTGAGTGGTTAGAGGCTAGCCAGCGTTCGTAATGCCCCCAGACTTGATCGCCGTGATCCACGGCCAGATCCACTCGGGAGAACCCATAAAAGGGCGTGTCCAAATCATGGTTGGGCGAGGTGCGCCACAGTGGGCCCCATTCCTGATCGTAACGGCCTGGCTCGGGTGTCCAGGCTTCTCCGTTGTGTGCAACGCTGTCTGCCGGGGGCCAGACTGGTGGTTTGCCAGTCATATTCTGCAGGTGGCCCTTGCCGATCAGCGCAGTGGCATAGCCAGCCTGCCGCAATCGTTCTACGAACGTTGTGGCGCGCTGAGACAGCGGGATTCCATTGTGGCGCGCACCATGTACCGAGGGCATGCGGCCAGTCAGCAGCGTGGCGCGGTTCGGCATGCAGATGGGCGAAGCCACGTAGAAGCGATCGGCGCTCCATCCACGGTGCGCCAGACGATCAAGTACGGGGGTGCGGATTTGCGTGTTGCCGTAGCTGCCCAGGTGGTCGGCGCGCTGTTGGTCGGTGATGAAAAGCAGGAAATTGGGTTGCATGATGTCTCCAGGCGATCTGTTTCAGTCGAATCGCTTCTGGGAAGAATTATGGTTTCCCTAGATATAAATAAAAAATGAAATAATGTTGGATATCCATAAATTGTTGGTTATGGTTCGATGGGAGGGAGCAAAATGTCGAACTGGACGCATCGCATACGTCTGAGGCATTTCGAGTTGCTGCTCAGGCTGTGCGAAATACGGAATTTGAGCAAGGCGGCGAGCGAGTTGAATATCACTCAGCCAGCCCTTTCCAAATGGCTCAAGGATTTGGAGGACGATGTCGGCGCGCCGCTGTTTTTGCGTCAGGCTCGCGGCATTGTTCCCACGGCAGCGGCACTAGAGCTCGCCGAACATGCCCGAGGCATTATCGGCCGGCTTGATCGTGCTTACGTCGCGATGGAGCAGACGCTGCGTGGCGCCGCCGGTTATCTGACCGTGGGGTTTTCGCCCGTGGTCGCGCCGGTACTGTTACCTGCCAGCATCCGTCATTTTCGCGCGGCTTATCCGCGCGTGGTGGTGCGTATTGTCGAGGGGACGTTGGACTCTCTGTTGCCGCGTCTGCATGATGGAGAGTTCGACATTGTGGTTGGCCGTCTGGAAGAGAGCACGTTTCCCGGCGGCCTGCAGTGTGCGGCACTGTACGATGAGCCAGTTTGCCTGTCAGTGGGTTGCACGCATCCGCTGGCGCACGCTCACCAAGTTCACTGGGCCGATGTGCGGCCTTATCCCTGGGTTTCGCCGGAGCCATCCACGCCGCTGCGTATCAGGTTGGACTATGAACTCGCGTTGGCGGGCGAGCCGCACCCGTGGCATCAGATCGAGTCGTCTTCGGTGCAGACCAACGTGGCCCTATTGAATGGGTCGGACTTGATCGCGCCTATGTCGCAACGTCTGGCAGAGCATTTTCAGCGGCAGGGTTTGTTGAAAATTCTGCCTCTGAACATGAGCAGTCGCGGGGCGATAGGCATGATGTGGCGCGAGGACGCAACGCGTTCGGAGCATCTGCGGTATTTCATCGACAGCTTGCGCCATGCGGCGGGCTAGTGAGTGCCCGTGATTCGTTGCTCACGTGCTGCCGCGTCGGCGCAAATGCTGCGGCCCCAGGTCCGACGGATTGGGGACGCCCAATAGCGCCATATTGCGCGCCATCTCTGTGGCGAGAATGCCGATGGCATGGGTAATGCCGGCCTGCCCGGCCACGGTGCCGGCGTAATTGAATGGGCGGCCGATGAATACGAATTTCGCGCCCAGCGCGAGTGCCATCAGCACATCGCTGCCACGACGGAATCCCCCATCGATCATGACAGGATAGTCTGGACCCAGTGCTCGCACGATGCCGGGCAGCGCACGCAATGGCGCGATGGCGCCGTCGAGCTGCCTGCCGCCGTGATTCGAGACAATGATGCCGTCCGCGCCATACTGCCTGGCCATTTGCGCGTCTTCGGGAGAGAGGATGCCTTTGACAACCAGGCGGCCTTTCCAGCGATCACGAATTTGCTTAACGTGTGTCCAGTTCAAATGATCGCGCGCGCCGAATTCACGCATGACGTTTGACGCGATGATCGGTGCGCCGCGTGTGGCGTGCGAGTTTTCAAAATGTGGAATTCCGTGACGCAGAATGGTCTTGAGCGCGGTGCTAAACAGCCAGCGAGGATGTGTGATGCCGTCCCACGCCAAGCGCAGGCTTGGGCGCAGCGGTGTGGAAAACCGCGCGCGGATATTGTTTTCCCGATTGCCCGAGACGGGCACGTCGGCAGTCACGACGAGCGTTTGAAAACCCGCCGCAGCAACGCGCTTCACCAGCGCGTCGATACGTTCGGGCTCGCCGGGCACATAGACTTGGAACCAGGCGTCAGGATTCGCCGTCACGATGTCCTCCAGGGGGATGAGTGACGAGCCGCTCATGATGGCGGGGATCTGCGCCGCGGCGGCGGCCTGAGTTTGGATCAAATCTCCTCGATACGCCGATAGCGCACTGACCCCCATCGGCGCGATACCGATAGGAGCGGCCCAGTTTTTGCCGAAGAGCGCCGTGGATAGCGAGCGATGCGAAGTGCTGACAAACACACGCGGAATCCAATCGTAGTCGTCAAAAGCGTCTTCGCTGCCGTGTAGCGCACGATCCCGTTCACAACCGCCGCTGATATAGGCAAAGATCGGAGCGGGTAAATGACGGCGCGCGGCGTCTTCAAAGTCCGCCAGCGACAGCACGCGTTGCAAGCGTTTAGGCACCTGCCATCCACCCGAGGCGGATTGGCCGGGCGAGGTGTGGCTGGCGATGGGATAGTCCTGTAGGCGGAGTTCGTCTGTCATAGGGATATCGCGATGAATGAACTGGGCTTTATGCTAGACCTATATGATCAAGAGTTGGGCGATAATTCGTCGTTCAATAAGTAAGAGTTTCTTGACAGTCACCATCGCTGTTCTTGATGTATGAGATCCTGCTCTCAGTACGCGGTGGCCGGCTCGAGCAACATCGGAGCAAAAGATGAAGCTGCAATACCTGAGTACGCTATCTGCTGTTGTCGCACGAGGCAACCTCACCGCCGCGGCCGAGCAGGTCAATCTGACTCGCAGCGCTGTCAGTTTGCAGATGAAGCAACTAGAAGCCTATTTCGGTCAGTTGCTGTTTGATCGTTCCGGCCGCCATGTGCAGCCCACTGCATTTGCGCGCGAGGTCGTGCGTACCGTCGATCGCGCTATCGCCGAGATCGAAGCGCTGCGCAGCCATGCGGCGCGGGCCCCTGGCGGGCGGGTCAAGTTGGGGATTACCGATTCCGCGCAGACAACGCTATTGCCATTGGCCTTTGCGGATCTGCTGCGCCACGCGCCGCAAGTCGAATTGCATGTCGACCGAGGCACAACTCCCATTCTGCTGGATGAGCTCAAAGCGGGCCGTATCGATGTGGCTGTACTGATCCGGCCACCGACCGGCGGATCCAGCCGGCTGCTATGGACAGAGCTGTTGAACGAGGAGTTGGTGCTCGTTGTGCCGAGAGGCTTGCGTGCCGCGTCACCCGAGAAAATACTGCGCGAGCAACCCTGGATCCGCTTTGATCGCCGCATGGTTGCTGGGCGGATGGCGGCACGGTTTGTGGAAAATCTGGTGCCTCAACGGCAACCATTGATTGACCTGCCGTCGATCGATGCGATTGTCGCCATGGTCGGTGCCGAGATTGGAGTATCGGTACTACCGCGATTGCGCGTCGAGCATATGCATGCACACGCGGTACGCGAAGTGAGTCTGGGTGCCAATGCTCCTGTACGTAAACTTGCCATGGTGCGGCGCAAGGCCGAATCCGATCATCGGTTATTGGATATCGTGGAGTCGTCGTTTGTGGAGGCGGCGCGATGGTTGAGGGCGTGACACATCACGCTATTGGTGCCGACGCGGCCCTCGCCTTGGAATCCTGGTGCGCGGCGGCGCCTGGTTTTCTGCGTCTGTCTGTGCGTTGATGGGGAAATCCCGCCGAACTTAGCGACTATCGCCACCCTGCCATCGCAGATAGGCCAAGCGCGTGACATCCGATACTGAGTCCAGGACTTTTTTATGATTTACCTGATGTCGCAGCACCAGCCGGGCGTCGGCGACGGTGCGGGATTTGCAGAACCAATGACAACTGTGTTGCAGCAGATACAGTTCCGCCGAGAGATGGAAGGCGCGAGTTTTGGGATCCCAGTGCGCCTCGTTGTCTACGGCATAGCGCAAACCCTTGGCGTGAATTCGCAGCAGTTCACGGAAATCCCTCGTCATTGAGGGCAGAAAGCGTTCAATGTAAGGGATACAGAACGAGATCATGCTGACGCGCATGATCTGCGGGTTTTCTTTTTGCAGGGCGTTGGCCAGTGACTGAACCTGTGCAGCTACGGCACGTTCGGTCGCAGCGAATGTCTCCAGCACCTGGAGTTGGCGGGATTCGGTGTCGCCTTGGATGGCTCGGCTGTAGCCTTGTGTCAGCGTTTCCATGTGGCGCTCAAGCTGCAGGCCGGCCAGATGGCTACCGAGGAAAACAATGCGCGTGCGCTGATAACGCACGCGCGATATCTGCCATGCCACGATGACGACCAACAAGGTTAGTGCAATGTCCATTACCTGCGTTCCTTCAATGTCCGCCTTATCGGACGGCGAAAAAGCAAGGGCCTAAACCGAAGTCTGGCCCTTTTCAAATCTGGAGTGGGAGACAAGACCGACATTAGAACACTAAGTGGCGTGTTCTCGAATGAAAGGACTCTCTGAGGCGAGAGCGCCCCGGTCTATCTCGACGCAGGTGTTTGATCAAGCCTCAATAGAACCACTTCGCAGGTACGGTGATCAGGCCAGGAAACAATACAAACAGCAGTAGCAGCCCGGTCAGCGCCAGCAGGAAAGGCCAGACACCTCGAATGACGCTGTCCAGGCTGTGCCGGGAGACACCCGCCACGACATTCAGTACCGAGCCGACGGGTGGCGTGAGCAGACCGATCGCGTTGTTCATGATGAACATGACGCCGAAATAGATGGGATCAATACCGGCCTGCACTACGATCGGCATCAGAATCGGTGTCATGATCATGACGGTGGGGATGAGGTCGAGCGCCGTGCCCACCGCGATGACCAACAGCATGATGATGAGCATCAATAGGGTGCGATCATGCAAAAACGGTTGCAGCAATGCGGAGACTTGAGCGGGAATGTCCGCGATAGTGATCAGCCAGGCTGAGGACAGCGCGCAGGCGACGAGAAACAGCACGGTGGCGGATGTCTTGGATGCGGCGATCATGATGCGTGGCAGATCGCGCAGCTTAAGCTCGCGATAGACCAGCAATCCGACAAGCAGGGAATAGACAACAGCGACTACCGCCGCTTCAGTCGGTGTGAAAATGCCGAATCTCATCCCGCCGATAATGACGATAGGCAGAAACAGTGCCCAGACGCCTTCGATCAGTGCACGGATCAATTCACGCGCATCGAAATTACTGACCTTGATCTGGGATTCTTTGCGGGCGCACAACCACCAAGTTCCTGACAACGTCAAGGCCATCAGAATGCCTGGAACGATCCCCGCCATGAACAGTTTGTTAATAGATACCTGCGCGGTGACGCCAAAGATAATCAACGCGATGGAGGGAGGGATGATCGGGGCAATGATGCCGCCAGAGGCGATCAGGCCTGCCGAGCGCGGCACGTTGTAACCGGCTTTGCGCATCATCGGGATGAGCAGTGCCGCTACAGCTGCCGAGTCGGCCACGGCCGAGCCAGAAATACTGGCGACGATAGCCGCGGTCAGGATGGCGACATAGCCCAGACCGCCGCGGACATGGCCGACCAGGGCACTGGCGACACGCACGATGCGGGTCGACAGACCACCGGCGTTCATTAACTCGCCCGCCAGCATAAAGAACGGAACGGCCATCAGCGGATAGTTGTTGACACCCTCGAGCAGATTCTGTGCCAGAATCTGAGTGTCAAAATTGTCGAGTTGCACCATCAGGGCGACACCACACACGAGCAGCGCGAATGCGATCGGCATGCCGATCAACATGGCTCCGAGCAAAGAGGTGACGAATACGGCGATAGTCATAGTGATTCCTTATTCGCCAGCGCTGCTTTCAACCGGCATCAGTTCGGCCTCTGTCATGCGGCCTGTCAGTTGATGCCATAACGACACCGCCAGCAGCATCGCCATCCCTGCGGAACTGACCAGCAACGATGCATAGACAATGGCCATCGAGATACCTGTGACCGGTGCGCGTTCGTCGGCGACGATGGCGATCAGTTGCCAAACCCCATCGGCCATCATCAGGCAGCAACCCAGCGCACCCGCGTCAGCCAGGAATCGGCAGATGCGGCGGCCTTTTGTGCTCAGACGTGCAACGAGCATGGTCATGCCGAGATGGCCGCGGTCATGCAGGACTAGCAACGCACCCAGCAGCGTCAGCCACATGAAGAGAAAGCGGGACGCCTCCTCGGAAAAGACCAAGCCTGAATTGAAGACATAGCGTAGGACGACATTGCCGAAGACCAGCAAAATCATGAGGCTCAGCATGACGACCAGCATGATTTCGGCGCAGCGGATGAGTAGACGGTTCATGAGTGCTCCCAGATGTGCGCGGCAACAGGTGTATTGATGCGATAGAGACGCAGCGCGTTGTCGTGCCAGATGGCGGCCTGGGCGGTGGCAGGAAGATGAGCGATGGCATGGCAGACCGTATCAATCAGTGTGGGCATGTCGACGCGCAGGCCTGCGACAGGGAGGTTGCTCGCAAAAACGCACCGTTGCCAGCCGAAAATGTCGATGGTGTCGCGTATGATGCGCGCGTTTTGCACCGGATCCCATGGTGTGTCGCGCAGTCCGAACTCAGATAGCTTGACATGCACGAGATCATGCCGGGCCAGCGCCTCCATGCCTTTGCGCCAAGCGGCCAATCCGCGCTCGCTGCGATCCCAAGGCAAGCCCGCGTGATTCAAGATCACTGTCAGGCCTGGGATGAGGGAGATGGCATCGGCAGCCTCGGCCAGATGCCAAAACGGCACACGAAGGTCCCAGGACAGCCCATGTTGCGGCAATAGCGCCAGGCCTTGTAGCCACTGTTCGTCATGCAATGTGCCGGGCTGGCCGCGCACACTGCCGTTCGGATCGGCTGCGGTGCGAGGCTTGCAGCGGATACCGCGCACGAGCGGGAAGGCCGCTTGCTTGCGCAATGCGGACGCGAGGTCCGCATCCGCGAAGTCAGCGTGCGCGACGACGGCGTTGGGAAAGCCTGCCTGTTGATGGATCCGGTGCAGCCATTCCGTTTCTAAAAGCGCATCGGGCCGAGCCCGCTCGGCTTCGATATGCACCGTGGCTGCAATGGGCTGGCCCTGCATACGGAGACGGTAGTCACCGGGCATGAAGTCTCTGCGCAAGGCCGCATAGTCGCCCATGAAAAACGCCTGCGGATCGTACTCATCTTGCAACCACGGATAATGCGTATCCTGCAATTGCCATAGGTGATGGTGGGCGTCGACAATAACGGTAGGCCGGTTCGACACCGTGCCCTGTGGATGAGTATCAACGTTGCGCATCGATGGCCTTTAGCAGTGCATCACCGTATTGATCGGTAAACTGTTTGCGTACGGGCTTGGCCACGACCTTGCTGATACTGGCGACGTCGGGATGTTCGTTGACCTCCATGCCCTGGGCCTTCAGCTCGGCGATGGAAGCAGCTTCGTTTTTGGCGTTGAGCTCACGCTGGTAGCGGCCTGCCTCCACGGCTTCTTCGAGCAGGATTTTCTGCTGCTCCGGATCAAGCTTGTCGAACCGGCGTTGATTCATGAATACGACCAGCGCCGTGTACGCGTGCCGCGTGAGGGAAAGGTACTTTTGCACCTCATACATCTTCGACGCGGTCAGCAATGTGGGTGGATTTTCTTGGCCGTCAACAGCGCCGGATTCCAATGCGCTGAAAACTTCACCGAACGGCATGGGTTGTGGGTTGGCACCCAGCAATTTGAATGCATACAGATGGGAAGGATTCGGCGTGGTACGGATCTTCAGACCCTCGATATCCTTGGCGTTGTTGATCGGGCGGCGGTTGTTGGTCAGACTGCGAAAACCAATCTCCCAGAATGCCATGCCTTTCATTTGGTGCTTGCCGAGTTCATCGAGCAACCCCCGGCCTACAGTCCCGTCCAGTACATGATGGGCTTGTTCGGTGCTGTCGAACAGATAGGGTAGATCCAGCGCATTGAGTTGAGGAACAATGCCGGTGAGAAAGGGGTTTCCCGTGGCGCCGATATCGATAGTACCGCTGCGTACGCCGGTGACCAGCGTGCCGTCGTTGCCCAACTGGCTATTGGCATAGACCTGGATTTCTATACCACCCTGGGTGCGCGCCTTGACCTGCTCGGCAAAGCGCAAGGCGGCTATGTGTAGGGAGTCCGTTTCGGGGACGGTATGGCCGAAGCGAAGCTTGACCGTCGGCGCCGCGCACGCCACGCCTGTTCCCAGCGCAGCACATAGCAATAGTGTGATGAGTTTCCGCATGAATATGTCTCCCAGTGTTGTTGTTGGCATGTGCATGGCATGCGCGGTTTTTATCGAGCGCCATGGTTGCACGCATCGAGTTGGAGGCAGTCTAAAAACCCGGTGACCGGTGTGGCAAGCCATATTTATTTGAATGGTTGCGTAGAAAAACTCATCCGGGCGGGCTTGAGTTTTTCTTGAAGGTCGCCTCAATGTTTTTCATTAGGAGACGGACGGGTCAGATCCTAGAATTTCAGCGACCTGCCGGCCAGGGATGACAGCGCGAAATGTGGGCACACCTTTGTGGCGCAGCGCAAGCGTCGCGTGATTTGTGCTGAGCCAGAAAATAAATGCGCGGCTCGAGCCGCTCAGGACGTGAATAAAACGTGAACCATTCTAGGAGACAAATCGCATGAAACGACGGACTTTTCTTGCCACACTGGCAGCGGCAGGCGTCGCGCCGCTGGTTCGCGCCCAGGCGCTGCCTAGCGCACCCATCCGCATTATCGTGGGATTTCCGCCAGGAGGCGGTACTGATGTCATGGCGCGCGTCATCGCGCAGCAACTGGCGACGCGATGGGGGCATCCCGTGGTGGTTGAAAACAAGGCTGGCGCGGCGGGTATGATCGCGGCGGAGTACGTGGCTAATCAGCCTAATGATGGTACTGCGTTATTGATGACCAATATCAGCAACCATGCCATTGCGCCCAACTTGTATCCGAAGCTCGGTTATGACGTGCGGCGCGATTTTATGCCACTCATGCTGGTGGGCATCACGCCGAATCTGTTGATCGGCAATCTGAACCAAAAGGCCGATACGGTGAGCGAATTGGTGGCTGAATGCAAGAGCCACCCAGGCGCCATCACGTTCGGATCGGCGGGCGTCGGTGCGGCGCAGCATTTGGCACTGGAGATGTTCAAGCTGCGTGCGGGTATCGATGCGCTGCATGTGCCGTATCGCGGCTCTGGCCCCATGGCGAGCGATCTGCTAGGCGGCCAGATCAACTACAGCTTTGAAACCATGACGTCGGCCACGCCGATGGTGCGTGGAGGCAAGGTGAAGGTGTTGGCGCAAACTCGAACCAAGCGCGCTCAAGCGTTCCCGGATGTGCCAACGATGGCCGAGCAAGGATATACGGACTTCGATGCCAGCACTTGGTATGGGCTGGTGGGCCCGAGCGGTATGGATCCGTCGCTGGTGGCACGCATGAACGACGATATGAATTATGTGCTCGTACAACCAGAGGTGGCCGAAAAACTGCAGAGCTACGGTGCCGAGGATGGCGGGGGCTCGGCGGCGAGATTCGCGGAATTCATTGATGTCGAGCTTGCCAAGTGGGCGACGGTAATCCGAGAGGCAGATGTGAAGCCGGCGTAATCACCGGTGAGCCGCCTGCTACCGTTTCCGGTCGAATCACTAAAAGCAAGCCCGTAACGACCACTAGGCGCGTTGCGGGCTCGTGCATGAAAGGGCATTCTGTACCGGCGGCTCAGGCCTTAATTAAGTTTGATACCGACCTGCTTGATGACTGCGGCCCATTTGCGCGTATCGGCATCCACTAGCTGGCCGAACTCCTTGGGGTTCAGTGTCACAGGTTCCATGCCCATCGTTGCGATGGCATTCTGGACAGCCGGGGCTTCCACGGTTTTGGCGATCTCTTTTGCGAGCCGCTCCACGGTAGGCATGGGGGTGCCACCTGTCGTGAATACCCCATACCAAGACACGACCTCATAGCCAGGGACTCCGGATTCCGCGATGGTCGGTACATCCGGCATTGCGGCGACACGATGTGCTCTGGTCACAGCGAGAATACGCACCTTTCCGGTGTCTACACCTGCCTTGGCTGACGGCAGGCTGGCAAAAGCCAGTTGGGCTTGTCCACCCATGACGTCTTGCATGGCAGGGGCATCGCCGCGGTACGGAACATGAACGATATCGATGCCAGCCATGCTTCGAAAGAGTTCACCGGCAAGATGGGAAATGGTGCCGTTGCCAGGCGATGCGTAGTTCAGCTTGCCAGGATTGGCTTTGGCATAGGCCAATAGCTCAGGTACTGTCTTGACTGGCAGGTCGCTATTGACCACCAGCACGTTGGTGGATTTGGCTACCAACGATACGGGCTGCACGCCCTTGATCGGGTCATAAGGCAGCTTACTGTAGATCGAGGGGGCAATGGCCTGGCCTCCTACGGAGCCCAGGAGCATCACCGACCCATCGGGTTTGGCGCGTGCCATTTCCGCTGTCGCAAGTGTGCTGCCGCCTCCCGGCTTGTTCTCGACGACCATGGTTGCCTTGGTGTCGATCTGAAACTGGGTGGCAATGGCGCGTGCCACGGCGTCGTTGCCGCCGCCCGGCGCGAAACCGACCAGCATGTGCAATGGCCCTTGCGGCAATTCCTGCGAATAGGCCTGAGCCGCTACGACCATGAGTGATAGCGCGGGAAGCCATTTAAGTATCTTCATGTTTTCGTCTCCTGAGGGTTTTACTTGTTTATCAAGTGCAGAATATCGGTCAATGAATCAATTGCTGCAGGCGTTGCTTGAGGTGAGAGCGAGCACGTTCGCTGGCGTGTTTGCGTTGCTGGTTTCGCGCGTGATCCGTCTGGGCAAGTTGGCGCAGTTGCTCAATGCGCTCTTTTACCCGTGTGGGGGCAGGCCCACCGGGCACCAGCCGGCTTTGCACACTGGCGAGTGGATCAAGGCTGCTTCTGACTTCCGCATCGGTGAGGGCGAGCTTGCGTCCAAGTTCGGCGAGAGCTGCTTCGTTGAGCAGTTCAAGTCCGATTTCATCGGCGCCCAGGCCTTGGTCCATGGCTAACCGCACGACAGCGCCTACGACATGATGTGACTCCCGGAATGACAGTCCACAGCGCCTGACGAGCAGATCAGCGAGATCTGTCGCAGAGCTGAAGTCTCGACGCACGCGCGCATTCATGGCGCTTGCGTTAGGAGTGGCGCTTTGGACGACCAAATTCATCATTCGCAGGCAGCGCAGGCATTCTTCTCCTGCCTCCCAGATACTGCGCATGCTTTCGCGGCTGGAATCCCCGGTATGGCTGAAGTTGCTGCCCTTGATCGTGGCGATAGATGCTGTAAGCAGGCCGATGAGGTGACCTGCCTTGCCCTTTAGATATTCCAGTACGACAGGGTTCTTTTTCTGGGGCATGATGCTGGAGGTGCCTGCCACCTGGTCAGGGAAATCAATGAGGCCGAATTCCGCTGTGCTCCAGACAAAATAATCTTGAGCGAACCGGCTGCAGCTGACGGCGCAGATCGTCATCGCGGACATGAGCTCGAGTGCGAAATCGCGCGAACCCACGGCATCCAGAGCGTTGAGCACCGGCGCTGAAAAGCCGAGCAATTCGGCAGAGCCTTGCCTGTTGATGGGAAAGGAGGTGCCAGCCAACGCTCCCGCTCCAAGAGGACAGCAATCAATCAAGCGCTCCACTTGTTGCACGCGCTCAATGTCACGCGTCACCGTTTCCGCCATGGCTGAAAGATAAAACCCATAGGTGATGGGTTGTGCGGGTTGCAGATGTGTGTAGCCGGGCATCACGGTCTCTGCATGCCTTAAGGCGCCATCGAGTGCTGAGTTGCGTATCGCGTTAAGTTCTTCTACCAACGAGATGGCCAGCGTACGGGCACGCATGCGATCCATGGTGGCCAGGATGTCATTTCTGCTGCGTGCCATGTGCAGATAGCCGCCTATATGCCGACCAGCAATCTCCATCAAATGCGCTTCATAGTTGAAGTACGCATCTTCGATCGTCGGGTCTAGCGGCACAGATTCCACACCCTCCGACTCGATACGAGCGAGGGCCTGTGCCAATTGCTCAGCAGGCTCTCTGTCGATGAGGCCGGTATCCAATAGCATAAGCAGATGAGCCTGATTCACATCGCACAATGAAGCAAAGACCGCAGGGAAGTCTTTGGCTAGCCGTGGTGCGTAGATGTTTTCTGTTACTTCGATGGCGGTGCCTTCCTTAAGGCGCCGGCTAACCTTGGATTTCATTTTTTGAACCTGATGACGGCATCACGCGATGCCTGAGTTTGTGGAAGCGAGGCAACCTCTCCCAGTGTGACCGGTTTGGTCGGGAAACGGACGCGGTAGTAGCCCACGTCTGCCGGATGCCGATCTTGCTCTTGAGCCACAATTTCCGTGACGGTCAGTCCGCAGAATCGCCCTTGGCAAGGGCCCATGCCGCAGCGCATAAATGCTTTCATTTGGTTGGGACCCTGGCAACCGATACGCACTGTCTGGCGGATTTGCTCGGCCGTGACTTCTTCGCAGCGGCAGACGATGGTGTCGCCGACCGGGCTGCGCAGCCACTGCGGTGGCCGATAGAGTTCCTCGAAAAATTCACGTCCTCGCGTGGCTTTTGATAGCGCCATGTGGTGCGGGGTGCCTTCGCGATCTCGTTTGGCCACATCAATGTGGCCAAGCGCCGTTGCCGCATGGACGGCGGCGATCCGTCCACGATGCTCGGCCGCCAAGGCCCCGGCGATACCTGCGCCGTCGCCCGCCATCGTGACGTGAGGTACATTCGTCGCTCCCCATTCGTCCACGATGGGTTCCCAGCAAGCCTGCCGGTCGCTCCATTGATGATCGACGCCCAATGCGCGAGATAGATTCGTGTTGGGTATTACGCCCTGGTGCAGCAGTAGCTGATCCAGTGAGATGACGTGCTCCTTGCCTTGAGCCTTATACTTCAACTGTTTGAGCTGAGCGGCTCCGTCGCTGCTCAATGCCGCTAAATCCGTGACGCCGCGAACAATAGTGGTGGCATGGCGTACTTCCCGTAGGAGTTTCAGCCCTTTTCCCAGATAGGGTGAGCGCAGAAAGCTCCAAGCATGCGGAAAGGCTTTGCGCCATTGATTCTTCGGCGTGGTTTCAAGAATGGCGTGGAGCTTGACGCCTGCATTCAGGTATTGCCAGGCCAACAAATACAGTAATGGCCCGCCG
>Ga0182738_1001932_pt1 | contig 25148 bp, 22 predicted proteins | sample eDN5th30CBELigMG_FD_128876 | JGI IMG/M metagenome (GOLD analysis project Ga0182738, IMG submission 128876) | Enriched Miracle-Growth compost microbial communities from Emeryville, California, USA - eDNA 5th pass 30_C BE-Lig MG (version 2)... ...
CATCGACCAGGTGAACCGGGCGGTGTCGCAGATGGACGAGGTGACGCAGCAGAACGCGGCGCTGGTGGAAGAGGCGGCGGCGGCCGCGGGCTCGCTGCAGGAGCAGGCGCAGCGCCTGGCCGAGGCGGTGGCCGTCTTCAAGATCAACGCGGGCGAAGTGATCGAGGTGCCGGCCCACCGCCTGTCCTCGGTGCGCTCGCCGGATGATGGCGCGCAGCTGCAGGCGCCCGATGCGCTTGCGCTTGGGCACTGAGGACCGCCGTGGCAACTTCGGCATACGCGCCGCCGTCGATTCCGGTGGACCGCCAATTCGATTTTCGCGACGCCGATTTTTCGCGCGTGCGCAAGATGATCCATGCGCACGCCGGCATTTCGCTCGGCACGCACAAGCGTGAAATGGTCTACAGCAGGCTGGCGCGGCGCCTGCGTGCGCTCGGCCTGCAGGATTTCGGCAGCTACCTGGACCAGCTCGAGAACGAGCCCGGCGCGGCCGAATGGGAAGATTTCGTCAACGCGCTGACCACCAACCTCACCGCGTTCTTCCGGGAATCGCACCATTTCCCGATACTGGCCGATTTCGCCAGGCGGCGAGGCGGGCCGGTATCGGTGTGGTGCTGCGCCGCTTCCACCGGAGAAGAGCCGTACTCCATCGCCATGACGCTGGTCGAGGCGCTGGGCCCGCGCGCGGGATCGAGCACGGTGCTGGCCACCGATATCGACACCAACGTGCTGGCCAGGGCGCGCGCCGCGGTCTATCCCCAGGAACGCGTGGAAAAGATGGAGGGCGAGCGCCTCAGGCGCTTTTTCCTGAAAGGCCGGGGCGCCAATGCGGGGCAGGTGAGAGTGCGTCCGGAGATCGTGGACATGGTGCGCTACGAGACCTTGAACCTGTTGTCGCCGGCCTGGCAGATCAACGAGAAGTTCGACGTGATCTTCTGCCGCAACGTAATGATTTATTTCGATAAACCCACCCAGGCGAAGATTCTGGAGCGCTTCGTGCCGCTGCTCAAACCCGGCGGGCTGCTGTTTGCGGGCCACTCCGAGAACTTCACCTACATCAGCCGGGACTTCCGTCTGCGCGGGCAGACGGTCTACGAATGTGTAGGCAGGGCCTGAACGGGGCAGCAACAATGAAAAAAATAAGCGTTTTGTGTGTGGACGATTCCGCGTTGGTGCGCGGATTGATGACCGAGATCATCAATAGCCAGCCCGACATGGAAGTGGTCGCGACGGCGCCGGACCCCCTGGTGGCACGGGAGCTGATCAAGCGGCACAATCCGGACGTGCTGACGCTGGACGTGGAAATGCCCCGCATGGACGGGCTGGATTTCCTGGAAAAGCTGATGCGGCTGCGGCCGATGCCGGTGGTGATGGTGTCGTCGCTGACGGAGCGTGGCGGAGAAATCACGCTGCGCGCGCTGGAGCTGGGCGCGATCGATTTCGTGACCAAGCCCAAGCTTGGCATCCGCGACGGCCTGCTCGAATACACGGAAATCATCGCGGACAAGATCCGCGCGGCGTCTCGCGCCAAGCTGCGCGCGCCCACGCCGCATTCCTCCCAGGCCGCGCCCGCGCCGATGCTGCGCCGGCCGCTGGCCAGTTCGGAAAAGCTGGTGATCGTCGGGGCGTCCACGGGCGGAACCGAGGCCATCCGCGAGGTCCTGCAGCCGTTGCCGCCGGACAGCCCGGCGATCCTGATCACCCAGCACATGCCTGCGGGTTTCACTCGTTCCTTTGCGCAACGGCTGGACGCGCTGTGCGCCGTCACGGTGCGCGAGGCCGTGCATGGAGACCGGGTGCTGCCGGGCCACGTATACCTGGCGCCGGGCGGAGAGACGCACATGCGCCTGGGCCGCAGCGGGGCCAACTATGTAATCGAACTGGAAGCCAGCGAGCCGGTGAACCGCCACCGTCCGTCGGTGGACGTCCTGTTCAACTCCGCGGCCGTCGCCGCCGGCAAGAACGCCATCGGCGTCATCCTGACCGGCATGGGCAAGGACGGCGCCGCCGGCATGCTGGCCATGCGCCGCGCCGGGGCGCACACGATCGCGCAGGACGAGGCCAGTTGTGTGGTTTTCGGCATGCCCCGCGAGGCGATCGCCATCGGCGCCGCGGATGAAGTGGTTTCGTTGTCCGCGATGAGCGAACGCATTCTGACTCGCCTGGGAGACCGTGGCCACCGCGTTTGACGCGGGCGCACGATCCTTCCCAAGCACATTTTTTCTGGAGTAGAAGATGGTAGACAAGGGCATAAAGATTCTGGTGGTGGATGATTTCCCCACCATGCGGCGCATCATCCGCAACCTGCTCAAGGAGCTGGGCTTCGAGAACGTGGATGAGGCCGAAGACGGCGCCATCGGGCTGGAAAAGCTGCGCAACGGCGGCTTCCAGTTCGTCGTGTCCGACTGGAACATGCCGAATCTCGACGGGCTCGAAATGCTCAAGCAGATCCGCGCCGACGCCTCGCTGGCGTCGCTGCCGGTCCTGATGGTGACGGCCGAGGCCAAGAAAGAGAACATCGTCGCGGCGGCCCAGGCCGGCGCCAACGGTTACGTGGTCAAGCCTTTCACCGCGGCGACGCTGGAAGAGAAGCTCACCAAGATCTTCGAGAAAATCGCTGGCTGAGGCGCGCAATGAGCACGACGGAAAATGTTGATCCGGCGGATTCCCCCGACCTGATACACCGCATCGCATCGCTGACGCGCATGCTGCGCGACAGCATGCGCGAGCTTGGCCTGGACCAGGCGATCAAGGACGCGGCCACCGCCATCCCGGACGCGCGGGACCGCCTGCGCTACGTGGCGCAGATGACCGAGCAGGCCGCCAACCGCGTGCTGAACGCGACCGAGCAGGCCGGCCCGCTCCAGGACAAGCTGTCGCGCTCCGCGCAGGCGCTGGATACGCGCTGGCAGCAATGGTACGACCAGCCCCTGGAGCTGCCGGAGGCGCGCGAACTGGTGAAGGACACCCGCGCGTACCTGCAGGACGTGCCGAAGCAGGCGCAACAGACCCAGTCGCATTTGATGGAAATCATCATGGCGCAGGATTTCCAGGACCTGACGGGACAGGTCATCATGCGCATGATGGACGTGGTGGGCGCGATCGAACGCGAGCTGCTGCAGGTCCTGCTGGACAATGTGCCGCAGGAGCGCCGCGAGGAGGCCAACAGCCTGCTCAACGGCCCGCAGATCAGCCCGCAGGGCAAGGCCGACGTGGTCACCAGCCAGGATCAGGTCGACGACCTGCTGGCCAGCCTGGGCTTCTAGGCCGCGCGGGCGGCGCCGGCGGATATGCCCTCCGGCGGCGCGCCCCTGCATGGACGTAATCCCTAAGGGCGCAATCCGCGCCCGGCCGATAGACTTCCCGCCATAAGAATCGGGGCCTCGCAGCACGAGACAGGCGCAACGCGCGCCAGGCAACGGATGCCCATAGAAGGCGATCCGGGCCAGCACAAGGAGGTTCATCTTGGCCAGATCCGTATTCCGCCTGGGCGGCATGTGGGGACTCTTGCGCCGCCTCAATCGGGGCGACGCCATGCTGTCGGAACGCGCCCTGTCGATCAGCCCGGCCGCCTGGCCGTTGCACCGCTTCCTGGGGCAGATCCGCCGGCGCATCATCACCGTCCGGCAATCCAGCATCGAAATCGCGCTGAACGCGGCGCGGACCCAGTACCAGGCGGGGCGCTGCTCGCAGCTGGCCCAGGAACAGGCCCGCGCCGCCCAGGCGCTGGCCGCGAGCGGCACGCAGATCGAGGCGCTGTCGGCATCGACCTCGAACCACGCCCGCGAGATCGCGCAGGTATCCGGACACAATCTCCAGGCGGCGGAGCAGGCGCTGGCGGAGCTGTCCGAGGTCAAGCTGCGCGTCGACCGCATGACGCGCGAAATGGCTGCCTTCAGCGAGGTGGTCGGGCAATTGAGCACGCGCGCCCGTTCGGTGGGCGACACCAGCAAACTGATCAAGGACATCGCCTTGCAGACGCAGCTGCTGGCGCTGAACGCGGGCGTGGAGGCGGCCAGGGCGGGGGACGCAGGACGCGGCTTCGCGGTCGTGGCCAGCGAGGTCGGCCGGCTGGCCGAGCGCGTGAATTCCGCCACCGGCGACATCGCCCGGCATAGCGGCGAAATGCTGGAGCTGGTCGAGAGCACCGAACGCCAGACCGGCAGCCTGCGCGACGACGTCGACGCCTCGGGCCAGGTCCTGGACAGGACCTGCTCCGATTTCCAGCGTTTCGTGGACGACTTCGGCAACATGAACCGGCAGGTGGCCGAGGTGGTGCAGGCGATCGGCGAGGTCGACGCCACCAACCACGACATGAGCCAGGAAGTGGGGCGCATCGCCGCGCTCAGCGCGGACGTGCTGCAGCGCATGGGCAGCATGTCCGGCGAGATCGACCGCATCCGCCGCCAGACCGAAAGCGTGCAGGAGGTGCTGGCCGACATGCGCGCCGGCAATACGGCATTCGACGGGCTGTCGGACGCGCTCGAGGCCTTTCGGGATGCGGCCGCCAGCCTGCTGGAAGGGGCCAGGAAGGGCGGGGCCGACGTATTCGACCGCCATTACCGGCGCATTCCGGGCAGCGAGCCGCCGCGCTATCACACGGCGTACGACCGCGAGATCGAAGGGCCCCTGACCCGTTTGCTGGACCAGGTGCTGGCGTCGGTGCCGGGCGGGATCTATACGATCCTGGTGGACAACCGGGGCTATGCGCCGGCGCACAACAGCCAGTTTTCCCACGAGCCGACCGGCATTGCGGCGCAGGACATCGTGCGGGTGCGGCACAAGCGGATCTTCGACGATCCCGTGGGCGCCCGGCTGGCCGCCAATACCGGCGCGGCGCTGTTCCAGACCTATTCGCGCGACACCGGCGAAATCGTCAACGACATTTCCCTTCCCGTTTATTTAGGGCCGGAGCACTGGGGCGCGGTGCGGATCGGCCTGGACTACGAACGCTTCCAGGCGGCGCTGGAGGCGGGCGGCGCGGGCCATCGGGCGGTTCCCGCGGCCGGCTGACGCGGCGGAGGGATACGGCGCGCGGGGCGTTCCCGCCCGGGCGGCGCAGGCGGGGCCGGGACGCATCCAGGAATAGCGCCGCTTTCCCCCCGTTTCTTGGCTTATCGCCAAACCCCGGGGCCTCCTAGAATCTCGGCGGGCAGCTCGCAATCCCAGAATCCGCGAGCCGCAACGACACCGCAGAGCATGGCCGAAGAAAGCGACCTCGAAAAAACCGAAGCCGCCTCTCCCAGGCGCCTGGAAAAGGCGCGCGAGGAGGGGCAGATTGCGCGTTCCCGCGAGCTGGGCACGTTCATGATGCTGGCCGCCGGCGTCGGGGCGATCTGGGCGGGCGGGTCCTCGCTCTACCGGTCCTTGAGCGGCGTGCTGCGCAACGGACTGGGCTTCGACCAGCGCGTCGTCGCCGATCCCGGCGTGATGGTCGAACGGGCGGTGGACGGCTTCGGCCAGATCCTGCTGGTGCTGCTGCCGATCTTCGGGCTGCTGGCCGTGGTCGCGGTCCTGTCCAGCGTGCTGCTGGGCGGCATCGTCATCTCGGGCAAGCCCCTGCAGTTCAATTTTTCCAAGCTCAGCCCGGTGTCGGGCCTGAAGCGGATGTTTTCGTCGCAGACCGTGGTGGAACTGATCAAGGCGCTGGCCAAGGCCGCGCTGGTGGGCGGCGTGGCCGTCTGGGTGATCTGGAGCTACCACGACGACATGCTGAGCCTGATGCACGTCGCGCCATCGGCCGCGCTCACCAAGGCCCTTACGCTGGTGGCGATGTGCTGCGCCTTCATCGTATCGTCCCTGCTGATCGTCGTGCTGCTGGACGTGCCCTGGCAGATCTGGAGCCACCTGAAGAAGCTGCGCATGTCCAAGGAAGACGTGCGCCAGGAACACAAGGAAAGCGAAGGGGACCCGCACGTGAAGGCGCGCATCCGCCAGCAGCAGCGCCAGGCGGCGCGGCGCCGGATGATGTCGGAAGTGCCCAAGGCGGACGTGGTCGTGACCAACCCGACCCATTACGCGGTGGCGCTGAAGTACGACGAGGACAAGCACGGGGCGCCGCGGGTGCTGGCCAAGGGCACAGGCCTGATCGCGGCCAAGATCCGCGAGCTGGCGGCGGAGCACCGTATCCCGACACTGGAGGCGCCGCCGCTGGCGCGCGCCCTGCATCAACACGTCGAGCTGGGGAAGGAAATCCCGGCCGAGCTATATACCGCGGTGGCAGAAGTGCTGGCGTGGGTCTTCCAGCTGCGCTCCTGGCGATCGGGATGGGGGGCCGAACCGGAGGCCCCGACCCGGCTGGCCGTGCCCGCCGAGCTGGACCCGCAGGCCAACACCGCAGCACAAGGAGTTTAAGGAATGAGCGCTTTGCTCACCATGTTGAAGAGTGGCGGAGCCACGCACGCGCGGCTGCTGGCCGGTCCGATCCTGATCGTGATGGTGCTGGGCATGATGGTGCTGCCCCTGCCCACGTTCCTGCTGGACCTGCTGTTTACCTTCAATATCGCGTTGTCCGTGATGATCCTGCTGGTGGCCATGTTCACGCGCAAGCCGCTGGATTTCGCCGCCTTCCCGGCCGTCCTGCTGTTCGCCACGCTGCTGCGCCTGTCGCTGAACGTGGCGTCGACCCGCGTGGTGCTGCTCCATGGCCACACCGGCCCGGACGCGGCGGGCAAGGTCATCGAAGCCTTCGGCCACTTCCTGGTGGGCGGCAATTTCGCCGTCGGGATCATCGTCTTCGTGATCCTGACCATCATCAACTTCATCGTCATCACCAAGGGCGCCGGGCGTATCGCGGAAGTGGGCGCGCGTTTCACGCTGGACGCCATGCCCGGCAAGCAGATGGCGATCGACGCGGACCTGAACGCCGGCCTGATCGGCGAAGACGAGGCGCGCAAGCGCCGCGCGGAAGTGGCGCAGGAGTCGGATTTCTTCGGCTCCATGGACGGCGCCAGCAAGTTCGTGCGCGGCGACGCCATCGCCGGCCTGCTCATCATGGCGATCAACATCATCGGCGGCCTGATCGTGGGCGTGGCGCAGCACGACATGTCGATGAGCGAATCGGGCCGCGTCTATACGCTGCTGACCATCGGCGACGGCCTCGTCGCCCAGATCCCGGCCCTGGTGATCTCCACCGCGGCGGGCGTGGTCGTGTCGCGCGTTTCCACCGACCAGGACATCGGCCAGCAGATCATCAGCCAGCTGTTCTCCAATCCCAGCGTGCTGTTCCTGACCGCCGGCATCATCGGCATCATGGGGCTGATCCCCAACATGCCGCACATCGCCTTCCTGACGCTGGCCGGCGCGCTGGCCTGGGGCGGCTGGCTGCTGCACAAGCGCCGGAGCGCCGCGGCCGCCGCCGCGGCGGAGGTGCCGCCGCAGGCGATCACCCAGGCGCAGGCCGCCGCGGCCGAGGCCAGCTGGGACGACGTTTCCATGGTGGACCAGCTCGGCCTGGAAGTGGGCTATCGCCTGATACCGCTGGTGGACCATGCCCAGAACGGCGAGCTCTTGCACCGCATCCGCAGCCTGCGCAAGAAGTTCGCGCAGGACGTGGGCTTCCTGCCGCCGGTCGTGCATATCCGCGACAACCTGGAGCTCAAGCCCAACGATTACCGCATCCTGCTGTCTGGCGTGGAAGTGGGGCATGGCGTGGCGATGCCCGGCCAATGGCTGGCCATCGACCCGGGCGGCGTGACCATGCAGATCAAGGGCACCCCCACCACCGATCCGGCCTTCGGCCTGCCCGCGCTGTGGATCGACGGCAGCCTGCGCGACCAGGCGCAGGTGGCGGGGTACACGGTGGTGGACGCGGGCACGGTGGTCGCGACGCACTTGAACCACTTGATGCATCGCCATGGCTCGAACCTGCTGGGCCGCCAGGAAGTCCAGCAGCTGCTGGACCGCATCGGCCGCGACGCGCCCAAGCTGATCGAAGACCTGGTGCCCAAGACCCTGTCTCTCACGGTGTTGCAGAAGGTGCTGCAGGGCCTGCTGTCGGAGGAGGTGCCGATCCGCGACATGCGGACCATTATCGACACGCTGTCCGAACACGGACCGCGCCTGGCGGCGCAGGCCGCGGGCTCCGGCAGCCAGCCCGACATCAACGAGCTGATCGCGCTGACGCGCCGCTCGCTGGGCCGCGCCATTACGCAGCAATGGTTCCCTGGCGACGGCGAGTTGCGGGTCATCGGCCTGGACGTGAAGCTCGAGCGCGTGCTGTCGCAGGCCATGACGACCAGCGGCGGCCTGGAGCCGGGGCTGGCCGACACGCTGCTGCGGGAAACGCAGGCGGCCGTCGAACGGCAGGAATCGCAGGGCAATGCCCCGGTGCTGCTGGTGTCGCCGGTCCTGCGCGCGCCGCTGTCGCGCTTCCTGCGGCATCACCTGCCGCAGCTGGGCGTGTTGTCGAATACGGAAATACCCGATGAGCGCATGGTCCGCGTGACCGCGCTGATCGGCGGAGGCAATGGGGCATGAAGATAAGCCGTTTCTTTGGGATCAACAGCCGCGAAGTGATGCGCCAGGTGCGCCAGGTCCTCGGGCCGGACGCGCTGATCGTTTCGAACCGCAGCGTCGATGGCGGCGTGGAGGTGCTGGCCACCGTGGATGGCGCTTTCGACGATGCGCCCGCGCAGACGCCGCCGCGCGATCCTTCCGCGCCTCCCGCCGCGTCGGGAGGGAGGCCGGCATCGGCTCCCGCGATGCCGGCCATGCCCGCAGCGCCCGCCGCGCCCCCGCCGCCGTCCGGCTATATGACGCCCACGCGTTCGATCGCCGCCTATCAGTCGGCCTACGCCGCGCCGGCGCAGGCGCAAGAGGCCGCGCCCGCGCCGATCGCCGCCGCGCCTGCGCGCGCGGAGCCTCCGGCCATGGCGCCGGCGCCCCGGCTCATGGCGGCCCCTCCGGCGCCGGCCGCGACGACCGCAGCGCCGCCGGCCGCGCCCGCGCCGGCCTACGCGCCGGCCGCGGCGGCGCCGTCCATGGCCCGTATGCCGGACGCGCCGCTGCGCCAGTCCCCGGCCATGCCGCAGACGGCCTTGCCGGGCGATGCCGCCGCCGGCCTGCAGGACGCGATCAGCGCCTTGCGCGGCGCCCTGGAAAGCCGCATGGACGGCCTGCTCTGGGGCGGCCGCCAAGGCCCGGGCCGCGAGCCCGCCGCCGCCGCGCTGTTCCGCAGCCTGCTGGACGCCGGCTTCAGCACGAAACTGGTGCGCACGCTGGTCGAGCGCCTGCCCGAGGGGATGACGCCGGAAGCCGCCCAGGCGTGGGCGCGCAACGAGCTGGTGACGCACCTGCCCGTGCTGCGCTCCGAAGACGAGTTCCTGGGCGGCGGCGTGTATGCGCTGGTCGGTCCGACCGGCGTCGGCAAGACGACGACCCTGGCGAAGCTGGCGGCCCGCTGCGTCGCCCGCGAAGGCCGCGAGCAGGTCGCCATGCTGACCACCGACAATTTCCGGATCGGCGCACTGGAACAGTTGCAGATCTACGGCCGCCTGATGGGCGTGCCCGCCCATTCGGTGCGCGATGCGGGCGAGCTGCGCCGCATCCTGGCGGAACTCGGCAATCGCAAGATCGTGCTGATCGATACCACCGGCATCAGCCAGCGCGACCGCCTGGTGGCCGAGCAGGCGGCGATGCTGTGCAATGCGGGCAAGCCCGTGCGCCGGCTGCTGGTGCTGAACGCCGCCTGCCAGGGCGATACGCTGGACGAGGTGGCCCATGCCTACCGCAATGGCGTGGGCGAGGACGTGGCCGGCTGCATCATCACCAAGCTGGACGAGGCCACCCGCCTGGGCGCGGCCCTGGACACGGCCATCCGCCACCGGCTGCCGATCCACTACGTGTCGGTCGGGCAGAAGGTGCCCGAGCACATGGAGCTGGCCCGGGCGGACGCGCTGATAGACCGCACGTTCTCGATGGTGGAAAGGGCGCGCGCGCTCTACACCCCCAGCGAGGCCGACCTGGCGTCGCTGCTGCCATCTTCCCGGGATGCCGAGAGCGGGGATCCGGCGCGCCGCCGGCAACTGCTGGCCTCCGCCATCCTGCGCCCGCAGGGCGGGGCGGGCTCGATCGAGGCCGCGCAGAACCTGGACGACACCATCGCTTGGCTGGAAAGCGATGCCGCCTGCGTCCAGGCGCGCGCGTCCTGGCGCGAGTACGTGGGCGGCGGCGGCAGCCTGGCGGCGTTGGGCGAAGAGCCGCTGGCGATGGTGCGCCGCGAGTTCTCGGCAAGCTGCAACAGGCATCTGCTGGCCGTGCACGGCAAGGCCGGGATGAAGGGCGAGGGCCTGCCGGGCGGGACGCTATTGAGCACGCTGTTGATGAGCGACCGGGGCGCGGCCCTTGCCGCTCCCGCCCAGCAGCTGGCGCTGTCGCACGGAACCCTGTCGTCGTTCGCGCCGGCGGAGCCGGCCCAGCCCGACGCGGCCCTCGCGCTGGAGGCCCGCGTGGGCTGGCTGGGCGGAAAGCTGGAACGCCTGCCGGTCGTGCATCTTCTGGAGGCGGGCACGTCCGCGATCTGGCCGTCCCTGAACGGACGGGGCGTTTCCTGGGTGGCGCGCAGCGCCGGCGGCCAGCGCGTGATCCAGGACGAATGCCCCACCAACCTGAATGCGGTGGGCAAGAGCGTGGGCTACCTGCCGGTGGGCCAGCCCGGCGATATGCCGGGGCTGTTCATCGTCAAGAACGGCAAGCGGGTGCCGCTGGCGCTCTGGGCCTCGGGCACGGAAGTCTCGCTGCCCGGCCGGGGGGAAAGCGCGCCGGTCCGGCTGGTCTGCGCCCGCCTGATCGACACGGTCAGCGGCGAGGTGGCCGGGCAGCTGTTCGGCATGACCAACCTGCCGGCCTCCCTGGCGGACGCGGGCACCGTGGCGCGCTGGCTGGTGCTGCAGGACGAGGCCAAGGCCGGGTTCCGCTACATGGCCAACGCATGGCAAGCCCTGCCGGCCGTCGATGGCGCCCATGCGCTGGCGCGCCAGGCCCTGATCGCCGGCCAGATGGGCGCCGCCTGCTGGCAGCTGGCGCACACCGCGGCCGCGGAAGTCGTGCGGGGCCCCTTGTCGGGCATCATGGGAACGGACCGCAAGCTGTCCGGCCGCGTGCTGCCCGTGGCCCTGCTGAAAATGTATGCGATGCTGGAAATGACGGACGCGTAGGATGGGTGTAGCGCGAGGTCATCTCCCCAAGAACCCGGACGCCCAACGCGCGCAACCCATGCGGCTGCAAGAGCGTGTTTGGGGGCGATGCATGGCGCTGTCTGCCCACGGCAGCATGGGTTGCGCGCGCTGGATAGCCGCTTTCTAGCTTAAGAACTCTCGCGCTACACCCATCCTACGGGCTGCTTGCGTCAGCCCGCGACGATGGGCTTGCGCCCCGGCGCGCTGCGAGCGCCGCGGCCGCGCGCGTCGTAGGTGGCGGGCGAGCCCGCCGCGCCCAGGTTGCGCAGGGCGTCCAGCGATTGCTGGGTGTAGCGCAGATGCACGTCGATCAGGGCGCCGTTGCGCAGGTTGATCTCATTGGCGGATGCGGACTTCGTCAGCAGCGCCTGCCAGACGCCGGCCAGCTGGGGGTGCAGCGCGGCGGCCTGTTCCGTGCCGGAATGTCCGCTGGGCAGGCCGATCTCGGCGAGCAGGGTGTCGCGAGTCTGGCTCAGGTCCACGAGCTTGCGGGCCACGCTGCTTTTGCGTTCAGTGATTTCCTGCAGCGCGCCCACGTTCCCCGGCCCCACCAGCACTTCGGTCTCTTCGTCCAGGATGGCGGAGAACTCTGTGATCAGGGCGTCTTCCTGCCTCATGCAGGATTGCAGGGAGTCGACGGTGTTCGTGGTCATGCTGCTGCTCGGGTCGGAGAGTTGCGGGGCTTACTTCAGCAGGTCGCGGGCGCTGGCGATCAGGCTGTCCGCGATGCGGCCGGTATCGATCTTGAGCTGGCCCGAGGCGATCGCCGCGCGGATGGCGGCAACGCGCTCGACATTGATGTCGTTCGAGCCGTCCTGCAGCGCCAGCATCTTGCGCGACGCCGAGCTCAGCGCCACCTGCGAACTGCTGGAGCCGTTGGCGCTGCCGGCGCCATAGGCCTGGGCGACCGCGGATTCTGGGCGGGAGCCGATGGCGTCCGCCGAGAGGGGGCGGTTGGTGGTTGAATTGATCTTCAAGATTATCTCCGCAGGGCGTCCAGGGTCGATTGTGCGACGGATCCGCCTACTTTATGTCTCTGTAACGACAGGGCCGGAAGGAACTTTAGGGTAGGCGGGCCATTGGCGCAACGCGATATGTAACAACCTCTACAGTTGTATTTCCACCAGGCCGGCATTGCGCACGACGCCGCTGACCACCTGGCCGCTGGCGGTGCGCACCTGCACCGTGGCGCCCGGGGCGGCATTGTCCAGCGCCTGCCCCTCGCTGCTGACCACGAAGCCGGCGCCGCGCGCGTTGATGCGCACATTGGTGCCCCGCAGTACCGACTGGGCGTTGCGCAGGGACGATCCGCGCACCGGCTGGCCGGCGTTGATCCGGTAGGCGGCGGTCATGCCGACCACAGTCTGCGGATTGGTGATGGCGCCGGGCGGCAGGGCGACCAGGTCGCCGTCCCGGGGCGCCAGATCGTTCGGCGTCAGCGCCTGGCCGGCCGCGATCATCCGCGAGGCCACGTAGTACTGCCCGGGCACGCTGACCGTTGCCTGCACGTAGGTGGTCCAGGGTTTCGGCGCATTGCAGCGCACCCCGACGGTCATGCGCGAGCGCAGCCTCATGCCGGACGGCAGAAATGGGGACATGGCGTCGCAAGGCGTCAGGCGTTCGGCCCGCGGAGGATCGATGGCGATCGACGGCTGGCCGGGCAGGCTGGCCAACTGCTCCTGCAGGTAGGCCTGCGCGGCAAGCGCGATCGCCTCGGATGGCTGGGCCGCGGCCTCCTGGGCCTGCGCGGCCGCCAGGGGCAGCAGCAGGGCGGCCAGGCTGGCGGCGCGCGCGCGGAGTCGTCTTGCGGAGGTTTTCATGATGGATGAATTGTAGAAGTCCGCCGCGCTTGGCAATACGTGAATTGGATGAGAAATGACGGGTTATTTGGCTGATTGTGGCGGCGCCCGCGCCCCTATGATGCCGTCATCCAATGGGATAACGGTGCGTCCGGGATCCCGTGTTCATCCGAATTGCAATGCAGGAAGGCGCCACGATGCTAGACAGGCTTAACGAAGATTTCAGGTTCTTCCAGCAGTCCCTGGGGCTGCGCGCTCAGCGCCAGGAAGTGCTGTCGTCGAACATCGCCAACGCCGACACCCCCAACTACAAGGCCCGCGATTTCGACTTCAAGACGGCGATGGCCAACGCCATGGAAGGCACCATGCGCCTGCCGGATACCTCGCTGTCGTTGACGTCCGCCCGCCACATCCCGGCCAAGGCCGTGTCGCAGGGCCCCACCGAACTCCTGTACCGCCTGCCGTACCAGCCCAGCATGGACGGCAATACGGTGGACATGGATATCGAGCGCGTGCAATTCGCCGATAACACCTTGCACTACCAGAGCACCATGCAGCTGCTGTCGGGCCGTATCCGGACCATGATGGCCGCAATCCAGGATTGATTACTGAACGGAGCGCCAGGCTATGTCCTTGTTGAGCATTTTTGATATCGCCGGTTCGGCGCTGAGCGCGCAATCGCAGCGCATGAACGTCGCGGCCAGCAACATGGCCAACGCCGAAAGCGTGGTCGGCCCGGACGGCCAGCCTTACCGCGCCCGCCAGGTCGTGTTCCAGGTCAACCCGCCCGCCGGCCAGGCCCTGGGGCAGGAGATCGGGGGAGTGCGGGTGGCTGGCGTGGTCCAGGACCAGTCTCCGCTGAAGCAGGTGTACGACCCGCAGCATCCGCTGGCCGACGCCCAGGGCTACGTCAGCATGCCCAACGTGGACCCCGTGGCGGAAACGGTCAACATGATCGCGGCCTCGCGTTCCTATCAGGCGAACGTGGAAGTGCTCAACACCGCCAAGGCGCTGATGCAGAAAACGCTGACCATCGGCCAGTCCTAACTCTTGAACAAGTGAATCCATGACCACTGTCGACCAAACCACGAGCCAGACCGGCCTGGGACTTGCACAGACCGGCGCCTATTCCAGCAATACCGCGCAAGGCCTGCAGGATCAGTTCCTGAAGCTGCTGGTGACCCAGCTGCAGAACCAGGACCCGCTGAACCCGATGCAGAACGCCGAGCTGACTTCGCAGCTCGCGCAGATCTCCACCGTGGAAGGCATCAACAACCTGAAGAACACGATGCTGGCCATCAGCGGCCAGATCGACGTGTCGCAGTCGATGAACGCGGTGGCGATGATCGGCAAGGGCGTGCTGATTCCCGGCTCCAAGATCAAGGTCGGCGTGGATGGCGAGAATGCCGCCGAGCGCGTGGTCACGCCCTACGGCCTGGATCTGCAGGCGGACGCCGCCAAGGTCCAGGTCCGTATCGCCGACGCGAATGGCGCGGTGGTGCGCACCATCGAAATGGGCGAACAGTCGACCGGCGTCTACACGCTGAGCTGGGATGGCAAGAACGACAGCGGCGTGCCGCTGGAGCCGGGCGCCTACACCGTGTCCGTCCTGGCCACGGACGCCGACGGCAAGAAGGTGAACTCGGAAGTGCTGAGCTACGGTCTGGTCAAGAGCGTGGCGTATTCCACCAATGGCCTGCGCCTGGACCTGGGCCTGGATGGCCAGACCAGCATGCTGGACGTGCGCAAGGTGATCGGCGCCTGAAGCGGGCGCGGCGAATCGGTGCCGGCGCAGGCGCGGCGGCTTCAATCAGTTTAAGGATTAGCGAGAGAAAACATGGGCTTCGGACAAGGATTGAGCGGCTTGAACGCCGCGGCGCAGAACCTGGACGTCATCGGCAACAACATCGCCAACTCGGGCACGGTCGGCTTCAAGTCGTCGACCGCCTCGTTCGCGGACGTCTATGCGAGCTCGCGCGTCGGCCTGGGCGTGAAGGTCGCGGCCATCAACCAGCGCTTCACCGTGGGCACGGTGAACGGCGGCGGCGGTGAATACGACATCGCGATCGACGGCGCCAAGGGCATGTTCCGCGTCACCGACCAGAGCGGCTCGGTCATGTACACCCGCAACGGCGAGTTCCTCGTCGACAAGAACAACTTCATCGTGAACGCCCAGGGCTACCGCCTGACCGGCTACCCGGCCGGCGCCGTCGGCGCGAACCCGGTGGAACTGCAACTGCCCATGGCCAACGTGGCGCCGAAGGCGACTTCCACGGCCACGACGGTGGCGAACCTGGATGCGAACGCCAAGGTGATTTATCTGACGGATACGGAGACGTCGCCGGAGGTCAACGGTTCTGTGACGATGACCGGCACCACGCCGCCGTCGCCCGCTACCACCTACGAATTCAAGCGCGATGCAGCCGGCGACATTGTCTGGGTGAACCAGCCTCCGGCCGGCGACTACGGCACGGCGCCCAACGTGATCACCATCGACGGCACCGGCGCGGTCACCGCTGGCGATCTTGCACAGGTGCCCGGCTACAAGAACTACACCGCCGCCGTGGTGGAGCTGGCCAAGCCTTTCGATCCGACCGTATCGAGCAGCTACACCAACGCCTCGCCCATGACCGTGTACGACTCCCTGGGCAACTCGCACCAGGTGATGCAGTACTTCGTCAAGCGCCCCGCGAGCGGCGCCGGCAGCGAATACGACGTTTACTACACCATGGACGGCAAGGCCATGGCGCCGACCACGGAAGCCGGCGGTGTCTGGGGCAACCCCACCAAGCTGAATTTCAACAATGCGGGCAACCTGACCAGCGCTCCGATCGTCAACCTGAGCGTGGCTCAGCCCGGCGGCGACACGACGCCGGCCGACCCGCTGAACATCGCCCTGGACTACACCGGCACCACGCAGTACGGCAGCAGCTACAAGCTGGTGGCCAAGCCCGACGGCTACACGTCCGGCGAGTTCAGCGGCATCAATATCGGCGGCGACGGCAGCCTGGTGGCCAGCTACACCAACGGCGAAACGCAGGTCGTGGGCACGATCGTGCTGGCGGACTTCTCCAACCTGCAGGGCCTGCAGCCGGTGGGCAACAACGCCTGGACCGAAACGGCGGCCTCGGGCCAGCCCATCCTGGGCCAGCCCGGCATCAACGGCCTGTCCCGGGTGGTGGGCCAGGCGACGGAAGCCTCCAACGTGGACATGAGCAAGGAGCTGGTCAACACGATCATTGCCCAGCGCACCTATCAGGCCAACTCGCAGACCATCAAGACCCAGGACGAGATCATGCAAGTCCTGATGAACCTCAAATAAAGGCCCACCCCCGAAGCGCCGCAGGCGCTTCTGGCGCATATTCGACGACGATGGCGATGGAATAGGAAATGGATCGGATTATTTACACCGCGATGAACGGCGCGGCGCGTATCACGGAGCATCAGGCCGCGTTGAGCAACAACATGGCCAACGTGAACACGCCTGGCTTTCGCGAGCAGATCGCGCTGTACCGATCCGTCCCGGTGGCGGACGGGGTGAGCCTGCCCACGCGCGTGTCGACGGTTGCGTCCACGCCGGGCAACAGCTTCCAGATGGGCACGATGCAGACCACCGGCCGCGACCTGGACGTGGCCCTGTCCAGCGAGCGCGGCTGGCTGGCCGTGCAGACACCGCAAGGCGAGGCCTACACCCGCGCCGGCAGCCTGCAGGTGGGCGTCAACGGCCTGCTGCAGACGTCGCTGGGCCAGCCGGTGCTGTCGGACCAGGGCGGCGTTATCGACGTGCCCGACCAGGCGGCGCTGACGATCACCTCGGACGGCACCATCACCGCCATTGGCGCAGGCGATGCGCCGAACAATATCCTGAACCTGGGCCGGCTCAAGCTGGTCGACCCGCCGAAGGAGCAGCTGGTGCATGGCGACGACGGCGTATTCCGCCGGGCCCCGGTGAATGGCCAGCCCGCGCCTCCCATGCCTGCCGATCCCAGCCTGCGCCTGCTGGCGGGCGTGCTGGAAGGCAGCAACACCAATCCGATGGCGGCGATGGTCGGCATGATCGCGAACGCCCGCCGTTTCGAGCAGCAGATGCAGGTGATCCAGCAGTCGGACCGCAACGCCGAGCGCGCCAACGGCATTCTGTCGATAAGCGCTTGATTCGGCGGCTGATTTAAAACCTTTTTTCGCGCGCGGCCGGGCCGCGGCACCAGGAGTACTTCATCATGATGCGTTCGCTGTGGATCGCCAAGACGGGCCTGGAAGGTCAGCAGACCTCCATGGACGTGATTTCCAACAACCTGGCCAACGTCTCCACCAACGGGTTCAAGCGCGGCCGCGCCGTGTTCCAGGACCTGATGTACCAGACGCTGCGCCAGCCCGGCGCCCAGGTCGGGGACGCCACCCAATTGCCCTCCGGCCTGCAGCTGGGCACGGGCGCGCGCGTGGCCGCGACCGAGCGCATCCACACCGCGGGCAACCTGAACAACACCGGCAGCGAGATGGATATCGCCATCAACGGCCGGGGCTTCCTGCAGATCGAGTTGCCCGACGGCACCCAGGCCTATACCCGCGATGGGTCGCTGCAGCGCGACCAGAACGGCCAACTGACCACGGTCAGCGGCTACGTGATTCAGCCGCCGATCAACGTGCCCGACAACGCCTTGTCGATCACCATCGGCAACGACGGCATGGTGTCGGTGACCCAGCCGGGCGCCGCTGGCGTCAACGTCCAGATCGGGCAGCTGCAGATCGCCACCTTCATCAATCCGACCGGCCTGCAGAGCATCGGCGAGAACCTGTACCTGGAAACCGATGCGTCGGGGCCCGCCAACCTGCTGCAGCCGGGCGTGGATGGCGCGGGTTCCATCATGCAGAACTACGTCGAAACCTCGAACGTCAACGTCGCCGAGGAGCTGGTCAACATGATCACGACCCAGCGCGCCTACGAAATGAACAGCAAGGCCGTCAAGACCTCGGACGAAATGCTGGCCCGCCTGACCCAACTGTGATGTCCATGTCTGTCCTGCGCCTGGTAACGAGTGCGGCCCTGGCCTTGCTGATGGCCGGCTGCGCCATGATTCCGCCCGAGCCCATCGTGACCGGGCCGACGACGGCCGTGCCGCCGGCGCCGCCCATGCCCTCGGCGCAGCCGACGGGCTCGATCTACCAGCCCACGACCTACGGCAACTATCCGCTGTTCGAAGACCGCCGCCCGCGCAACGTGGGAGACATCGTCACCATCGTGCTCAACGAAAAGACGAACGCCTCCAAGAACGTCGCCACGAACACGAATCGCAGCGGAAGCGCTTCGCTGGGCATCGCCGCCGCGCCGTCCTTCATGGACAGCTGGGCCAACGCCAACCTGAACACGGACGCCAAGGGCGGCAACGTGTCGCAGGGCAAGGGCGACAGCACCGCCAACAACGCCTTCACCGGCACGATCACCACGACGGTGGTGGGCGTCATGTCCAACGGCAACCTGCAGGTGGCGGGCGAAAAGCAGATCGCCATCAACCGCGGCAGCGAGTACGTGCGTTTCTCCGGCGTCGTGGATCCGCGCTCCATTACCGGCACCAACACGGTATCGTCCACGCAGGTGGCCGACGCCCGCATTGAATACCGCAGCAAGGGCGTCATGGACGAAGTCCAGACCATGGGCTGGCTGCAGCGCTTCTTCCTGATGGCATCGCCGTTCTGAATATGAAGGATAGGTCCACCCCCGGGGCGCTGTGCGCCTCCCCCTCGAGGGGGCATGCCTACGGACCGGCGAAGCCGGCTTCGTGGCATTTCGATGATGCCGCGCACGCTTTTTGCATGGGCGCCTTGGACAATTGATATGAAACATGCTGTCTTCCTCTTTCGCGCGCTGGCGCGCGTCTGCGTAGCCGCCAGCCTGCTGGCGGGCGCCGGCGCCGCGCACGCCGAGCGGCTCAAGGACCTGGCCTCGATCCAGGGCGTGCGCGGCAACCAGCTGATCGGCTACGGTCTGGTCGTGGGCCTGGACGGCAGCGGCGACCAGGTGCGCCAGACGCCGTTCACGCAGCAAAGCCTGACCAATATGCTGTCGCAGCTGGGCATCACGGTGCCCGCGGGCAGCAATATGCAATTGAAGAACGTGGCGGCCGTCATGGTCACGGCGACCCTGCCGGCGTTCGCCCGGCCCGGCCAGACGCTGGACGTGGTGGTGTCCTCCATGGGCAACGCCAAGAGCCTGCGCGGGGGCACCTTGCTGATGACGCCGCTCAAGGGCGCCGACAGCCAGGTCTACGCCATCGCCCAGGGCAACATCCTGGTGGGCGGCGCGGGAGCTTCCGCGGGCGGCTCCAGCGTGCAGATCAACCAATTGAACGGGGGCCGCATCAGCGCGGGCGCCATCGTCGAGCGCTCGGTGCCCACCACGTTCTCGCGCGACGGCTACATTCACGTGGAGCTGAACAACACGGATTTCGGCACCGCGCAGAACGTGGTCGCGGCGTTGAACAAGAAGTTCGGCCAGGGCACGGCCACGGCCCTGGACGGCCGTGTCGTGCAGGTGCGCACCCCCATGGAGCAGGCGTCTCAGGCGCGCTTCCTGTCGATGGTGGAGGACCTGCAGGTCGCCCGCGCGCCCACGGTGGCCAAGGTGATCATCAATGCCCGCACCGGCTCGGTGGTGATGAACCGCACGGTCATGATCGAAGAGGCGGCCGTGGCGCATGGCAATCTTTCGGTGATCATCAACCGCCAGAACCAGGTATCCCAGCCCGACACGCCGTTCACCGAAGGGCAGACGGTGGTGGTGCCGAACACCCAGATCGAAGTGCGGCAGGAAAATGGCGCCCTGCAGCGCGTGAGCACCAGCGCCAACCTGGCTGACGTGGTCAAGGGCCTGAACGCCCTGGGCGCCACGCCTCAGGACCTGCTGTCGATCCTGCAGGCCATGAAGTCCGCGGGCGCGCTGCGCGCAGAACTGGAAATCATCTGACGGCGATGGCATACGGCAACGAGGTGGCGCGCGGCGCCCAGCGGCAGGATTCGGTCTTCGACATGGGGCGTCTGTCGGACCGGAAGCGCGACGTCAAGAAGGACCCGGCGGGCACGGAGCAGCAGAAGCAGGTCGCCAAGCAGTTCGAGGCGCTGTTCCTGCAGATGATGCTCAAGCGCATGCGCGAGGCCACGCCGAAGGAAGGCCTGTTCGACTCGCAGCAGACGCAGATGCTGCAATCGATGGCCGACGAGCAGCTGGCGCTGCACCTGGCCACGCCGGGCATCGGGCTTTCGCAAGCCATCCTGGCCCAGATGCAGGAAGGCAAGCCCGGCGACGTGTCCCCGGACGCCATCAGGCAGATCGGGCAGGGCGGCGACCTGGATTTCCGCACCGGCGGCTCGCGCGAGGTGTCGGCGCTGCTGAACGTGATGCGCAACAACCGCGCCAGCGACCGGGCCCTGGCCGCCGCCGAGGGCGCGCCCGAACACGTCGTCGACTTCGTGTCGAGGATGGCGCGCGCGGCCAATCTCGCGGCGCGGGAAAGCGGCGTGCCGGCCCGCCTGATCATGGGCCAGGCGGCGCTGGAATCCGGCTGGGGCAAGCGCGAGATCAAGTATGCGGACGGCAGCACCAGCTACAACCTCTTCGGCATCAAGGCGGGCGCCAGCTGGAAGGGCAAGGTCGTCAACGTGCTCACGACCGAATACGAGGACGGCGTGGCCAAAAAGGTGACGCAGCCTTTCCGCGCCTACGCCTCTTACGAGGAATCGTTCGCGGATTACGCCCGCTTGATCGGCAACAGCCCGCGCTATGAAAGCGTGACGCAGGCCCGCAACGAGGTCGAGGCGGCGCGCCGGATCCAGGACGCGGGCTACGCGACCGACCCGCAGTACGCCCAGAAGCTGATCGGCGTCATGAGCCAGCTGCGGGGCGCGGCCTCCAAGGTGGAAATTTCTCGCCAGATGTTGGAAGGACTCTAAATTCGGACCATCTCCTGCCGTTAATGGAGTATCCAGTCATATCGCTTGCGGTTAAATACGGGGCATTGTCAGCATGAATTTGTACAAAACGGCATTGGGCGGGCTGAACGCGGCTCAGGCAGGCCTGGCAACCACCAGTCATAACATCAACAACGCGACGACGGTCGGTTACAACCGTCAGCGCGTCATGGTTTCCACCGCCGGCGCCCAGGCGACGAGCAACGGCTACATCGGCCGGGGCGTGCAGGTGGACACCGTCGTGCGCAGCTACGACAGCTTCCTGTACAAGCAGCTCGTCGGCGCGCAAGGCAGCGGCGCCCAGCTTCAGGCCCAGCTGGACCAGGTTTCCCAGGTCAACAACCTGTTCGCGGACCGCACGGTCGGCATCGCGCCGGCCCTGAACAATTTCTTCACCAGCATGAATACCGTGGCCAGCAAGCCCGCGGATCCGGCGGCCCGCGCCGACCTGCTGGGCAAGGCCAACAGCCTGGCCACGCAGATCCGCTCGGCCTACACCGAAATGCAGAATCAGCGCGAAGGCCTGAATACGCAGATCACGACGACGGTGGAGCAGGTCAATAGCTACCTGGCCCGTATCGACGACCTGAACAAGCAGATCTCGCTGGCCACCGGCAAGGCCGGCGGCAGCCCCCCGAACGATCTGCTCGACCAGCGCGACCAGGCGGTGATGGAGCTGAACCAGCTGGTCGGCATCACGACCTACGAGCAGGGCGACAAGATCAGTATCTCGCTCGCCGGCGGCGGCCAGGCGCTGTTGTCCGGAGAAACCATCTATCCCCTGCAGGCCGTGGCCTCCGCCAAGGACGCGGGCCGCACGGTGCTGGCCTACACCCTCCCGGCCGGCTCGGGCAAGACGGTGGCCGTCGAGCTTAACGACAGCGAAGTCACCGGCGGCAAGCTGGGCGGCCTGCTGCAGTTCCGCAGCGCTTCACTGGACGTGCTGCAGAACCAGCTGGGCCAGATGGCGGTCGGCCTGGCGCTGTCGTTCAATGAGCAGCACAACAAAGGGCTGGACCAGAACGGCAATCAAGGCACCGATTTCTTCAGCGTCGCTTCGCCCGAAGGCGTGCCCAATACACAGAATAAGAGCAACGCGCAGATTTCGGGCGAGTTCACCGACCCGGCGAACATTAATGCCAAGGATTACGAGATCTCGTTCGACGGCACGAACTACCAGGTCGTGCGCCTGCCTGAAGGCACGCGGGTCTACAACGGCCCCGCCACCGGCACGCCGCCCAATGCCACCCTGGACCTGAGCAACGAGATGGGCGTGACGCTGACGATCGACGCGCCGCCCCAGGCGGGCGACAAGTGGTCGCTGTCGCCCACTCGCAACGCCGCCCGTGACATCGACGTGCTGATCACCGATCCGGACAAGATCGCCGCCGCCGACATGGAGGGAGGCGATGCCAACGGCAAGAACGCGCTCAAGCTCGCGCAGCTGGAAAACGCCAAGGTGCTGGGCCACGGCACCATGAGCACCACCGACATGTTCGCGCAGGTCGTGAACACCGTGGGCGTGCAGACCGCGCAGGTCAAGGCGGCTGCCACCGCGCAGGTGAACCTGATCAAGCAGACGGCGGCCGCCCAGCAGTCGGTGTCGGGCGTCAACCTGAACGAAGAGTACGTCAGTCTTTCGCTGTATCAAGAGCAGTACCAGGCCAGCGCCCGCATCATCGATGTGGCCAGCACCATTTTCGACACGCTGCTGGGCCTGCGCGGCTGATCGGACCGTTGACTTGTGATGACTAAAAAGATTTTCGGAGCTGCACTATGCGCCTGAGCACCACGATGATGTACACGAACGGCCTGAGCGGCGTTCTCGCTCAGGAATCCGACATGAATCGCCTGGTCGAGCAGATCGGCAGCGGGCGCAAGAACCTGACTCCCGCTGACGATCCATTGGCGGCGGCGCTGGCTATTGGCGTTGCGCAGACGCAGAGCATGAACTCGGCGTATGCCATGAACCGCCAGACGGCCAACACGAATCTCGGCCAGGAAAGCAACACCCTGGACGCGGTGACGAACGCGCTGCAAGAAGCGCGCACCCGCATCGTCCAGGCGGGCGGCGTATTGTCCGACACCGACCGGCAGGCGCTGTCCACGGCTCTCAAAAGCACGCGCGAAGCATTGCTGGGTTTGGCGAACGCGACGGACGGAAACGGCCAGTATCTGTTCTCGGGGAACGACGGCAACGTCATGCCGTATTCCAAGGACGCGTCGGGCAAGATCGTCTATAGCGGGTCGACCGGCGAGCGGACTATCCAGGTCGACCAGAGCCGGCAGCTTTCCACCAGCGATCTGGGCAAGGACATTTTCGGCCGCGCCAATCCCGGGTCGCAGGCCTACGTATCCTCCGCTCCCAGCTCCAACACCGGCACGGCGGAGTTCGGCGCTGCCTCGGTGACCCCGGGCAGCCCGAATCTGGGCAAGAATTTCTCGGTGGAGTTCGTCGCCGACCCTGTGTCCGGCGGCATGGGCTACCGCGTCACCACAACCGATGCCGACGGCAGCAATCCCGTCACCGTTCCGGACCCCGCGCAACCTCCGACGCCCTATGTCGAGGGGGCGACGATCGATTTCGGCGGCGTTTCCGTGGCGATCAAGGGCACTCCCGCCGCGGGCGACGTGATCAATGTCGAGAGCATCCAGTCGGCGGATATGGACGTGTTCGCCACATTGGATAGCCTGATCGCCGCCCTGGATGCGCCCAGCGCCGGGGATCCCGTCGCCACGGCGCGTCTCAACAACGAACTGGCGACCGCCAACAAGAAGCTGGCGAATATCTACGACAACGTGTTGACGGTGAATGCCTCGGTCGGCGCTCGGATGAACGAGCTGGAAGCACTGGATGCTACCGGAACGCAGAAGGGGCTGTCGTACGCCAAATCTCTGTCGGATTTGGAAGACCTGGACTATTACCAAGGCGCGAGCCAGCTTGCTTTGCGCCAGGTCGCGCTGCAGGCGGCGTCGGCCGCATTCATGACCATTCAGGGTTCGAGTCTGTTTAGCCGCAAATAAAGGCGGTGCAGTTCCAGGCCGCGCCCGCGGGCACGGCAATTAGCGCACTTGCGGACGCCGCCGGCCCAGGGCCGGGGCGTCCGTGGTTGCGTGCACGGTAGGAAAAATCGGTTCACGTCGCTCAACGCTCGGATATTTCATGCTTGTCAATTTGAAAGTTCGCACCTGCCTCATCCTGGTGTTAATGCTCTTCACGGGCGCCATGTTCGTCTCCAACGGCGTGGCGTGGATGGGGCTGAACTCCAGCAACGAGAAGCTGGAGCAGGTCAACAGCGCCTACTCGACTCAGGCGACGCAGTTGAATCGGGCCTACAGCCTGTTCCTGCGCGGGCGGCTGTTGCTGGCCACCTCCCTGATGGACATGCAGCAGGGCAAGACCGAGCAGGCGACTTCCCAGGCCCGTCGCGCGGAAGGTTTGATGCAGGAAGGGGCCAAGGCGCTCGACGCCTACCGCAAGGCGCCGCGCCTGCCGGGTTCGGAAGCGGTCAACGGCAAGCTGGAGAGCGCGTACAAGGAGTTCGATGGCTTGTTCAAGCGCCAGGCGCAGGCGCTGTCGTCCATGGCGATACAAGAATATCTGGACCTGAACGACGCCGGCAGCGCGGCGAACACCGCGCTGCGCGAGGCGGTGGGCGGCGTCCTGGACTTCGTGGACGCCAGCACCGATGAACTGGTCGTGCAGGCCGGAGTCGCCCACGACGTATCGCGCACCGTCACCATTGTCATGCTGGCGATCTCCCTGGCGCTGGCCCTCGGGTGCTGGCTGTTCATCAGCCGCACCGTGCTGCGTCCGTTGCAGGAAGCCGGCAATCATTTCGAGAAAATCTCCGCTGGCGACTTCACCGGCCGCATCGAGGTGCGCAGCACCAACGAAATCGGCCATTTGTTCGCGGCGATCAAGCGCATGCAGGAAAGCCTGACCCGCACGGTGGCCTCGGTGCGCCGCGGGGTGGAAGAGATCAACGTGGGTTCGCGGGAGATCTCCGCGGGCAACGCCGACCTGTCGAGCCGGACGGAACAGCAGGCGGCCTCGCTGGAAGAGACCGCGGCCTCGATGGAGGAGCTGGCCTCGACGGTGAAGCAGAACGCGGACAACGCGCGCCAGGCCAACCAGCTGGCGGCCAGCGCCTCGGACGTGGCCGAGCGCGGCGGTTCGGCGGTGTCGGAAGTGGTCAGCACGATGCAG